>PVMK01123628.1_pt1 | contig 18065 bp, 24 predicted proteins | sample 1853481 | NCBI WGS metagenome assembly PVMK01 (sample SAMN08533507, study PRJNA380276) | Marine sediment metagenome, whole genome shotgun sequencing project. | reverse complement strand
TTCCAGCCTGGACGCCGTCACCCTTGCTGTCACCATGCTGGAAAACTCCCCTCATTTCAACGCAGGCCGGGGCGCTGTTTTTAACGCCGAGGGCAGGCATGAAATGGATGCCTCCATCATGGACGGTTCCAACCTGGAGGCGGGCGCGGTGGCAGGTGTGCAAAACATCCGCAACCCCATCCTGCTGGCGCGAAAAGTCATGACGGATTCCGTGCACGTGATGCTCATGGGCGAGGGCGCGGAAGTGTTCGCCCGGGCAAACGGCATTGAGTTTGCCGACGATGATTATTTTTTCACTGAGCGCCGCTGGCAGCAATTGCAGAAGGCCAAAAGCAGGCAAAAACTGGACGCGCTACTCAAGTCAGAATCCCCGGACCGTTGGTTATCCACAGTAGGGGCTGTTGCGCTGGACGCCAATGGCAACCTGGCAGCCGCCACTTCCACCGGCGGCATGACCAACAAACGCTGGGGCCGGGTTGGGGACTCACCCATTATCGGCGCCGGCACTTACGCCGATAACCGGTCTTGTGCGGTCAGCGCGACGGGGCATGGAGAGTACTTCATCCGCGCCACCATCGCCCGTGATATCTGCGCGCGCGTGCAATACCAGGGCCTGGCGCTCGCCGCTGCGGCGGATGCCGTAATCAACGGGCAACTACGGGATATGGGTGGTGATGGCGGCATCATCGCCATGGACCCCAAAGGCAACATCGCACTGACCTTCAATACGCCCGGAATGTATCGCGCAAGCGTGGATGTTGAAGGAAACCTGCTCGTGAGGATTTACAAGAGATGAATAAAATCAACGATTGAGCCGCTGCCACAGCAGCATGCTGGCATTTGCGCGGTTCAGCGTGTAGATATGCAGACCCGGTGCGCCACCCTCCAGCAAGCGCTCACACAAAGAGGTGACCACATCCAGGCCCGAATTCACGGATGGATGCGCCGTCATCACCAAACCCCTTCCAAACGCCGGCGGATCCATTGTGGGATTTCCGCTCCGCACATGTCAGAGAACCTGGAAAGCTGTTTGTAGTTGGTGATCGGCATGATGCCGGGGGTGATCGGGATTTCTATGCCCATGCGGCGGCAGTCATCCACGAAATGGAAATAGCTGTCCGGATTATAGAAATACTGCGTGATGGCCCCGTTTGCCCCGGCCTCGACCTTGCGTTTGAAATGCACTAATTCAGACTGTGGTGTTGCAGATTCGGGATGGAATTCCGGGTAACAGGCAACTTCGATGTGAAAGTGATCCCCAAACTCCTCGCGCACGAATGCAACCAGTTCGTTGGCGTACTGGAACGGCCCCGGGCCGGCCATTCCATCAGGCCGGTCACCGCGCAGCACGACCAGGCGCTCAACATCCCTTGTCGCGATAGGATTCCAGGATTTCACGTAGCATTTCCCGGTGCTGCGCCATGCAGGAAATATGCGGGGCTACCGGTACGCCTGAATCCTTTATCAGGACTTCAACCGTTTCACGCGTCGCATCCAGGGTAGATCCACCTGCTCCAAAAGTGACGGAAAAAGTAGGCCGGATGCAGGTGGGACAACTTCTGCCAGGTGGATTCCAGAATCAGCCGCTGTTCCGCAGTACGGGGCGGGAAGAAACTCGAAGGAAATGGCAGGCCCGCCCAACGATCAGTACCGGTAGTGCTCAGGCTTGTACGGCCCTGCGACATCCACACTGATATACCGCGCCTGATCATCCCTGAGCTCGGTCAAATGCGCCCCGATGCGTTCCAGGTGCAGCCTCGCCACCTTTTCATCCAGGCGCTTGGGCAAGACGTAAACCTGGTTCTCGTATTCATCACCCCGGATCCACAGCTCCATCTGCGCCAGCACCTGGTTGGTAAAGGAATTGGACATCACGAAACTGGGGTGGCCGGTCGCGCAACCCAGATTCACCAGGCGGCCTTCGGCCAGCAGAATGATCCGGTGACCGTCCGGGAAAGATGATTTGGTCCACCTGGGGCTTGACGTTTTCCCACTCATATTGCTTCAAACTGGCCACATCGATCTCGTTGTCGAAGTGGCCGATGTTGCAGACGATGGCCTGGTGTTTCATCGCAGCCATGTGGTCGTGGGTGATGACGTGGTAGTTGCCGGTTGCCGAAACAAAAATGTCAGCTATTGGAGCAGCCTCTTCCATTGTCACCACGCGGAAGCCTTCCATCGCCGCCTGCAAGGCGCAAATCGGATCAATTTCGGTGATCAGAACGGTGGCGCCCAGGCCCTTGAGGGATTGCGCACAACCCTTGCCCACATCGCCGTAGCCGGCAACAACGGCAACCTTGCCCGCAATCATCACGTCCGTGGCGCGCTTGATGCCGTCGACCAGGGATTCACGACAGCCGTACAGGTTATCGAATTTGGACTTGGTCACCGAGTCGTTGACATTGAATGCCGGGAAACGGCAATTCACCGTCTTTCGCCATCTGGTACAGACGCTTCACACCGGTGGTGGTTTCTTCGGTCACACCCTGGATTTTCGACAGGGCTTTGTATACCAGCCCGGGCGGGTATCCAGGCGCTTGCGGATCGCATTGAACAGGGCGACTTCCTCTTCACTCTGCGGATTGTCCAGCACGGTCGCATCTTTCTCCGCCTTTGCCCCCAGGTACAAAAGTATGGTGGCATCACCGCCGTCATCCAGGATCATGTTGGCGAAATTTTCATCGCTGTCGCCGTGACCCTGGCCCCAGTCGAATATGCGATGGGTAAACTCCCAGTACTCGTCCAGGGTCTCGCCCTTGTAGGCGAAACACCGGCGTGCCGCCAGCGGCAATGGCCGAGGCCGCATGGTCCTGGGTCGAATAGATATTGCAGGAAGCCCAGCGCACATCGGCGCCCAGTTCCTTCAGTGTCTCGATCAGCATGGCGGTCTGAATGGTCATGTGCAGGCTGCCCGCGATACGCGCGCCCTTGAGCGGCTGCTCATCGCGATATTCTTCACGCAAGGCCATCAGCCCGGGCATTTCGGTTTCTGCGATCGCAATTTCCTTGCGGCCGTAATCAGCCAGGCTGATATCCGCCACGTAATAATCATGTTTCTTCAGTTCTTCGATAACAGCATTCACTGCTTATCCTCCAATAGATGTCATTACGACTGTGTTGCTCAAATTGCGACTGCGGATTTGATGTGCTCAACGTGATCGACGGGCCTCCCAACTCACGTTCAGGTCTTCCCGGCCCATGTGGCCATAGGCCGCCAGCGGCTGATAAATTGGCTTGATCAGGTCCAGCATCCGGATGATGCTGTAGGGCCGCAGGTCGAATTCCTGCCGGACCACCTGTTCGATCCGTTTTAACCGGAATATGTTCGGTACCAAAAGTTTCCACACTGATGGAAGTGGGCTCGGCCACCCCGATGGCATAGGACACCTGGATTTCCACCCGGTCGGCGAGTCCGGCCGCGACGATATTCTTTGCCACGTAGCGGCTGGCGTACGCTGCGGAACGGTCAACCTTGGATGGATCCTTGCCGGAAAATGCGCCACCACCATGGCGAGCCATGCCGCCATAGGTGTCGACGATAATTTTACGGCCGGTGAGACCCGCATCACCAACCGGGCCGCCAATCTCGAAGCGACCGGTGGGATTGATGAGATACTTGGTGTTGCCGTTCAGCCATTCCGCGGGCAGCACCGGCTTGATGATTTCCTCCATCACCAGTTCGCGAAGATCTTCCTGCGAGGTATCGGCGCAGTGCTGCGTGGAGAGCACTACTGCATCGATGCCGGCCGCAATGCCGTTTTCGTAACGAAAGGTAACCTGGCTCTTGGCGTCGGGGCGCAGGTGCTGCCGGCCGTCATCCGTGGTTCTGCGCACCAACGACTGGCGTTTAACTAATTCGTGTGCGTAATAGATTGGGGCGGGCATCAGCACTTCCGTCTCATTGGTAGCGTAACCGAACATCATCCCCTGGTCGCCCGCGCCCTGTTCTTCAGGCCGTTCACTGCTGACCCCAAGATCGATGTCGCGAGATTGCTTGCCAATGATGTTAACGATGGCGCAGGTATTCCCGTCAAAGCCAACTTCGGAAGAATCGTAGCCGATGTCCACGATTACTTTACGGATCAGATCTTCCAGGTCTACCCAGGCGCTGGTGGTAATCTCACCACCGATAATCGCCACTCCGGTTTTGATGAATGTCTCACAGGCCACGCGCGCGGCCGGATCCTTCTTGATTATGGCGTCCAGGACCGCATCGGAGATCTGGTCCGCCATTTTATCCGGGTGGCCCTCGGATACCGATTCGGATGTAAACAGGTAACTGCTCATGGGTTCAAATCCTCGTTATATATCTTTCAATCAGGATAAAGAGATATATGATACCTGCAGCGTCTGAAAAATGCACCCCTTGTCTTGGCCGGACATTTTCACGGGACCGATTTGCGGGCCCGGGAAATACTCAGCAAAATGGCATCCTGCAGCCAATATATTGTGTGTCGGCGGGTTCTGTGCATAATAGGCCGTTGCCCTTGATTGGGCTGTTTTTTACGCTTTGCGGAGAAATACCTGATGACAGAACCACTGGTCATGAACGACGAGATGCTCATTTCGGGCATAATTCTCGCCATCACCTTTGTCGGCATCTTTACCGAAACCGTGCATGGCTTCCACCGCGCGAAATTTGCCATGCTGGGGGCGATCACGATGATTGTCGTGGGCCAGTACTTTGAATTCTATGATTCTTCCCTGGCGTTTGCGGCCGTGGACTGGAACGTCGTATTCCTGCTGGGCTGCATGATGGCCATCGTGTCGATCATGATACCGACCGGCGGTTTTGAGGTCATGGCCAACTACATGGCAAGATCAGTAAAGGGCAGGCAATTCTATTTGCTGTTCCTGTTGGGTTCGGCGGTCACCGGGCTCTCGCTGCTGCTTGACAACGTCACCACGGTGGTCATTTTCGGGCCGCTCATCATCCTGATTGCGCGGGCCATGAAAGTGACGCCCATCCGTATCTGCTGGCTGCAGCCCTCTTGTCTGACACCGGCGGCGTGGCGACGCTGGTCGGCGACCCGCCCAACCTGATGATCGGATCAGCCAAGGGCATCGATTTCAACACTTTTTTCATTCACATGGGCGGCATTGTTTTTGTGGCCTGGATTGCGGTCCTGATCACACTGAGAGTAGTGTTCCGCAAAGACCTGGCCATCGTGCCGCAAGGGTGAGTACCACGACGAAGCCGAATACAAAGACCGCAAACTGTGGAACCAGAGTGTCGCCGTGCTCGGCATCATGGTGGTGTTATTCATCATCCACCACCAGATCGGCTGGGAACCCTGGATGGTTTCGGCCGCGGGGCTGACCTTGCTGGTCTTCATTGCACGCAAAGTTGAAATGGATCACGCGATGGAGGATGTAGAAATTCCACTGCTGATTTTCTTTATCTCCCTGTTCATCCTGGTGGGCGGCGTCGAGCACAGTCACTTCCTGCAATACGTCGGGGCAGTTCATCATTCCCTATGTGCAGGAAGATCTGCTGGTAGCGACCCTGACCCTGATGTGGGTGGCGGCCATACTCTCGGCCGCCATCGACAACATACCGTTCACGGCGGCGATGATTCCGATCCTGCTGGGCATGGAACAAAGCGGTATCCACGTGGCGCCCCTGTGGTGGGCCCTGGCAGTGGGCGTGGGCATGGGCGGCAATGGCACCCACATTGGTTCAACGGCCAACGTGTACATCGTGACCATCTCTGAGCGCCTGGCCAAAAGAGAAAATGATCCCCTCGCTGGCGATTACACCCTGGATCTGGTTCCGTTACGGAACGCCGGCAATGATTGGTCACACTGATCGTTTGCAGCGTGATCTTCTACACATTTTTTGACTTTTTCAACTACCCCGATCCCGGTAGTGGGCGGGCCGGCTCACTAGATCTATGAACCACTGAAACCCGCAGTCCCCGGGCCAAATTGATTCGTGAAGCCGCGGTACTGCAAATCAAACTGCTTGCTGACGGTTTCCGGGATGCCGTACTGATCCCGGTTTCCCTGTTCGCCGCCCTGATCGGGCTATTGCGGGGGTGGTGACGAACCAGATCGTGAATACCGCCGGGTCATCAAACTGGGCCGTCGCAGCGAGCGCTGGATCAATCTGTTCGGGTGTCAGCGGCCCCTGGGGCAGTCCCACCCTGTCGGCTCAATGGATGACGTTTTGGGGCCAGATGGAATCGGCGTGATGTGAAGCACTACAAGAAAGAGACAGGGCCAGGCCAAAGACACCGCATCCGACCAAGCAAGAGTAGGGTGGGCAACTCCGTTTGACCCACCATTCCCTACGCCCCACCCTGCGATTCTCAAGAACATGTCGGCCGCAAGCGACCTCTTACAGAAACAGTTAGTACGAACCGGCAATATACGATGAGAGTTGCTCTACTTCGGCTTCCTTATCCTGGAGCATATGCTTGACCATATCACCCAGGGAAACAATACCGGCCATGGAACCTTTATCCAGGACGACCAGGTGCCGGCAACGGCATTCCGTCATGGTTTCCATGGCGACGTGGACCGACTCGCCGGTGTCAACTGTTATCAGCGGGGATGACATGACGTCAGCTACAGGTGTAGTCGATGACGAGAGGCCCTTGAGTGCTATTTTTTTCAGGTAGTCCCGTTCGGTAAATATACCAAGCAATTGCTCGTCTTCTTGAATGACCAGCGCACCAATATTGGCCTCGGACATGGTTCTGATTGCGTCAAGAACAGACACGCTACCGCTGACTGTAAGGACCGTTCCTCCTTTGCGGCCCAGGACATCGTGGATCGTCGACATAGGCTTCTCCAAATTCCAATCCCTTTCAATTCTATACCGAACAAGCAGAATTACAACAATTCAGTCTTTGCGCCTGGAGACGACGGTATATTCCGCATCGATCACCTGGCCTTTTTTTGACGTGCCTGCAGGGGTCGTGTCAAGCGGGGGAATGTGGCGCCGTAACCACCATAAACGCATAGCGGACGCCCAGCCAGAACAGCAGGCCCATGCCTACGGCCAGGGCCAGCACAATCAAGCCAAAAAAGAAGGCTGCAATCAAGGGCCAGCACCGCCATTACCCCAGCCAGTGCACGGGATAAGGGGTTCATGGGGGGTGGGCTAATGTAATATGGCATCGGGAATCAACTTTGCTCGATCAATAGATAAGTCCTCAAGGTGGAAGAGTCAATGACACAGCGCTTGTGCAAGCTTGGTCAGGTCAGCACAAAAGGTAAAGAAATCCGCGTTAGTAACAAGGATAAACCCTTTTTCGTGATGCTGTTCCGGGTCGACGATGAGATCCTGGCCTATCACAATACCTGCCCTCACCAGGGCCTCAGCCTCAACTGGGCGCCTGATCGATTCCTGATTGGCGATGACGCTCTGCTGGTATGCGCCCATCATGGCGCAGCCTTTGACCTTTCCAGCAGAAAATGCCTGCAGGGGCCGTGCAAAGGATTGAGCCTGCGCCCCGTCAAAATAATCGTCAGGGACGACGAAGTCTGGCTGGACGGCAATGCTGGCTAAAATAAAAGGTTGACCACCGTAAGCATCACAATAATGAAAAGCACGCTCATGCCACTACCGGCCCGGATGAAATCTGCGACACGGTAGCCGCCGGGACCCATGATCAGCGCGTTCACCTGGTGCGTCGGCAGAATAAAAGCATTCGACGTGGACAGGGCGATGATCAGGGCGTACATGGTGGGATTGGCGCCGGTGGCGAATGCGATACTCACTGCAATAGGGACCAGGATGGTCGTTGCGCCCACATTCGACATGACCAGGCTGAACACCGTGGCCAACACGGCCAGCGCTATCTGGATGGCGATCTCGGGAACATCACCCAGGATCACCATGATTTCCTGGGCGATCCAGGCGGCCGTCCCGGTTCGTTCCATGGCACCACCCAGCGGGATCAGGCTGGCCAGCAGGAATACCGTCTTCCAGCTGACTGCGCTGTAAGCCTCATCCATGCTCAGCACGCCGGTCAGGATCATTCCCATCGCACCCACCAGCAATGAAATCGACAGACGGTAATCCGTGAAGACGATCATGCTGATGGAGATAGCGAAGAATATCAAAGCATGACCTACCTTTTGCGGGCGCTGCTCTTCCTTGGGAATTTCCGTTGCGACGATAAAGTCCCGTTCCCTGCTAACTGCCGAGAGATCCCGCCAGGTGCTGTGGGAAACCAGGCAGTCACCGGTGACCAGTTCCATATCCCGGATACCTTCGGTGAGAATTTCGCCACGGCGATTGATCGCCAACACGCTGATACCGTAGCGTTTGCGCAAACGAGCGTCCCCAACCGTCTGCCCGACGAACCTTGAACCGGGCGGAATGACAACCTCGCAAATACCCGCCCGGCTGGGATTGAACAGTCCACCAAAAGTTCTCAGGCGCGGCTGGACGCGGCACTGGTTATCCAGGGCGAATCGCCCGACGATGTCGCGCGTCCCCATCACACCCAGGATGGTTCCCACCCAGATCATTTCATCCGACGGCGGAGCCAGACGAGGCTCTTCGGTGTTCCGGATGGCCAGCAGGATTGGCGCACCCTCCATCTTTTCCGCTTCGCTGATTTTCATTCCAACCAGCGGACTGTCCACGGTTACCAGCAACTCGAATACATCTCCCTTGATGCCGTAGACATCGGCGAAATAGGATTTCGTCTTCGCCGGTGCACCGGTCGACTTTTCCTTCTGCTCGGGGAGCAGGTATTTACCCCCCACCAGAAAATAGAGGATGCCGACCGTCAACAGGGCCATGCCAACGGGCAGCACGTCAAAGAGTTGAAACGTTTTCAGGGTTTCAACGCCCGGCGGCAGTGACTTGTTGGCATTTTCAATCAGGTCGTTGAGCAGAATCAACGGAGAGGAGCCCACCATCGTCAAAGTACCGCCCAGGATGGCGCAGAAACCCATCGGCATTAACAGGCGTGACAAAGGAATCTTTGTCCTGCTCGAAATTCGCGACATCACCGGCATGAACAACGCAGTGGCCCCCACATTCTGCATCATGCCGGAAATCACACCCACCGTGCCTGACACCAGGGGAACAATCCTGCTGGCGGTATTGCCGCCCACCTTGAGTATGTATGCGGCCACCACGATCATGACGCCGGTCCGGTCCAGCCCGGCGCCCAGGATCATCACGGCGATAATCGACAGCACCGCGTTGGATGCAAATCCATTGAACAGCTCGGTTGGCGGCACGAGGCCGAGCAAGCCGATCACCACCATAACCAGGATCGCAGCAATATCGACACGGAGCAATTCCGAGACAAACAGCCCGATGGTGGCCGTCAGTACAAGCAGCACCAGCATCATGTCGCTGGTAAGTGTTAAGCCGGATTCCATTTTTGCTCTGTTTTAATGGTCCTGATGAAATATTTTCACGGCTATCCTAACGCGAGCGCGGCGCCGAAACCATTGGGCAGTTAAATCCTCCTGAAAAGCAGGTCCCTGACTTGATGCCCAAGTCGTTCACCACGCCTTTCGTACTTGGTCTCCGGCCGCCACTCCGGCTGATCGCAAAAATCTCCGGACGGGGACAGATTTACCAAGCCGCCAGACGACCTCATGACTTCCAGCATGTACCCGGCATAAGCCTCCCAGTCAGTCGCCAGGTGCAACAGGGCGCCCTGGCGCATCCTGGAAACCAGCAGTTCAATAAATGAGGACTGGATGAGCCGCCTTTTGTGATGCCGCTTCTTGGGCCAGGGATCGGGAAAGTAAATCCTCACGCCATCCAGCGACTCATCCGGGACCCGCTGGTGCAAAAAATCCACGGCGTCATCCATGGCAATGCGAATATTCGTGATTCCATGCTGTTTAATTTTCAACAACAGGCGCCCGACGCCTGGTTGGTGTACTTCCACGCCAAGGTAATTCTCCGCAGGATGAGCCTGCGCCATTTGCCAGGTCGCATAGCCGTTACCAAAACCGATTTCCATGATGACCGGAGCGTCGTTGCCAAAAAGGGCCTTGAAATCAAGCAGTGATTCACCCTTCTCAATCCCAAAGCGCGGCCAAAATTCATCCAGCGCCCGCTTCTGCCCCCGCGGTCAGGCGCCCGCCTCGCAACACGAAGCTGCGCACGGGTCTCCTGCCTGCTTCATCTTTTTTCAGTGACATTTTTCACTCTTGAAGAACTGCTCATTCGCCTGGGCCTTTACACGGTCTGGACGGCCAATTGTATCAAGCTGCGCGTCTGGAATGTTGCTCCGCAGGCTAACCCTGCAATGTTCATCCCTCACCCCTCACCCTTCATCCGCCTAACGGACAAATGACACCAATAAACGAGAAAATGCTTGAAAAGGAGTAAAAAAATGCCCACTCTGCATAGCATGGGTAAAGAAGACAACGTGACTACTTCAGGCTACCTCGAGCGGCAGGTGTTGATTGCCATGCCGGGAATGGTGGATGGTAATTTTGCAGGCAGTGTGACTCTTCTGTGCCAGCACAATGATGATGGAGCCATCGGCATCACGATCAACCGTCTCTCGGATTTTTCACTGGGTGAAATTCTTGCTCAATTGCAGATCGATTGCAGTGATGACTCCATTCGGCAAATGCAGGTGCTGGAGGGTGGCCCGGTAGCCCCGGACCGGGGTTTTGTGATCCATTCCCCCCAGGAAGGCTACGAATCGAGCATGGCGGTCGGACCTGACATCATGGTTACTACCTCGCGCGATGTACTGACCGCCGTGGCCGAAGGAAAGGGGCCGGAAAAGTACATTGTCGCCTTGGGTTATGCCGGTTGGGGCGGCGGACAACTGGAAGGTGAACTGCGGGAGAATGCGTGGCTGACTGTCCTGGCGGACAGCGAAATCGTATTCGACATGCCACTGCCCAAACGCTTTGACGAGGCGCTGGGACGCCTTGGCATCCAGATAGACCGGTTGCACGCTGAGGGTGGTCATGCCTGACACCGCGGTTCTGAGCCCGCATATTTCACGAAGGCGGACCATTATTTGATATTTCATGAACAAATCTAATAGCTTATGGCCAAAATGATTGCCATGCGAAAAATGCAGTTTGTCCTATCCGGTTTTGCAGCGCATCTGGCTTCACATTTCGGCCGATCCTTCGAAAACCATAGCTATGGCTATGCTTGTTCGAACGATCGACCAAACTGTATTGCCAGCTACGCTGCAAATTCCGGATCCTTCGTGCAATATGCGGGCTAGCGGTTATATCCTGGGTTTTGATTTTGGTCTCCGGCGCATTGGCGTAGCGGTGGGACAATTCACCACCATGACGGCCACCAGCCTTGAAACCGTCGGCCATGGAAAAACGCCGGACTGGGTTGTCATTGACCGCCTGATACGTGAGTGGAAACCGGAAATGCTGCTGGTGGGTCTGCCGCTGGGTAAAAATGGCGATGAAACCGACATGTCCCGCGCCGCAAGAAAGTTCGGCGCCCGGCTTCATGACCGTTATTCACTGGATGTCAGTTTCGCGGATGAACGCCTCAGTTCACGCGCGGCAGAAAGCCGATTTGCCGAACTGAGGGCGCAGGGAAGTCTGAAAAAGAAACATGCCCGGCGACTCGATGCCATGGCGGCACAGATTATCCTGGAAAACTGGCTACAATCCACACTCGGAATGCCGCCTCTGACGCGGCAAGAAAACCAGGGCCGTTAACGGGCCCTAACACGCCATGCCGCACATCCAGGGCTTTCCACCAATCTGCCGGTCCGATGCCCACACACTGATTCTCGGCAGCATGCCCAGCCGTGAATCCCTTGCAAAGCAAAAGTACTACGCACACCCGCGCAACAGCTTCTGGCCCATAGTGACCAGGCTCCTGGGCATTACGACAACGGATTACGCAAGCCGGGCCTTGCAAGTTACTGAAGGTGGTATCGCGATCTGGGACGTCTTACAGGCCTGCACCCGCCACAGCAGCCTGGACTCGGATATCGATGATCGCAGTATTGTCACCAACGATTTCAGGACGTTTTTCGAGCAACACCCCGGCATCACCCGCGTGTTCTTCAATGGCGCCAAGGCTGAATCGGTCTACACCCGGCATGTGCTGCCCGGCCTGACGGACAGGCAGGCAGAGATCGGCCTGCAACGCCTGCCTTCAACCAGCCCAGCCAATGCCGCCATGACCCTAGAGGGGAAGCTTGAAAAGTGGCGCGTGATTGTTGCTACCTGATTGTTGCTACGCTGGAAAATCAGGCTCTGGCAATCTGGTTGCGGGCTTGTTCAAGCGTTTTACCCAGGGCATTGGCGAGTTCCTCAACCAAAAAAATCCAGGGCCTGGTTCAGGTGTGCACGGTCAGAGGCGCGCAGAGTCCCTTCGGCCTCCAGCCTGCTCAGTCCCTTGTAGACATTGGCGTAATCAAACGGGCTGCCACGTTCCATCGCTACCTGATTGGCGTTAGCGCGAACTTTCCACTGGTTGCTCATGTTGCCATCCCATTTCTCGAGGTGGTCAAGCAATTGGTTGGCTTCGCTGGCGTTAATTGGATTCCGGACAGTTGTCGCCAGATCCTGCTTGCGCATCATCAGCGTCAATCCGTTACGCTTGAAATACACTTGTGCAAACGTAGTTTCTTCTTCTCCTGAAAAACTTCTCTTGCGAATAGACTGAACCTGACCGATTCCGTGGTGGGGGTGGTGTACTGTATCTCCTTGAATAATGGTAATAAGCTTTCTCCAGAAATGAATTGTTGCGGTGAATTTATTGCGAGTAATCAATATGTTACACTATTTTCACGCGCCGGTCAAACGCTGCGTTCCCAGGCTGCCCCAAATGACTGCCGATAGCGGAATGGGATACCTGATTACCTGCAACCTTCCTCACAACGATGGCAGTGTTAACACTATAGAATCATGTGGATGATGAGACATTGCGAAACCTCCAAATGAAGCGAATCTGTGTCTACTGTGGCTCCAGCCCCGGCAAATTACCTGCATACCGGGATGCGGCCCGAACCCTGGGACATGAACTGGCGGCACGGGGAATCGGGCTGGTCTACGGCGGCGCCAGTATCGGCGTAATGGGCACTGTTGCTGACGCAGTGCTGGAAAAAGGCGGTGAAGCTTTTGGCGTGATTCCTTATGTACTGGCCACCAGGGAAGTCGCGCACCGCGGGCTGAACGAGTTGTTCGTGGTGAATTCAATGCATGAACGCAAGGCCAAAATGGCCGAGTTGTCGGATGGATTCATTGCGCTACCCGGGGGATGGGGCACCATCGAAGAAATCTTTGAAATGCTGACCTGGGCACAACTGGGATTGCACGAGAAGCCTTGCGGCCTGTTGAATATTTCCGCCTATTACGACCACCTGTTTATCTTCCTGGAACACGCCATCGACCAGCAATTCGTGCGGCAGGAATTCCGCCCGATGATCATGATGGAACAATCGGCCAGTGTCCTGCTGGACCGTTTCCGGGATTATCATGCCCCGCACGTAAAAAAGTGGATCGGCCCGGAGGAAACCTGATCCGGACTATTCAACCCCGAAGCCGGTCTCAAAACGCCAGGTCCGGGTGATGTGGAGAATATCCACCTGTGCGGAGATGTAGTCGGGCAGAGGTGCATAGGGAGCACACATTTGCACGATCCTGACAGCGGCCTGGTCAACTTCCGCGATACCGGAACTGCGCATGATGTCAATGCTTTCGACCGTGCCGTTCCTGCGTATCCCGACGGTCAACACCAGGTCGCCATGAAGCTTCTTCTGGCGCAATTCGCTGGGATAATTCATATTGCCGACGCGCTCAACTTTCGCCACCCAGGCGCGCATATAGCTGGCAAATTCGTACTCCTGAGTGTTGGCGGAAATGAATTTACGTCGCGGCAGCTTTGATTTCCACTGTATTTGCCTGCTCAGTTCGGGCTGCAGGCTGGCCATCTCCATGCTCTGTCGCATCAAGCGGGCAGCGCTGGGCTGTTCGGTATCAGGCTGCTCGATACGGGTTGGCTCCAGCACTTCAGCGATTTCGGCCTCCAGCGCAACGATTTCGCGTGTTTCCTGTTCGGGAACCGGCATGGCCGGAGTACTCTGCAAAGCATCCTGGCCCAACTCTGGCGTTGGCGCCTCACCACTCACCGGTTGCGAGGGCCGTAATTTCTCGGTCACCTCACCCCCGCCCTGCTGGGAAGCCTGTGCCAGGAAATCAGCCTCTTCCGGCGCTTTTTCCGATCGCCACTTCACCAGCACGACATCCAGGGTATCGGCCAGCCGGGGCGAAGGCTTCAACGTGACCCCGAAACTGACACCCAGAAGAATCAAAGCGTGCAAAGCTGTGGCCAGCACGAGAAAAAACATGAAACGATCCTCAAGCCACAGGCGTTTGTGCCAGTTCATGATCATCCCTGCCTTGTTTTCTCCAGTGTGTCGAACAGCTCAGCGGCAATATTCAGGCCGAATTCGGCGTCGAGTTCGCGGATACAGGTCGGGCTGGTGACATTGATTTCCGTCAACCAGTCTCCGATCACGTCCAGCCCGGCAAACACGATGCCGCGACGTTTCAGTTCCGGGGCGACCTGGCTGACGATCCAGTAATCCCGCTCGGTTAGCGCAATACCTTTTCCGGTCCCGCCTTTAGCCAGGTTGCCCCTGAAGTCGCCTTCACCCGGAATCCTGGCCAGCGCGTACGGAACGGGTTCCCCGTTGACCACCAGGATTCGCTTGTCGCCCTGGGTGATCTCCGGTATGTACCGCTGAACCATGACCAGCTCACGTTCCTTGTCCGTTATGGTCTCAAGGATCACGTTGAGGTTGGGGTCATCCGGACGGACCTGAAAAATGGATTCCCCACCCATTCCATCCAGCGGCTTGACCACCGACAGTCCATGATTAAGCACAAAATCCTTGATCTCGGCACAGGACCGTGTAATCAGCGCCGGTACGCAACATTGGGGAAACTGCGTAATAAAACACTTCTCATTGGCGTCACGCAAAGCCTGGGGCCGGTTGACCACTCTTACGCCCGCAATCCCGGCAAGATCCAGGATATAGGTCATATAGATATAATCCAAGTTGAAGGGTGGATCCTTCCTCATCAAAAGAATGTCCAGCACCGCCAGCTCACGGTGCATGCTTTCCCCCAGGGTGAACCAGTCATCACTGTTATCCCTGACGCTGAGGTTCCGCATATGACCCATGGCCACCCCGTCTATGATCGACAAGTCAGCGGTTTCCATATACAGCAGTTCATGCCCGCGTCTCTGCGCTTCCAGCAGCATGGCGAACGTTGAGTCCTTATAGCTCTTGATGCCGGAGATCGGGTCCATGACAACACCCGTCCTGATATTGCTGCCCGAATTACGCCTGGAATCGACCATTATCCTTCCTTGATAAATACAGTCTGAAAAAACCTATTATCGGCCCCTGGCCCACATAATGCACCAGTATCCTACTCCGTAAAAGACGAACACTTTGCAAATTGGAATCTTAGCTTATTTGCATAAGCTGTTGTAAGTGCTGGAATCTATGCTTGAAAGTGGTAGACTAACAGGTCTAGGCCCAAATAATCGGGCTGGATTGTGTTCGACCGAGCGCACAGAATGCGCATGGAACGGGTTAATTTTCTAGGGATGGAGTCATGGCTGAAGAACACGCAACAAACAACTCAGGGGCAATGGACGACGGTGCCGCCGGTTCCAGTCTGCGCATACTGGTAGTCGATGACAGCGCCACCATCAGGCGCTCGGCTGAAAGCATGCTCACCACCGCAGGCTACGATGTCGTGACCGCGGAAAATGGCTTTGAAGCACTTTCCAAGGTGGCGCAACACAACCCCGATCTGATTTTTGTCGACATCATGATGCCGCGGCTGGACGGATATCAAACCTGCGCCATCATCAAGAACAACTCTCAATACCGGTCCACGCCGGTTATCATGTTGACCAGTAAAGACGGCTTGTTTGACCAGGCCCGTGGCCGCGTTGTCGGATCGGACCTTTACCTCACCAAGCCATTTACCAAAGAGGAACTGCTCGCAGCGGTGAAGCAGCACGCAGCCGCTTAATTCAGGTCCAGGCCAGGTCCAGATCAAGCCCAGGCCAGGCAACATCCGTTTCCATATACAGGGAAAGTGAAGGGACAGATGAAATCGAAAGGGAATACAGCCGCGTTCGCGAAGCTGCTCGAGTACGAGAAGCGCAGCGGAACTTTTTCACCCGGCGCCAGCCACGAAAGTGGCCCTGCCCAGGAATGGAGCGGTGTCACTTTTGCCCTGGGTGAATCCCAGCTGGCGTGCAAGATCGACCAAATTCACGAGATTCTCCCTATCCCCGCATCAACTCCCGTACCCGGAGCCAAACCGTGGATCATCGGACTGGCAAATGTCAGGGGCTCCCTGCTGACGGTTGTCGACCTGGTCTGGTTCCTGACCGGCGTACGGTCTCCGGTGACCCAACGCAGCCGGTTGTTGGCGGCCAATCTCAACAAAGCGCCCATCGGCCTGATGATTGACGAGGTATTCGGCCAGAGGCATTTCCTGGACAGCGATGCTGAAAGCGCACAGTTAGCCGAGGATTCCCCCTTGCTTAAAATCGTAAGCAAGCAACACTGTTTCGGTGCGGAAACCTGGCAGGAACTGGATCTCGATAAATTATTCAACACAGCGGAGTTTCTCAATGGCGCGGCAGGGTGACTCATATGGCGGAAAAAGCCGGTCACCGCAGAAGGGTTTTATCCTCAAGCGTGGAAAAAGGCAGCAGACAATGACCACATCAAAATTCAAACTCTTGATATGGAAACCAGGCGTACTCCATGCACTGGTGGGTCTGCTGGTCGTTTTACTCGTATTTGTTGCGGTCACTTTCTATCTCATTACGAAAGAGAGCGAAAATGAACAGGAGTGGGTCCGGCTCTCGACCGATCTGCAAGTGCAGTCACAACAACTTGCCAAATCGGCGTCCGAGGCAGTGGAAGGAAGCCGCAGCGCCTTTGCGGAACTAAACGACTCCAGAAGCATGATTTCAGGCGCGATCGACTCGCTCATGAATGGAAATTCCCGGAAATCCCTGCCTTCGCTGCCTGCCTCCCTGTCTGCTCCCCTGGGTGATCTCAACAAAACCTGGAGCCGCGTGAGTACAAATGCGGCGAATATTCTCGAGCGTAAAGTCCTGGTGCAGGAGCTTGCAGCGGCAAGCAGTGAATTCATGCAGGCTATTCCCCAAATTCAGACACTACTGACAGCGCGGTCCGGGATCTTACCAGGGGAGGCGCACCAACCCAACAGGTGTTTGTCGCGGGCCGCCAACTCGTGCTGTCCGACCGGATGCTGAGGCATCTCAAGGAGATGCTACGCGGGGGCAGTGGTTCGGTTGAGGCAGCTGACAACTTCAAGAACGAAATCGTTTCCTTCGAACAAGTGCTGAATGCTCTTTTGCAGGGCAGTAAAAGTGTTGGCGTGACCCAGGTTAGTGATGCCAGAGCGCTGAATGCACTGGGCCAGGTCCAGCAAATTTTCGCACAAGTCAGGCCCAGCACCGATATCATCCTGAATTCTTCCGTCGACATCCTCGCCGTGCGGGGCGCTGCGGATGAAATCTTCCTCGACAGCCAGGACCTGTTCAGGCTGTCACGGGATATTTCGGACGGTATTCTCAACCGGGCCGATTCCCGTGCCTGGCCGTCCCTGTGGTCGGGATCGCTGGCCCTGGTCGTCATCCTGGCAATCGTCACACTGCTGGTACGCTCATTCCTGACTGCTGAGCGAAGCCGGGCCTTAGACGCAGGAATGCAGAACCAGAAAAACCAGCAGGCAATCATGCGCCTGCTCGACGAAATGAGTTCACTGGCTGATGGTGACCTCACGGTGCAGGCCACGGTAACGGATGACATGACCGGCGCCATCGCCGATTCCATCAATTTCGCCGTGGAGCAGCTTCGTGAACTGGTAACGGGCATTAATATTACGGCCCAGACGGTGGCCGAATCAGCCCAGGGAACAATGGATATAACAAGCGAATTGGCCGCGGCTTCCAGTCAGCAGGCCGAGCAGGTGCGCGAAGTCACCGATACCATCAATGATATGTCTGAATCCTTCGACATGATGGCCAAACGGTCACGCGATCAGATTCAGGAAACATCAAAACG
>PVMK01123491.1_pt1 | contig 18068 bp, 12 predicted proteins | sample 1853481 | NCBI WGS metagenome assembly PVMK01 (sample SAMN08533507, study PRJNA380276) | Marine sediment metagenome, whole genome shotgun sequencing project. | reverse complement strand
CCTCGTCCCCCAGCCACCGGTCCCATCGTCTAGCGGTCTAGGATATCGGCCTCTCACGCCGGAGACACGGGTTCGATCCCCGTTGGGACTACCATTGAGATATTAGGAGGTTGCGTTAATTCGCAACCTCTTTTTATTTTTCTAGAGAACCATCCCCAACATATTCGAAACATCGCGCATTCTTGTAATTCCAAGAAGTAGCCAATATAAGTTGGCTTTTCGGTGTTTTGTTATTTTTCAAATGGCTGTCAGAAAAAGAATAGTACGTTGATTTATCAGCCGGGCGGTGAAAGGGGCGGGGAATAGGGGGACATCCGGAATAAAGAAAGTAACTTTTCTGTTTTCTGATTTATTTACTTATTGACGGACGTTCCCCCATTTCACATTGAATTTATCGGCACTCGATGCTAGTTCCCTCTGGCGCTAAGAATGGTTGCTTTTTGGGCAAACTTCGAATAAAAAATGGCAAAAGGCTTGGATTTCCAATACTAAGGGCTCGCGCAAAGCAGATCAAAAATTGGAGGGATTTCATGCTGATCGCTCATGACAAGCTGGGCGCCATTGTGCGCGTCATAGTGGCCGCCGCCGGAAGTGTCGGCGAGGAACCGCGATTTGTAGCCGACAACCTGGTCTATGCGAATTTGACCGGTCACGACAGTCACGGGGTAGGCATGCTTCCCCGGTATATCGGCTGTATCAAAACGGGTGAACTCGCTATTAACCAGCATGCGGAGATTGTCGTTGATAATGGTCCGATCATTGTGGTGGACGGGAATGCCGGATACGGCCAGGTCATCGGCGGAGAGGCGATGGCTATGGGCATAGAGCGCGCGCGGAAATATGGCGTTTGCGTCATTGCCGTTCGGCGATCGTTCCATCTGTGTCGGATCGGCTCGTGGGGAGAGCAATGTGCCCGGGCTGGCATGATTTCTATGCACCACGTCAATATGGTGGGTATTCGCGGTGCCGTTGCCCCGTTTCGGGGGACGGATGGCCGCTTCACTACAAACCCTTACTGCTGTGTCATCCCCGAAACCGGGAACAATCCGATGACGGTGCTTGACATGGCAACCACGGTGATGCCCCACGGTAAAGTCCGGGTCGCTAAGAACAAAGGCGAACGCCTTCCCAAAGGCGTGTTACTGGATAGTAACGGCCAGCCCACAACGGACCCCAATGATCTGTTTAGTGAACCTGCTGGAGTTCTTCTCCCTATGGGCGAACACAAAGGCTACGCCCTTGCATTGATCAACGAGTTATTGGCGGGTGTGTTGAGCGGCGGCGGTACCTGTCGCCCGGAGACGAGTCGCCCCAACGACGCCCTGATCAACAACATGTTATCGATCATTATCGACCCAGGACGGCTTGTTGATTCCGCGTTCTTGGGCTCCGAGATCGACGCGACCATTGCTCATGTGAAGGCCTCGCCGCCCATAAATCCCGACGAGCCCGTTCTGATTCCGGGGGATCCCGAACGGGCCATGGCCGCTGAGCGTGCGGCAGAAGGGATTCCCATGGACAATGAGACATGGGAAGAGATATTGACCACGGCGGAGTCAGTGGGGCTGTGTCGTGAACGTATTGAGGAAATGGCCGTTTGAGGGTGATTTAAAGACAAGCCTTGTTCGAGTCTTCTCGTCTGATGGATGTGGAAACCCGTGATTATATAATCGACTCGGCACTTTGATACCACGGAAGCCGGAAGCCGTAGAGACCGAACAGTAAATTCCTTTTTTAGCTTGTATTACAACATAGGAGTAGTTCGATGCCAGAGATACCGAAGGTGCCGTAGCGTGCATCAAGAAAAAGCAATGGCACGCGCGGGGCCGGCGGTGGTGGCCGCCAAGGGTATATGCGTCAAGTGGAAACGCTCATTTTCCAGCCTGGATGATGGTAAAACAGCTTGCCAGATAAGCTCACACTCTTCACAAAAATCTAATAGGTTACGTTCTCTGAATATCTCCCGTGAATATTTTTCAACCAGTTTTCTCACCGCATCATATTTAAAGGAGTCGGCCGCCTTGATCAGAGCTCCGATCATGACCTCATTCCCTTTCCTATCGATTGTTTGGTGCATTTATTGATAAAATACCTACTTTATGGAGGTGGTCATTCGGTTCTTTTGGGAAAGTTTAAAAAGGAATGGCAAGATGATAAATATGTTTTGAAGTGGTTTGGTGGTAAGGTTGGAGAGGCAAAAAGAGCATACAGACATTATGTGTTGGCAGGGGTTGACCAGGGTCAGCGCCCTGATTTGGTGGGGGGCGGGCTTGTCCGGTCCCAGGGGGGATGGTCAGTTGATTGAGAGAACGTGCAGAGAAAATCAGATAAGTATTGAGGCGCTACAATCAGGTAGTCGGATATCTGAAGTATCTCGGTTGAGATCACAATTGGCGGATACACTTGTTACAGGTTATGGGCTTTCCCTCGCTGAGACTGCCCGCCAATTGGGGTTACCACCTCCGCCATTGCTAACGGGATGAGACGTAACAAGATTTAAGTGTAATTTGCAGGATGTCCCCTATCCTGGTCCAAGCCTCGTCAAGGAGAATTAGATGAAATTCCATAGCATTACATCTGAAGAAGCACTGAAGCACTTATCGTCAACGCTAAATGGCCTCACTGAGAGGGAAGCAGATGAAAGACTTTCTCAGCACGGTCTCAATGAAATACGCCGCAGCCGTAAGATCTCGCCGATCAAGATATTTCTGGCTCAATTCAACAGTTTCATCGTCTACATATTGATCGCCGCCGTTTTAATATCAGCCATGCTCCGGGAATATATCGACGGTGTTGTGATTATCGCCATCCTTATCGTGAACGCGGTTCTCGGTTTTTTTCAGGAATATAGAGCGGAGAAGGCCATCGAATCGCTCAAGAAAATGGCAGCCCATCAGGCCACCGTCATAAGGGATGGCCGCAGGATGAGAATCAGCAGCACAGAACTGGTTCCCGGCGATGTGATCGCTTTCGAGTCCGGGGACCGGATACCCGCCGATGCCCGCATTATCGAAGAACATCTGCTGGAGGTCATGGAGTCATCGTTGACAGGTGAGAGCCACCCGGTAAGCAAGGATTCCGAGCCTATAGATGACACAAGCACTCTGGGTAATATGAAAAACATGGTTTTCGGAGGCACGAATATAGCCAATGGCTCCGGTAAGGCCGTCGTGGTGAAAACGGGTATGGACTCTGAGATGGGAAAGATCGCTGAATCGATCGAGTCTGTCGAGGACGACGAAACTCCGCTTCAGAAAAAACTCAACATACTTGGGCGGAGACTCGGAATCCTGACGCTTGTGATCTGTGGAATCATAATCGCTTTCGGTATCTTCAAGGGAGGGAATATCCTTGAGATCATAATGGTGGGAGTGAGCCTGGCAGTAGCTGCCGTTCCGGAGGGTCTTCCAATTGTAGTGACTATCGCGCTGGCTCTCGGAGTCAAAAGGATGGCGGCACAGAATGCCCTTGTAAAACGTCTCCCCAGCGTGGAGACCCTGGGATGCACCACGGTCATCTGTACTGACAAGACCGGTACCCTAACACGCAACGAGATGACGGTAAAAAAATTGTTTGTCAATAATACTATCATCGATATCACGGGCACGGGTTACGGGACTTCCGGCGAGTTTTTTTCTTCGGGTGAGAAAATGAATCCTTTACCTGCCGAGCTTCTGCTTCGGATAGGCGCACTAAACAACGATTCGGCTTTATCTGAAAAAGATGGTGTCATAGGTGACCCCACAGAGGCATGTCTCATTGTTAGCGCCGCCAAAGCAGGGTTGGAAAAGGCCGGCCTGGAAGAGAAGTTTCCCGAGAATAAATGAAGTACCCTTTTGATTCCGAACGAAAGCGAAAATCCACGGTGCACCGAACCAGCGAAGGACTTGTCATGTACACCAAGGGTGCGCCTGATGTGGTGCTGAATCTCTGCTCGAAAGTGAACATCAATGGAAAAGTGCTCCCCCTCACCGATGACACACTGACCACAGCCAATGAAACGATCCAACGGTTTTCATCTCAGGCTTTGAGAGTGCTTGCTTTTGCGTATAAGCCGATGATTTCTGATAAACATGTTGATAAATCAGACGAGAAAGAACTTATCTTTGTGGGGCTGCAGGGGATGATAGACCCTCCCCGCGAGGAAGTGAAAAGCGCAATCCAAAGATGCAGAAAGGCGGGGATTCGGTCTGTCATGATCACAGGCGACTACGCGCTTACAGCAAAGGCCATAGCCGATCAACTGGGTATCGAGGGTGATGCCGTAAACGGAGAACAGCTTGAAAAGAGGGATGATGAGATTCTGAAAAAGGTCGTCAGCGAAACCTCTATTTTTTCGAGAGTAAACCCGGAGCACAAGATACGGATCGTGCGGGCACTGAGAGAGACGGGAGAAGTGGTTGCCATGTCCGGGGACGGGATAAATGATGCGCCAGCCCTCAAAGAGGCCGATATAGGCATTGCCATGGGTATTACCGGGACGGACGTGACCAAGGAAACGGCTGACATGATTCTCCTCGATGATAAGTACACCTCAATTGTAAAGGCAGTGGAGCAGGGGAGAGGTATATACGAAAATATCAAGAAATTCGTGAATTACCTGCTTTCGAGCAATCTTGGTGAGGTCCTGATACTTTTCATAGCCATGATTATCGGTTTCAGAGACTCCTCCGGGGCCATAGTGATGCCGCTTCTTGCGACCCAGATCCTCTGGCTGAACCTCATTACGGATGGTCTTCCCGCGGCTGCCCTGGGTGTTGATCCCATACGAAAAGGGATCATGGATGCACCCCCGCGAAGTCCCGGTGAACCGATTATAACGAAAAACATGGCGACAAACATTGTTATTATATCAGTGCTCATGGCGGCGGGGGTCCTCTTTCTCTTTGCCAGGTTTCTTCCCGAAGGGGCGACAGTTGCCAGGACGGTGGCCTTCACATCGATGGTGATGCTCGAGATGGTGCGGGTTACCATGGTCCGCACCCAATACAAGCTTTCCTTTTTCTCTAACCCGTTTCTTCTCGGGGCCATAGCTCTTTCTGTGTTGCTCCAGGTTGCGGTCGTCTACGTGCCGGAGATGAACATCATATTTAAGACCACGGCACTTGCCCCTTACCACTGGGGCTATATGTGTGCGGTGATGGCTTTGATGTTTGTAATAGGTACGGTTATCGCCAAAAGGATAAATCGATAGTTGCCCCGGCCTCCGTGGTAAACCCTAACGTTGCAGAAATATTTGGCCCAAAACCGCTTTGCTCGCTCTATATCGGGCCATCAAGAAACGTTTGCCTATTTTCAAGACCTCACCGTATGTTAATACGCTTTCGCCTTGAAAATGACCAACGTCCCTTGCTGACCCAATCTATAGCGTTTTGAACTCAAATTTTATGCAACGTTAGGGTAAACAGAGAGGGTGACTCTATCAAAGAATTGTAAGGTTCAAAAGTGGGTACATATCATTTCAGGGATCATCTCCCGATCAGTTTTAGTTAATTAAGGCCCAACAGTCGGTTATCTCCAATTGAGCAGGTGTGATCCCAGAGGGTTCAAGGGTTCCCCGCAAAAGTCAGCGGGATCTTCGACAAGGATTCAAGGGTTCGAGTGAAATGCTAAAGAATTACAAAGATTTGAAAGTCTGGCAAAAGTCATACGAACTCTGTTTAGAGATATATAGAATAACAGCAAAATTCCCAAAGGAAGAACGACAACCATGGATTACATTAAGATGCTTTAAATATCTTATGGTTCTGTTTGCTAATTGGAAGCGCAGATATTATTAGCAGGGGATTTAGATTTAATTGAAAAAGGTGAATTGGGTACACCAAAAAAAGACATCGCAGAAATAGAAAGAATGTCAAAAGCACTGATAAAGGCTTTAGAAAACAAACCCTTGAATCCTTGACCCCTGGCATCCTTGGACCCTCTTCTCCAACTAAGTTGGAGAAGAACCCATTTCAGTTGCCTACATATTTTCCATCTTTGAACACTCCTACCCATTTTTCACCATTAGGATAGGTCATAGTCCCCTGTCCATGTCTTTTACCATCCTTCCATTCACCCACATATTTTCTGCCGTCAGGAAAGGTATAAGTTCCTTTTCCCTGGAATTTCCATCCTTAAATTCACCCACATATTTTCCACCGTCAGAAAAAGTATGAGTTCCGTTTCCATGTCTTTTCCCATTCTTCCATTCACCTGCATATTTTGACCCGTTAGGATAGGTCATATTCCCTTGTCCGTGCAGTTTATCATTTTTGAATTCACCATCATATTTTGAACCGTCAGGAAAGACATAGGTTCCTCGTCCATGGGGTTTGCTATTCTTGAATTCACCCACATACTTTCCACCATCAGAAAGGGTCATAGTCCCTTGCCCATCCTTACAATCACCTTGGATACATTTTCCAAAGGTGTTCAGGGGAAGAAAACAAATTAACAAAAGAATAGAAACAAGAGTGATATTTTTTTTCATTTTTCCTCCATCCATTCACTATAGGCTCGTGTTGCCTCCATCAGAAGGCTTTTACGCTTTATACATGGTACCATGAATGGACCCATTTTTCCAAAAAAATATGTGCCCACAACATACCGAATGCGGGTCCGCATATACCTGGTCACCAAGGCCGATTAATGGAAGCACATAGGGCGTAGTCAACTTCCTGAGAGGGGCATTTTCAGGTGTAGTCAACTCCAAAAAAGGTGGCTTGAACGGACCTAAAAGACCTTCAATATATGGAAATCAGTCCTGAATTGACACAAAGTCCTCGGTTGCCTATACTCCAACACATAACAAAAGTACTCAGCTTTTAGTCTCTCAAATTGACCTCCCGATAGACTTGGCGCCCGCTAAAAATGAAATGCCTAACCCGGATAAACCGGAATTGCGAATTGAGGAGTTGTGAATTATTATACTGAAATAGCCTTAGGGCTCGCGCAAAAATAACTTCACATTTTCGCATGCCATCTTCAGATTATCTTCGGCCGTGCCTCAATCGCGGAATCCTCGGAAGAGTGTTGCTATTCCTGTGGTTTCGCTCAATCGGCGCAGCCAAATCTGATCTAAATCTGTGCGCCAACTCTGTGAATTTATTTTTGCGCGAACCCTTAGAGGATTACTCCAAATTGTGCACTTTTTGACTTTTTAGGAGACCATCAAGATTGCAATATCAGGTAATAGGAGAATCTGAGTTCTATTAAATTATAAAAGGAGAGGCGGCAAATGAACGACAGAAGCGAAGTAGCTGTAGTAAAGGGAAAACAAATCGATCAGATGGTCAAGGAAGCGGTATCCATGGTTGGCGGCATAGAAAGTGTTGTAAAGCCGGGAGATAACGTTCTCGTTAAACCCAATATATGCCTACCCCTGCCTCCTGAGAAAGGTGATTCAACAAACCCTGAGGTCGTCGCCGCACTTGTAAAGCTTGCCAAGGAGGCGGGTGCGGCGAGAGTAATTGTTGGAGAGAGCGCTTGCTGGGGGCTCTATGCACCTGATAATTTCGAAATTTCTAAGATAGCCGAATACTCGGAAGAGGCGGGGGCTGAACTCTCCTATTTTGATGAGGAAGAACGGATAGAGATTGAGGTCCCGGATGGAATTCTCTTGAGAAAAGTAAGCATCCCAAAGATCGTCAAAGACGCTGACGTAATCATCAACGCTCCAAAAATGAAGAATAATTTTGTAACCATGGTAACTCTGGGCATTAAGAACCTTTTGGCATTTCTCACCCCTGAAGACCGATACGGCCTCCACAGGGGTGTAAATGGGGTAGAGTTGTCCTATGTTCTTGTCGATTTGCTAAAGGTGCTTAAACCTCAACTAACGGTGATTGATGGGATTGTCGGGATGGAGGGGTTCGGGCCGCACAGCGGTGATCTCATTAATATGGATTTAGTGGTGGCGGGCAAAGATATCGTTGCGGTCGATGCTGTTGCCTCTGAAATCATGGGCTATCAGGCTATGGAAATACCGACAACACAAATTGCATGGAAGCAAAACCTGGGAGTCGGTGAGCTGTCGAAAATAATGGTCAGAGGTCAAAAGATCGAAGATGTTCGAAAGAATTTTACTCGTCCTATAATTAAATACATAAGCGATAATTCAAACGTCACAACATATTTTGGGGGAGTTTGCGGAGGCTGCGTCTATAGGATAGAGGAGACGGAGAATGCCATCGGAATAGACCCGGAAAAGAAATATGCCCTTGTGTTCGGTCGAAGAGTAAATCTGCCTGAAAAAATAGATGCCGATGAAATATGGCTCATTGGTGATTGCACGGCACCTTACAAGAGCAAGTACGAGAACACCGTTTTTGTTAGTGGATGTCCTCCCTTGGAGTGGTACATTCATGGTGTGAGGCTCCCGCATTGGTCGGAGCAATATGGAAGGGAATTTCGCACCTACCCTGTGGATATAAAAAGGCAAAACGAAGAAATAAACCAGGCCCGTAGGCGGGTTTCTGAAATTTGAATCAGAAATGGGGATTTTTCTTGACATTAGATGGCTTCTCTATATGAATTAGATTCAGTATCATTATCACTTTTTTCTCCCAACAAACAAAGTACCATATGTACAATCTATTATGAGACACCTCGATCGAAAGGTTCCAATAAGAAAGCCTCCAAAGGACTCTTGTATGTCCATGGAGGCTTTTCTATCCGGGGCGGTCATCCCATGAACACAGAAAAATTTGAGCGTAAACTCTCAGCCATCCTCAGCGCCGACGTCAAAGGTTACAGCCGTCTGATGAGAGCCGATGAAGATGAGACCATCCGAACCCTTACTACTTACAGAACAGCCATAGCCAAGCTTGTAGAGCAATATCGGGGGAGGGTGGTGGACTCTCCAGGAGATAACCTTCTGGCAGAGTTTGGGAGTGGAGTAGATGCGGTAAATTGTGCCGTAGAGGTCCAGCGAGAGCTTGCGGAACGGAATGAAGCGTTATCCGCCGAACGTAAGATGGAGTTTCGGATCGGCATCAACTCAGGGGATGTTGTCCAGGAAGGGAATCGAATCTATGGAGATGGCGTCAACATCGCAGCGAGAGTAGAGGGTCTGGCAGCGGGAGGGGGAATTTGTATCTCGGGGACCGTGTATGACAGCATTGAGGGCAAGCTGGGATTGGAATTTGAGTATTTAGGTGAACACGATCTCAAAAATATTGACAAGCCGATACGAGTTTATCAGGTTCTATCTTTTTCGGAGGCTGCGGCTCCCGTGGTGAGAGAGAAAAAGGCAAGGACAAGACGACGCTGGCAGAAATCTGCTCTGGCTGCGGTGGTGTTTCTGGTTGTGGCAGCTGGGGCTTGGGCAATCTGGAACTTCTATTTCCGTCCACCTGCGATTGAGCCCGCCTCTATTGAAAAGATGGCATACCCCCTGCCTGATAAGCCTTCCATCGCTGTCCTGCCGTTCAACAATTTGAGCGGCGATCCCGATCAGGATTATCTGGCTGACGGGATTACCGAAAACATCATCACCGCCCTGTCCTATATCCCGGAGATATTCGTAATCGCCCGCAACTCGACTTTCACCTACAAGGGGAAAGCTGTCAAGGTCCAGAAGGTGGCTGAAGATCTGGGGGTACGTTATGTCCTGGAAGGCAGCGTTCAAAGGGCCGGAGACCGGGTCCGGATAACGGCCCAGTTGATTGACGCCGCCAACGGGCATCATCTTTGGGCGGACCGCTATGATCGCGATCTTCAAGATCTTTTTGCCCTACAAGACGAAATCACTCTGAAAATCGTGTCAGCCCTTCAGGTGAAATTATCCGGCGGGGTGCAGACCCGGCTGACCCGCAAGACCATGCCAAATTTGGAAGCTTGGAGCTATTACGTCAGAGGGTACGGTCACCGGGCGCGACATACAAAGGCTGATAACGCCAAGGCCAGAGAGCTTTGGGAGCGAGCGGCGAGCCTGGCCCCGGGATATGCCCTGGTGTTTACTGCGCTTGGTTGGACGTATTGGGAGGACGCGTTCCATGGATGGAGCGATACTCGGGGGGAGTCTCTCCTGCGAGCTGTTGAACTTGCGAAAAAGGCCTTGCCCCTGGACGACTCCGACCCCGATATCCATGCCCTGTGGGGGGCTATTTACCTGATGCAAAGGCGGTATGACCAAGCCATTTCCGAGGGGGAGAAGTCCGTCGCCCTCGGTCCCAACCAGTCTTTCCCTCACCTTCTGCTGGGGATGTACTTGTACCATACCGGCAGGTATAGGGAAGCGCTCCCGTTGGTGAGGAAGGCCATGCGCCTCAATCCTTATTACCCTTCCACTTACCTGGAATTATTGGGCGGTGTCTATTTGCGAATGGAAGAGTATGAGAAGGCGGTCGAGGCATTCAAGATGTTGGTTGTTCGGGAGCCACATCGTATTGCAGGGCACCAGGGGCTGGCTTTCGCTTATATCCGCCTGGGCCGGCAAGAGCAAGCCCGATCAGAGGTGGCGGAAGTTTTGAGGCTTTTCCCCGAATACTCCTTGGAAGTGTACAGGAAGAAGGCTCATGGGATGCATATGGACCCAGCTTTGGTGGAGAGTGATATCGAGGCCCTGCGCGAGGCTGGGCTGAAGTGAGGGCAAGTTTCTCGGAGCAGATCCTGTTGGGGCCATCGGGTGATATTAGCACTTAATCCTTAGTGCATTGGGGAGGATTTTGAATGAACAGACATCAGACTCCCATGCCACGTTGCCATCGATTTGCACCAAAAGCGCACGGTCCAACCGGACAGTCACTCTTCGGGCAGTATGGTATATACCTGTGCGGTTTCCTATGGTGAAGGCAGTCATAGCCCCCAAGGCGGATTTAAACAACCCCGAATCAACATACAAGACATGAAGTTGCTGATCATCGAATCGGGCCCTTGGGACAACATTCATTCCGTAGCCATAGTAGGGTTGTTTGACTACCATCAAAGTCAACATGTTTTTTACTTGGAACACTCTATCATCGATTGTGATTTTGGCAGAAACCCGTTTATATTCCCTGAAATAGGCATTCAGTGCGGCTCGAAAATATGCTGACAGGCCAACCCGGCCACGAGCAAGGTATCGGTCCCGAAGACGTATGACAGCTCCCTCTATCCCAAGGGCTACGGTAAAAGCGCGTTTCCTTTCATTACAGTTTATCAGGTCGTACTGATGGATTTTTCCGTTCTTGATTCGGACTGCCATATCGGCCAGATTACCTTTGTAATTAAGGGCGTGCCGCATGCAGTTACCTGTTCCCAGGGGTAGGTAAGCAATGGTTGTTTGAGCCGTGTTGACAGAGTTGATGATGTCGGAAAACGTGCCGTCACCCCCGGCTGTAACAAGCACATCACAACGGTCGGCCAGTTCGCGAGCGCATTGAGCAAGATCCTCTGGTGATGTAGTATCCAGACCGTGGATCTCTGCACCCAGAATTTGGGAAGGACCAGAAAGTGCCGATCGCTTCTGATCTATATCCATCTTGCCGGAGGCAGGATTGGTAATAATGGCGTAACGCATTGTTGGCCCCGATAAGATTTATATCCTGACCACAAAACACGGTCTTTATCCCAAAACTAGCATTTCAGTGTGAAGTTACCACATAATAGTTATGTGGTCAAAGCCGGCCACGGCCACGGAACAAAAGAGCTCCGTTACAGCCGGACCATTACAGTATTGGGGGGCAGTCAGGAGTTGAGGGTGGTATTTCGGCACCCATGTCAGATGGTACTTGCAATCCCATGTTTTGTGACTTAAACTCTGAACGTTTTTTATCGAAAACCTCTTTCCCTTGAGCTTTGAGCAGTCCACATAAAGAAAGGAGCCCTCCTTTGACGCTTACCAAAGACCGCATAGTTGACAGCATTTACAAGAATGCGGATTTCAAAAAGCTTGAGGCCACCCGGGCCTTTGGAACGCTTATGGAAATAATGAAATATACACTTTCATCCGGTGACGACATCATGATAAGCGGTTTCGGAAAATTTGCGGTCAAGGAGAACAAAGAGCGAAGGGGTCGCAACCCTCAAACTCGAACCGCTCTGATACTTGATGCACGGCGGGTCATCACATTCACGTGCTCAGGGGTGCTGAGGAATAAGCTCAATGGCGAAAAGAAAATAGAAGGAAAGCAGTAAAAACAGAAAACCATAAAATGACAGAATGTCAGTTTCAGGAGAAAGGCGACACGTGATATGGCGGAGAAGATTTCCCTTGTGGCCCGGCAAATAGCAAACGGCGGCAAGAACATTATTTTTACTGGCGCCGGCATATCAACTGAAAGCGGGATCCCGGACTTCCGGAGCAAGGGAGGCATCTGGGACAAATACCGACCCGTATATTTTGACGAATTTATGTCTTCAAGAGAGGCGCGAATAGAATACTGGGAGCGAAAAATAGCATTTTACCCTGATCTTATAAACGCCAAACCCAATCCTGCACATATGTCGGTTGCCGAACTCCATGAAATGGGTTTGCTGGAAGCAGTCATCACCCAGAACGTTGACGGCCTCCACCAAGAGTCCGGGGTTCCGGGCGAGAAGGTAATTGAACTTCATGGCAACACCCGCAGAGCACGCTGTATGACATGTCTGAAAATCGTTTCGATTCACGATGTACACAAAAGAATAGAGGAAGGGGACCCGGCCCCTGAATGTGAATGCGGTGGCTATCTCAAATCCGACACCATCTCATTCGGACAGGCCATGCCCGTGGACGAAGTGGAAAAAGCAACACGGTTATCCCGAAACTCCGATTTTTTTATGGTTGTGGGATCTACGCTGCTTGTTCACCCTGCTGCAGCAATGCCTGGATATGCTAAGGAAACCGATTCATTTCTGGTCATAGTCAATCTGTCAGAGACCCCCTATGATGACGTGTGTGACGTGCTGATTAAAGAAAAAGCTGGTGAGGTGCTTCCCATGATAGTGAATCAAGTGAAACAGTTGAGAGGTTAGGAGGCTGTCCGAGAATGGCTATTTTTCCCAATCTCTGCGTCAGACTCAAATTATAATCCTCGAAATACTTAAATGTATTCCTGTGGTTATAGTTTTCGTCTTCCTTGATCTTGAAAAAACTATCTCATTCTCAGACAGCCTCCTAGGGCTTGCGCAAAAAGGCCAAAAACCAGAACGTCTATGTATAGGCTACGCAAACCCGCTAAAAAGGATGTTGATTATTTGCTCCCTACAGCAACTTTAAAAGGATCAGAAAAATGAACAATTCAGTATCTTTTGTTTGTCCAAAGAGGGGAAATCTTAAAAGAGACCGCACGATCAGACTGGTCATCTTTTTTGCTTTTCTTTTTCTTAACACCTTTGTCTGCAGCGTATTTGCGGGGCAATCGAGCGACATTGAACTGGTCGACGGAGGAATTATCCGTGGGGAAATCATCTCACACAGAGATGGTGTTTATGTGGTCAGGTCAGCGACCCTTGGAACTTTAAGGGTCAATGAATCAGATATCCGGCTCATTCGGCCAAATGTTGGAAGTCCTCCGAAACAGAAAACCATAAAGGTCCCGGGAGGGTCTGTGAGCCCGGAAATACAAGCCCTTCAAAAGTCCATGATGAATGATAAAGAGATTATGGATCTCATTCAGTCCCTGCAGCAGGCTCCTGAGATGCAGGAGCTTTTAAAGAGTCCTGATATCATAAAAGCGATTCAGTCAGGTGATATTTCGGCCCTTATGTCCAACCCGAAGTTTATAAGACTGATGGAGAACCCCAAGGTCAAGGAAATTCAGAAAAAAGTCCTTACCCCGGATGCCGTCAGAAAGTGATTGACTGAGAAAAACCAGATTATCGAGCTTATCAAAAAAATGAATTCTAATTTAACGCTGTCCTTGTGATGGAGTGATTTATGAAATTAACACGGTTTTTTTCCGGGAAAACAACGAGTGAGCGTGAAAAGGACGCGGACGCCTTTTTTCAGATGGGTGAATATGGTGAGGCCAAACTGGAATATGAAAAGGCCTTGCTCAAAGTGCTAAAAAGCGGTTCAGAAACGGTTCAGGTCAAAGACCGCCTCGAAGAAAAAATCATTCAATGTAAACACGCGCTCGCCCTTGAACACAAGAGAACTGCGGAAGATCTGGTGGAGGCCGGCTGCTATGAGGAGGCCGAGGAGATCCTGCGGCTTGCCCTGGTGTTGACCCAACAAAAAGAACTCGGTTGTGAGATTGAGGAACAGCTAAGGGCCATAGAGGAACATCGTCTCGGGTCTGAGACGTCAGAGATTGTTGAATCTGACGGGTCTTTGGGAGATGTGAACGAGGTCGCTTATGATACGTCTGATGAGGATTATTTTGCCGCACTCATCAGTACACTACCCGAGGAAGAGCAGAAAGCCTATACCCGCTATGGAGATCAGTTCAGAAAGGGGTATGTCAGGTTGAATCAGGGTGATTTTGAGGGTGCTGTTCCGTTTTTGTCCCAGGCCCTTGAATCTGATGTTACGCCCGGAAGCTTTATCGGGCTGGAGCTTGCCATCGCACACATGAATCTTGGTAATGACGCGGAGGCTCGTCTTTTGCTGGAGGGCTTTTTAAAGGACCACCCGGACTCCCTCAGGACCTATCAACTTTTGTGCGAAATCTACTGGCAGGGGGATGCGTTTAGCGAGGCACAGCAACTACTCTTAAACTGCCCGGAGGAGGTTCGCAATTCACCAACCATCCATCTGCTGATTGGCGAAACGATGTTTCAGACAAAACAATACCCTGAGGCAGAATCCCACTACCGCGACTATCTTGATTCTCAAGGGTGGGACGAGGGGATTGCACTGGCCCTGGCAAAGACGTTTGAAATGGTTGGATCAAAAGACAAGGCGCGGGACCTATACGGAGAAGTCATAAATACATGTCAGGGCTGCGGCCAAAGAGTCGATCCTTTTATCAAACAAAGATATGCGGACACCAGTCTGGAGACGGGAGATCATTCGACAAGGATTCTTGAGCTTTACCTCGGACTGGTTCAGGAAATTCCGGAAAACCGTACTCATTGCTTTCAGAAAATCAGCACAATCTATGCGCTCAACGGAAACGAGGACGAAGCCAATAGGTTCCGTGCTTTTGCAGAACAGTCGCACCAGAAGCCTGACGGATAGAAAAAGGGATAGAACCGGGATAAAACATTTCAGGTGGTTACAACGGGATGGATCTCTTTAACATCATCGCGATATTGATTACCCTGACCGCTGTCTTTAGCTATGTGAATCACCGGTATATCGGTCTGCCGGTGACTATCGGCGTCATGCTTATTGCCCTGTCCCTGTCACTGGCGCTGAATCTCCTGGGCGCATTAGGGTTTGGTCTGAAACAGCATGCAACAGTGTTGCTGGGCAGCATCGATTTTAACAAAACACTGCTTCAAGGGATGCTTTGCTTCCTCTTATTCGCCGGTGCACTTCACATCAACATCGACGACCTGCTGAACCGAAAGTGGAGTATCGGCGTCCTGGCAACGTTTGGGGTTCTTATATCCACGTTCCTTGTCGGCACCCTGATGTGGTGGGCTTCGGGGTGGCTCGGTCTTCAGATATCCTATATCTATTGTCTGCTGTTCGGGGCCCTTATTTCGCCAACAGACCCCATTGCCGTACTTAGCATCCTCAAGACCGTACGTGTCCCAAAAAGCCTTGAAACAAAAATCGCAGGGGAATCACTATTTAATGATGGGGTGGGTGTGGTTGTCTTTCTCGTTATATTGGAGATTGCCACAGGGACACATGAACTCGATGCCGGACATATCGGGTTGCTGTTTGTCCAGGAGACAATTGGAGGAGCCCTGTTCGAGCTGGCCCTGGGGTACTTGGCCTACCGGATGATCAAGAGTGTTGACAATTATCAGGTTGAAGTGCTCCTCACGCTCGCCCTGGTGGTGGGAGGCTATGCATTGGCAGACGTGTTGCATCTTTCCGGTCCCATTGCCATCGTGGTCGCCGGCCTGTTGATCGGAAACCACGGCCGTCTGTTTGCCATGTCCGATGAAACACGCCATCAACTGGATACTTTCTGGGAACTGGTGGATGAAATCCTCAACGCAGTCCTTTTTGTACTGATCGGCCTGGAGATACTGGTACTCACCTTTACGCAGCAGTATCTGCTGCTGAGCCTGCTCATTATCCCTTTAGTGATCATAGCCCGCTTCGTATCCATCGGAATCCCGATGACACTGCTTCGTTTTTTTAGAACTTTCAGCCCGGGGGCTGTTCGAATTATGACGTGGGGAGGCCTTCGCGGCGGCATCTCGGTTGCGCTCGCGCTTTCGATCCCCCCCACTCCGGAACGCCATGTGATTCTGGCTGTTACGTATGCCGTTGTGCTTTTCTCAATCCTGGTACAGGGACTGACGATCAAAGGACTGGTGAAGCGTATTATTTAGGTCCAGGCCATTGAGAATACAATTTCCCGATGAGTGGTATCATGTGATGCAAATTGCGCTAACTGCGGGGTTTGTGGGTTCGCTGTTCCTCAAAACATTCAAATCTCATAACTACTCAGGTAGATAGGCTGAAGGCTTTTACGGAAAAGCAAACTGAATATTTTTTTCGTCCTTCCTGCCCTCGTCCCTCAATCATCAATCGCCAATCAACAATCAACAATCATCAGTCATCAAGCCCCCCATCCAGTACCTTCCGAACGGTCTCTGCCATAGCGCGTTGTGAGAGAGGTTTCATGACAAATGCCCTGATCCCCATATCATGTGCCTTCTCTTTTGAGACCAGTCTGCTGTGCCCGGTGCAAAGGATAACCGGGATATGGGGCCGGATTTTCATCAGTTCCAGGGCCAATTTGTCACCCGTCATCTTGGGCATGGTCATGTCTGTAATCACCAGATCAAAACTGTCAGGTTCTGCCCGGAACAGCTCTAGGGCCTCAATGCTGCTTTGTTTGGTAACCACTTCATACCCCAACAGCTCTAACATCTGGCTCCCTATCTCTATCAGGAGCTGCTCATCATCGATGAGTAGAATACGTTCACTTCCAGTGGGGAGGGGTTCGTCAGACTGCTTTTCCGGCCTTTCTGCCTCATGAGTGACGGGTAGATACACGTGAAAGGTGCTTCCCTTCCCGGGTTGGCTAAAAACAGTGATTGCGCCCCCATGGGCTTTAATAATGCCCTGAGCTACGGACATCCCTAATCCTGTCCCCTCACCCGTGTCTTTAGTGGTGAAGTAGGGATCAAAGATTCGCTCCATTATCTCAGAGGCCATTCCGTGCCCTGTATCACTAACCGTCAATCTAAGGTAAGAACCGGCAACCAGATCTAAATCCTTTGAAGCCGAAAGGTCATCCAGTTCCACGTTGGCAAGGCTAACTTCAAGCACACCACCATGCTCCTGCATGGCATGGCCTGCGTTGGTGCCAAGGTTCATGATCACCTGATGCATCTGGGTGGGATCTGCATTAACAACACTCGTGTCCTTGGCAAGATTTTCCCGGATCTCAATGGTTGTGGGCAGTGTGGCCTTTAGTAGTTTCAGGGCCTCATTGACAATATATCTGACCTGCACGGGCCTTTTTTCTTGTTTGTGTTGGCGGCTTATGGTCAGGATCTGCCTAACCAGATCTGCTGCCCGGTTGCTTGATTTTATCACCTGTTCCAGATCAGCAATGGCCTCACTCTCTTTAGGCAATTTTATCTTTGCCATCTCAGCATACCCCATAATGCCTCCAAGGATGTTGTTGAAATCATGGGCAATGCCCCCAGCCAAAGTTCCGATGGTCTCCATCTTCTCGGCCCGCTGGAGCTGGGTTTGCAATTCAGCTTTTTCTTTCTCAGCACGCTTGCGCTCGGTGGTGTCACGCATGGAACCAGCGATCTTTATCGGGTTACCTTGATCATCTCTTACCAGTCTGGCCACAACGGAACAGGTATGCAGAGAACCATCTTTATCTTTAAGTGTAATTTCATAATCATTGACTATATGTTTCTTAATAATGGTCTGAACAAGTCTGTCCCTTTCTTCAGAATTGGGATAGATCTCATAAAGAGATCTCCCTATTAACTCTTTCCGGGCATATTGAGAGATATTTTTGATTGAAGGCCTGATTTCTATAATTTCTCCTTCAATGCTTGCTTCATAATCAACATCCTTTATATTT
>PVMK01151956.1_pt1 | contig 18078 bp, 15 predicted proteins | sample 1853481 | NCBI WGS metagenome assembly PVMK01 (sample SAMN08533507, study PRJNA380276) | Marine sediment metagenome, whole genome shotgun sequencing project. | reverse complement strand
AGTGCAAATAGTCAATTATTTCGAAAGCTTACCTGGGTAAACGAAAATGCATTTACTATGCCATCTCTATGCAACTTAATAAAATATCCCAACACACCGAAAAGAATAGTGATATATCTGGCATAGTTGCGCGTAAGAACATACTATGTTGGATTCGTTAAGAGTAAGGAAATAGCATATGGCTAATACAATAGACAATATGCCTCTTGATACGAGGCTATTATGCGAGGCGATTATTGAATTAAACATATCCCGCCATAATGTCTCTGTATATCCGAAAGACCACCCCTTGGTTGAAAAATCATTGCAGCAGGCCTTTGATTTTCTTACAAAGCTTTTTGAATTACGGCAGGAAGTCAAACTTGCCATAGCTGGAAACACAATCATCTTTGATGAATATCACCTTAACAGGGAAAACCCGATTTATAAAGAATTTGCTCTTTGTCTTAATCAGAAAGGCATAGCATCTATAACTTTGCACAGCAAGCTGTCCAAAGAAGAGCTATATTCATTTCACACCTTCCTGCTTTCCGAAGACAAAGACTGCACCCCAGAGGAGATCCAGGTTCGTAATGAAGCATTTCAGATATAACACAGCAGTTTAGAATTTAAAGATTATTCGGCATTCAGCCTGGCAGAGGGCAAGACAGATGACAATACCAGATCTGTTTCGTTATGGGAAGAATACATCTTCGGACTGATGATCGGATCTCTACAGAAAGAAAATACAGCCGAAGTGATACAGGAGATACCCCCGGACAAGCTGGCAGAAATAATAAATAAATCATCAGCGGACATGCGCAGTAAAGAGAGCTATGAAAAGATCATATCATCATATGTCAAAAAGTCTTCTGAAAAAGCCTTTTCACGCAAAGATCTCCAAAAACTTCTTGAGGTAATCAATGAACTTCATCCTGAAATCAAGCAGCAATTCCTGTCTTCAATAATTGATTTCATATCAGATGAACTGGATGCAGTCCAACAGACAATGAACAACCTTTCAACTCAGGAGATCATTGATTTTTTAAGCGTTATAAATGAACAGAGGGTTGCAGTTCCGGAAGCATTAAAAAATATTCTTCAAAAGTTCTCCAAGCTGAACCATAAAAATATCCAGGCAGCCAAATGCGGCAATAACCTTATTGAAGATGATTTCTTTCTTTCTGAGGAGGTAACCAACCTTCTTTCTGATGCCAATTTCAGCTCTTTCGTATCTGACTCTTACAGGAAAGAAATCCAGCGACTGGTTAAATACAATACAGATAATTCCGTCCATGAATTAATTAAAAACCATGAGAAGGAATTGCACGAAGAATATATTGACAAAGTCTTTCATCAGACCGTGCTTGAACTTATCTCTCCTGGATGCTCAGATATGATCGATCAAAAGGAGTGCGATTTTTATATTAATATGCTCAAAGAACAGATGGGTCATTTTATTGAAACAGGCCAGTACAAACAAGTGTTACAGACCTTTTCAGCACTGGAATCAAATCTTGAGAATAAGAATTTGCACAATCTAGCTTCCGAGGCTGTCTTATACTTTAACTCACCGACGTTTATTTCCCAGGCAATTGAATCTATCAGAATGATGGGCAGAGAAATGAAAGAAGATGTTTTTCTGCTTTGTGAGTATTATGAACATAAAATCATTCCTCAGTTAATAGACTCACTTATTACTGAAGAGTCCCCTACAATCAGGAGATTCCTCATCAGCCTTATAACCCGATTTGGAGACACTGCAGCGCCTGACATACTGGCCCGCCTGAATGACAGCAGGTGGTTTGTAAGGCGAAACATGCTGTTTATGCTGCTTGAATGTGGCAGTAGCGATTCACTCCGTAAGGTCAAAAAATTATGCATCGATGATCATCCAAAAGTTAGTCTGGAGGCAATAAAATGCCTGTTAAAAGCCGGAGACGATGATGCGGTACAACCGCTTAAAAATCACCTTACTTCTAAATTGAAAGATAATGTTGTAAAGGCCGTAAATCTGGCAGGAATGTTCAAGGTAAATGATGTAGTCTCTGATCTGCTCCAGATGTTAAAGAAAAAAACCTGTCCAGCACAGATATCGAAGACAAGATCCCTGTTGTCAGGGCGCTGGGAAAGATCAAAGACCCCGGAACAATCGACATGCTAAAAGCAATTATGTCTTCAAAAATATTTTTATTTAAAAGCTCTCGCAAAAAACTTAAAGAAGAGGCCCGTATTGCCCTTAATAATTTCACTGATCAAAAAACCGGGGTGAGCACTTAAATCATGACAACTGCAAAAGACTTTATCTCCACATTCATGATAGCCATATCAAACTGCTCATTGTATTCAAAAGAGCATGAGGCATTTGATGACCTGGCTAAAAAGACGCTTTCATCTTTGACAGTCCTTATAAAAGAAAGCCTTGAGATAATGATGCTGGACAGCGAGCTGGTAGTTAACAGTGTCCCACTGAGAGATACAGGCCTGCATAAGGTGAATATTATGCAACGATTTAAGAGAAAGGGGATCAGCCGTGTCGATTTTCTCAATGGTATTTCCTTATCAGAAATCAAACAGTTTATTGTCGACATGGCAGCTCCGGGCAAGGAAATAACGTCTTATCCTCATATAAAGTGCGGGACAGTTGATATTGATGCGGCAACATCCGAAGCAGGTCTAGGGGAATATGCTGCTTCAAATGTCATTGATAAGGTCAGGGATGTCTTTCACTCTGCCTCTCCATTTAAGAAATTAAATATATCAGGACTTGATGAAGTGGTTATTCATTTCATCGCAGCATTTAAAAGGGAATCGAGCATCCTTAAGTATCTCAGTCCGGTCAAGTCATTCAGTGAGTACACATACACACACGCCACCAACGTGGCAGTTCTTTCTCTTTTCCAGGCTGAGACCCTTGGCATTGATAGTGACATGTTGCATGACATCGGTATTGCTGCACTTCTTCATGATGCGGGCAAACTGTTTATAAGCAATGATATCCTTGAGAAAAATGGCAGACTTGATAAAAGGGAGTTTGATGAAATAAAAAAGCACCCGTCCTATGGAGCAGGATACCTTTCAAAAATGGATGATATTTCCAGGCTGCCCCGGTCATAGCTTTTGAGCATCATATTAAGTATGACCTGTCAGGCTATCCCAACCTGACCTTGAAAGGACGTGAACAGCATATACTTAGTCAGATAGTAGCAATTGCAGATTTTTTCGATGCCCTGAGAAGCCGCAGACCCTACAGGGAAAGTATGGAAATTAAAGATATTATTGTATTAATGAAAAAGGGGGAAGGAAAGGACTTTAACCCCCTGCTACTGGATAACTTCATCAGATCAATTGACAAATCATTATCTGATTCTTAATATTTTTCTTGCAACACTGCCAATCACTGTTTCCTTTGATTTTAATGCGCCATGAGGGCATACCTCTAGACAGCAGTAACATCTTATACATTTATCGTAATCAAAATATATACTCTTTTTATCATGAGAAATGGCATGAGCCGGACAGTACTTCCAGCATTCTCCGCACAGTTTGCAGACACTATCATCACTAACAGGCCTCTGAACAAGATGTCTGCGGGAAAACCCCTGCATACCCTGAGGTCCAAACAGGAGAGGTGAAATTTCTGGAATTTTAAACCCTGATATAACAGGCATATCACCTTCAGTTATTATTTCACCATCAATCTGGCCGGACATTTTGTTTGTAAGTAATAAGTCAGGTTCAAGACCAAGCATTTTACATACTGTAATATCCATGGCTGCTGCATTATTACTTCCAAGCACCAGCCCGAGCTTTTTAGGTATTCCCGCCTTGGCCGGCCCCTGCCCCTCCATAGCCAGGATACCATCCATAATTGTTATTGCCGGGTTAACAGCTTTACATATCCTGGCAAGCAGATCAGCAAACATCTCCCTGTCTACACCGGCCCTGAAATGCCACTCAGGTTTTTTCATTCCAACAATACAACCAAACAGGTTTTTTACCCCAAGGGTAAGCTTCATCTGGGCATGGGTCTTGAGCTTTGGCAGGTTTATAAGAAAGTCACACTCTATTGCATCTCTTGCTATCTCAATTCTGTTAAAAGGCTTGCCCACATCTATTTTCACTGCCTCTTTAAACTCCCTGAACTCTGCATCAAGGCCCTGAAGCGCCTGTGCTATTCCGCTTTCACTAAGTATTTTTTTAAAAGAACCGATTGCCGGACTGTCAGATACCTGGGGCCTTGCGCCCCTTTCATTGACATACTCAACCACAGCCCTGATAACAAGAGGATGGGTCACAATCGCCCTGTCCGGAGCAGCAGGGGCAAGCAGGTTGGGTTTTATAACAACATAACTATTCTTACTTATCTGCTCTCCACCCAGGGAATCCATTAGCTCAAAAACAAGCGGCTTCAGAGTGTCATAATCATAATCAGCTTTTTTAATTATTACTTTTGTCATCGGTCTGTGTATTGTAGCAGACCTGACATAAGTGAAATTCATATTGATCATACATAACCTGGATTAGACAATCCTTATTTGATAGTGGTATTTTAATAAAATGAAAGCCGGCTTTTATCAACTCAATCCAATCTTTGGAGATATAGACGCAAATTTAGAAACAGTCAGAAATGCTGTTAAGGATAAGGAGTTTGACCTTTTGGTGCTCCCCGAGTTTTTTGCTTCAGGATATCAATTTACTTCAACTGATGAGGTTGCTGAACTGGCCGAGGAAATCCCCAATGGTAAGACAACTGAAGCTTTGCTTGATCTGTCACAAAAGAAACATGCTTTTATTGTTGCTGGACTGCCTGAGAAAGATGGGAGCAAGTACTACAATTCGGCAGTATTCACCGGCCCTGAAGGATTTATAGGATCTTATAGAAAGACACATCTTTTTTTTGAAGAAACACTTTTTTTTACCCCTGGAGATACAGGGTTTAAGGTATGGGACACAGCTATTGGCAAAATTGGCATCATGATCTGTTTTGACTGGTTCTATCCAGAATCCATGAGGACCCTGGCCCTTGCAGGTGCTGAAGTAATAGCACACCCATCAAACCTGGTACTTCCATTCTGTCCTGATTCAATGCCGGTCAGATGTCTTGAAAATATGGCATTTGCGATAACAGCCAATAGGATAGGAACAGAGCAGCGTAATGGGAAACAACCCCTGACATTTATAGGAAAAAGCGAAGTAGTCTCTCCAAAGGGAGAAATACTGGTACGCGCCCCTGAGGAGGAGGAAGCCTTTATGATCATTGATATTGACCCTGAAGCAGCAAGGGACAAAAACCTGAATCCATACAACAATCTCTTTCGGGACAGAAGACCTGATCAGTACTCATGCCTCTCAGACAACCCGGACCAATAATAATCTGTCTATTATTTAAGAAACATCAGCTAGTTGAGGAGCCGTTACTTGTTCCTCATTAGCAACTGAAGCAACTGCCAATTCAGGAGCAATCGCCTTTTCTACAGCAACTACTGGTTCGGCTGCAACATCAGATTTCTGAGCTAAAGCAAGGGCTGGACTTTCTTCAAAATGCTCCCTGTACCAATTTGTGTAATGGTGTTTGGCCCATTGCCTGTCTACAAAACCTGTGATCATCCCGGAGAGGCCGATTCTTGTTTCAGGGTTCACCAGGGCCATAAATTTATGCCCCGCTAATAACGGGGTAGCCAGCAACGCCATTCCAAAATGTATTATCCATGCCAACAGGGCCCCATCTGTAAACCATATAAACATGCCTGTAATTATATACAGAGGGTAAGTGGACATTAGCATCATAAAATTAATTTTTTCTGCCGCATTAAACTTCCCCTGGTCAGGCAGTTTAAATTTTTTATTTATAGCATTCAGACCCATCATACCAAGCCATTTAATATCTTCAAAGGTCCAGACCCATGCCTGTTTAATGTTGTAAAAATACATCCTCAAGTCCTTCCTGCTCTTTAAAATCGCCAGCATAGGCAGTACAAACAGGCATACTGCTGATATACGATGAACAACGGAAAAAATCTCCCGGTAAGGTCTCAACGGATTTGGATTATAGAAAAAAACCAGTATAAGGGCTGTTGCATAGCAGATCATAAAAGGAATTGCTATGGCCCAATGAAGATGTCTTTCTGATTTTCTAAAACGAAGGATCTTGTTTGACTGAGAGCGTCTTTTACTTTCAGTAGTGTTAGCGTCAGTTTTTTGAGCACCTTTCCTGACCCTTATAATCTGGGGCTGTAACTTTTTTTGCCGCCTCGTGTTTAAATTGATTTTTCTCTGAAAACCCATTTATATCCTCCTTTAAATAAACATCCTATTTTCTAAATTTCAAATCCCTGTATCTTTCATTGAAATTAACAAACTAATCATATTAATAATGTGTTTCATATCACATTAGAACCGATATCCTGCCTGGCTAAAGATCGAAGTGTTGTCATAGTCATCTTCGTCATAGCGCTCTATAAACATGGAGGCAAAGTAGTGCTTGTTAATAGACCAGTAAACTGATGCTCCGTAGGTAAGAAGACCGGCTGTAAAGCCGTTTTCTATTTCAAGCTCCTCCTGTTCATGGCTTGCGTATACAGATACATCAAATTTTTCAAGCAGGAACCTGGAGACTTCCACATTAAATTCATTGCTCTTCGAAGTAAAGTAATTTATACGTGTATATCTGCCTGACAGATCAAATCCATACAAATCATACTTTCTGAATCCTCCGGTAAAACGAGTTGCGGTATCATCATCAATATCTCTTTTCTGATATGCCATTGATGTGTAAATTGTCAGCTTTTTTCTAATCCTGTAGTTAACTCTTAACCCGATCCTTGACTGGGAGTTCGTGTCAAGAAAATAGCCGTCACTACCGCCATTCTGGCTAATAAATTTCTTTGAAGACTCAAAATACCTGATCGCCCTATAGTAGTTATAAAAGAGATTGAAACGGAGGTGCTTAGAGTATTTGTGCATTACTGTAGCACTCAGGTTGTCAATATCCACACTGTTTGTTAATTGATTGATACTGGCAGAAGATAAAACATTAAACCTGGTCTTCTTGGTCGGAGTTGAAAAAAGTTTAAATGAAAAATATTCCCTGTCTTTTTTCCCGTCATAATAGAGTCTCTCATATCCAATCCTAAGTTTATATTTCACACTGTCCATAAAGCTGTAAATTCCCAGGGTCTTGAACTTTGAGTTAAAGGAGTAATCATACTTATCTGGGGCAAGTCCGGTAAAAATGCCTATTCCAAGATCATCATTAAGCCTGTATTTTGCGTTGATACCGTCAACACTTGTGTTGAACATCTCATAAATATGCTGCCTTCCGGCAATCAGATCAATTTTCTGTTTTGGAAATTTATAACCCAACCATGCCTCATAAAACTTATATTCAGGGATGTCATTATGTACATCATTATCTGATACCTTTTTCCTTGCCCGGGCATCTATTTTGAAATAATATCGACTGTCATCATTTTCTCTCATATACACCTTCATCCTGGTAGAGAGAACATGGAAATCAAAATTATTACTGTCATTTGCATAGTAATCACTTATGTAAAACCTTCCTTTAATTTGCGATCGTTTTTTTGATTTTTTTACTGGCTCTTTCTTAGGTGATGGCTGTGATGAACCGGCTATATCCTCTTTATCCTCTGCATTGTTATCATCGCCTTTATTTGTGTACACATTAGGGACATTAGGAGTGCTCTTCTGCTGGTTTATCTGAGTGTTATTTGCCTGAACAATTTTCTTTAAAGGTATAGACTGAACTGCATTTTTTACATCTTTAGCTGCTGATCCATTTACATACTGTTTGACTATTATTTCTTCATTAAAGTTGGTCTTTACAATGATAGCTCCCTTAAATTGAGCAGCCCTTGCCTGGAGAAACTCATTTGCTGCAGCATAACCGCCGAAATTACCTATTCGCACAGCATAATATTTTCCTATTTTTTCAATTCTCAGATGCTCAGTCTCCACTCCATCCAAACTTTTCAACAATGAATTAAACTGCTTCGTTGCTATAGTGTCATTTGTAAAGCTCCCTGTCTGAACTGTATACAAGACAGATTCCTTTGCATGTAAATGTACAGGCAAAATAATAATTAAAAATAATATGGCTATGAATTTATTAATTTTTCTATCTAACATTATTAATCGCAGTTCAGTTGATCTCTTTTATCCTTATCAGGATTGCCCCAGCTATTTATACTGTGGCAGAGTGTACAATCTTGCGGGCATGTCGAATGCTTCTTGTAATACTTGCTTTCATGGCAGGCAAAACAATCATCTTCTGTAATACCGGCATAATTCCCCGGATACCCACTTTGATGGCACTTATCACAATCAAAAGTGGCGTGTTTTCCTATTAAAGCGAAGTCCTGATGCTGGAAATTTGCCCCTGTCCAGCTGTTGCCTGAATGGCAGTGTTGTACAGTCCTGGGGATAGCTGAAAGTTAGTATGATTCAGTGCTCCATTGTAGTCGCTTGATGACAGGTATAGCAGTCACTCTGTGATGCCCCTGCGTAGTTGCCCAGGATAGCCACTTGCATGACAGGATGTGCAGTCAAGTGATGTATGCAGGCTGTTTGGATTCAGGCTCTGATGGGAGAAAGCTCGCTCCCTGCCAGCTGTTGCCTGAATGACATGTTGTACAGTCCTGCGGATAACTAAAGCTAGTATGGTTCGTTGCTCCGTTGTAATCACTTTGATGACAGGTATAGCAGTCACTCTGGGATGCCCCTGCGTAATTGCCCGGATAGCCGCTTGCATGACAGGATGTGCAGTCAAGTGATGTATGCAGGCTATTTAAATTCAGGCTCTGATGGGAAAAACTTGCTCCCTGCCAGCCGTTATCTAAGTGACATGCCGAACAATCGTGGGGATAATCGAATAATGCATGGTCCGGCGCTCCATCGTAATCACTGACATGACATGTATGACACTCATCTTCCGTCGTTCCAGCAAAGTTTCCTGGATACCCGCTTGCATGACATGCTGTGCAGTCAAGTACAGTATGTGCTCCCTTACTCTTAAACTCCTGGTGCTGATAGCTTGCCCCTTCCCAGCTATTACCGGTATGACAGGTTGAACAGTCCTGGGAATAGCTGAAATCATCATGATTAAGGGCTCCGCTAAAAGCAGTTGTATGACAGGTGATACAATCATCTTCTGTTGCACCTGCGTAAACCCCTGGATACCCGCTCGCATGACAGGCTGTACAATCTAATGTTGCATGCACTCCGTTGCTCTGAAAAATCTGATGTACATAATCTGCACCTATCCAGGCATTGACTGTATGGCAGTTCGTGCATGCATAGCTGAAATTAAATAGTGTATGTGATGGTGCAAGGGCTTCTTCATATGAAGTATCAGCCACACCTGTTGATGAATGACAATTGTAACAGTCATCATCAGTAGTTCCCAGGGGCATTTGTATAGGAGTATCATGACATGTTGAGCAGACATTTCTTAGTGCACTGTGGGCACCCTGGAAAGTAAATTCTGTATGATCATAGCTTACACTTTCCCATACAGATGAAGCGTTATGACAACTATCGCATGTCTGCGGGTACTGTCGGGCTAGATGATTAGGGGCTGACTGGTAATCTTCAATGTGACATTCAGCACAATCCGATGATGTATTTCTATAGTCCCTGTTAATATGGCAGTCCGTACAGTCCGCTGCCCTGTGACTGCCTGCAAGCCTGAACCCTACACTTGTATGCTTAAACTCCGTCGGGATCCATGCCTGCTGCCTGTGGCAGTCATCACAGAATTGTCCGAACTGATTTAAGTGAGGGTCCTGGTTCTGATGACAGCTTACACACTCCGAATCCAGACTATTGAAGTTTTTCATCTCCCGGTGACACTCAACACATTCCAGTGTTTTATGAGCGCCTTGTAATTCAAGAGAAAATGGGTCGTGGAGAAAACTTTTTGGTTCCCAGCTTGCGGTGGAATGGCAATTGCTGCAAGCTTCCTTGTACTGTCCTTTATGTATATCCTCATGACAAACTGTACATGCATTATGTTCGGTAGGTGTAAAATGACCGATCAGTGACTCTTTAGCCTTACCAAACTCTACATATTTAACCTCACTCTGCTCATGGCACTTCTTGCACTCAACATCTTTATGCTTGCCCTCCAGTTTGTATCCCTTATAATCTTCTGACTCATGTTTGAAGACAGGCTTCTTCCATTCATCATTTACTGTATGACAGCTGTCACAACGCTGGTCCTTGAACTGCTCCTTATGGACATCATAATGGCAATCACTGCACTTCTCTGATTTGATTTCTTTAAACTGTCCGGGAGCGGCCTTTTTCTTCTTGGTAAATTCCTTATACTTTATTTCCTTCTGCTCATGGCACTGCTTGCATTCAACATCTTTATGCTTGCCCTCCAGCTTGTATCCCTTATAATCTTCTGACTCATGTTTGAAGACAGGCTTCTTCCATTCATCATTTACTGTATGACAGCTGTCACATTTCTGGTCCTTGAACTGCTCCTTGTGTACATCATAATGGCAGTCATTGCAGGTGCCATTCTTAACAGGTTTGAGTCTCCTTGCAATGCGTTCAACAGATTCACCGTTCTCCTCATATCTGAATACTTCCTCCAGATGACAGAGATCACATGCAACCTGCTCATGCTTTCCCTCCAGTCTGAAATCACTGAACTCTAGATTGTTATGTTCAAATGTTTTCTTTTCCCAGCCCTCAGTTGTATGACAATCTGTACAGTTCTTCTTCTTAAGTTCATCTTTATGAATATCAAAGTGACAGTCATTGCATTTTTCATTTTTCAGTGGTTTGAAGTTAAGCGAGATGTACTCCTGTTTAATGTCACCCGATTTGCCTTCACTTCCGATAGCAGATCCTTTATGACAGTTATCGCATTTAACTTCTGTATGTTTACCCGTTAGTTTGTATAAAACTTTTTCATGATCAAATAAAGTTTTATTCCATACATTAATGTCATGACAATTCAGGCAGTCTTTTGAAAGTGCTTTTTTATGAACATCTGTATGACATCCAGTGCAATCCTGATTAAGCCCTAAAAAGGTCTTTTTCTCTATATGACACTTATCACAGGATGTCTTGTGCTTGTCCTTGAGCTCATACCCTGTCTTATTGTGATCAAATTTATCCTTATCAAGGTTGGTAATATTATAATTTTCGCCTTTGTGATCTGTATGGCACTCAATACATTGTTCTTTGAGTCTTGAATGAAAACCCTTGTTATTCTTAATCTGCTTTATCAGCTTCTCATGACAGGACATACATGATTCATTTAAAATGCCCTTCCCAAGTTGATGACACTTTGTACAGTTTTTCAGGCCCTCAAGCTCTTTGTGTGACTTAGTCAGTTTGCCCGGAGCAAGCCACTGGGCATAAGTGACTTCACCATTGATAAGGAACAAGGTCACTAGTCCCAGGAGTATTAACACGACACGTTTATTAATTAAGAATGATTTCATTTGGCCCTTTTATATTCTTCGTTACTTTTCGCCCAAGACTTTAAAAATACTTCAATAAGATTAATTACTTTTTAAAAATAACTATGTGATTGCAATCACACCAATGGGAATAATTTCCCAAACCCAATTCAGATATAAATAAGAGCAAGTCTGATGCCACCAGACCTGCTTTAATAGTAACTACTTAACATTTAAGCATTTATTTAATCATATAATAGATCATGTCATACGAAATCTTAATTTGTGTATGGATTGTCCTTCAGCTTCAAATATTTTTTACAAAATAATAAATGTTTTTAACAAATATTAGTTTGAAAATTGAAGATTCCAGAAATAAGCCTCTTCTACCCCTCAAATACAATAAAAAGAGGCGTGAAATAGGTTAATTTCACGCCTCCTGCATTACCAAACTATAAGCCTGTGTTTAAATAACTAGCTCTATCTCAGACTCTGTTGCGAAAAAAATGCTATTTGCAAAACTGCCCTTAACCTCTACAATGTCCCCTACCTTAACTGCATCAAGGAAAGCAGTGACTGCACTATTGTTGCCACTAAAAGCTCCGCTCAGATTCACAGTAACTCCCAGTATTTCAATCGTCATATTACCTGAATTCTCAGATGCCACAGGACCACTTAATTCATATTCACCAGATCCGATTGCGTCTTCTCTTTCAAGTTTGGCAGCTATTACATTACCGTCCCCATCGACAAAACCGCCTATTTCAAGGGAATCTCCATCCTGAATATTTGCCAGGGTAAATGGCCTTAGCTCTTGATTAGACTCATCCTTCAGTCCTGTATTTGTATCCACATGAATGGTTATGCCAAAAACAGTTACTGTTGAATTAACCGTATCAACACTATCTACATCACCCATAATTTCAATACCTTTTGACTCAACAAAGCGGAACTCTACTTTTTCTGCAATCAGAATGCTGCTGCTGTTAACAGATCCTTTAATCTCCACTCTCACATTTGTAACAATATTTAATGCTGTCCCATGTTCATAAGTAGTCTGTGATGTTGTTTGTACTCTTTGGTTATTTACCACAAAATCATTCTGCGCTGGAGGTGATGTAAGTGATGTGATCACACCTTCAAACTCAACCTCATCGCCAGAGCTGTAGGAAAAATCCTCTATTTCAATTTCTGTTGCTGTCATTGTACTTCCCTGTATAGTTCCTTCCACTTCAACTGTAGTGCCGTTGGAGATACCAGCGGGGAGATCTATCCCGCTGTAATTTACTATGAGGTCATTAATTTTAAATATCTTGTTAATTTCATCAAGCTCTGAAACAGTACCTATAACCTTAAACTCCGTGAGGCTGGCGTTTTTCAGTTCCACAAATGTTGCAAGTATATCACCTAAGGCGTTTGCATAGCCGCTGACCTCAACAATATCATCAACATTCAACTCAACCAGACCATTAATCCCTTCAAAAACAGTAGTCCCGTCTACTTTTACCGTCTGGCCCAATACTGAAAAGGAATTGGTAGAGGTAGTTATGCTGCTAATTGGCCCCTTTATCTCTGATTTATAGATGATAGAAGAAGCAGCATTATCAGTCGCCTCTATCTGCACCTTCATCCCAACCTTAAGATCACTTTCAACAGAGCTGATATCATCAATGCTGATCTGCGCCCCTGTTGTCTCTATCTCAACCCCATTTACAAAGACACTTCCAAAGCCGGTTATAGTGCCGGAGAACCTGCCGGTGCCGCTAATGCCTCCTCCTGAAAAAAGACTGCCTAATTCTACCTCCCCACAGGACGATGCAATAAGCAGGACAGTGAGCCCGACAATGCCGGGTTTATCAACTTCCTTATGGCCCTCTCAATTTTAGCCGTTACCATTTCATACCTCCGCATATTTTTTATAATTCATATTATTCAAAGTAAAAAATTCCCAGACCCGCTTTTTTTCGTCCTTCCCCATTCATAGACGGATTGTTATCCCTGTCATATTTAGATAATATTTTGTCCAGTGATTCAATAAATGTTGCTCCCTTTGAATAGAGAAGCTGTCTTAACTCAGGGATCGCTTCCTCCGGAATATTGTCGTATGAGACTTTTCGCTGTAAAAATGCATCAGAAGGATCACACTCCAGATTATGGCGAACTGTTGCAATGAATTCACCAGTATCCACTCCAAGGATATGAAGTTTATCCGCTTCGCCCTTTTGCACCATATACCCCTTAGTTAATAGTTGAATCCGGTCATTTTCATATTCAACCACTCCGGACCTGAGCATCTCATCAAGAACTGCTCTCGGGGGGATATCACCACTATATTGTTTTACTAGTGAGGAAAAGCTGATTTTGTCATTTTCAAATAAAAGCTCTTTAGGTTCGCCCTTTGAGGTGAGAAAGTCAGGATCTTTGCGCCACCCATTAATTACACGGACAGCACGATTGTATCGGTCTGATACGCCAAGATCATCAATTTCTGAAAGTTCCCTTAACCTCTTGACCTCTTTCCGGGACAGGCCGGTAATGACAGCAACCCTTGAAGTAGTCTGCTTCCGCCCTGGAATGGCAAGCTCTTTGGAAGCTGCATCTACATATACCCATTTCGCCAGTTCACAGAACGTCCCATAGGGAATGCCGTTTTTTAACAATATGCTCACCAGAGGTCTGAGCAGTTTTATTATTGCCGAAGATATGACTTTATTAATATCGTTACTCATAATTGGGATTATAATCCCAATGCATTATTTTGTCAAGAAGAAATTTAGAATTAATCGACCTTGGCAGGGAACTGCATGCAGAGGGTGCAACATATTATAATTAAAAAGAATTTACAGATAAACTAACCCGTATAATTCGCACATATTCAACTGCTTTGCTAGATCCTCTGTATGTTAATCAATGAACACTCAGAGACTATTCCTGCTCCCTGTTAATCAGGTATTTTGCAACAACAGCTTCCAGGCTATATGATGCCTGTTGACCCTTTGACAGAAGGCTAAGCACTTCAATATCTGAGGACCAGACAATTTTACCGGGCGATAGAAAACATACACTTCCAGCCTCATGATCAGTAAAAAGCTTACCATCCTTAAAATAATAATAATCTTTACAAACTTCCACCGGGTAGGCATGCATTGATGGCGGTATATCATTTGGCTTAAACCAGAGCTTGATTTCCCGCTCAGCTTCTTCATCAGTAGCAGATGCATGAATAAGATTGTCCATTCGATCACCAACAATATTTCCTTCACTATCCTTTAACGGAACCACAGTGCCCATCGCACGGATGCACCCCGGCTTTTCATCACGGGCTATATGAGGATTGGTCGGCCCTGCAAGTGCACGTATCTTTTTTACTGCATCAGGCCCCTGGTAAACAATAGCAATTGTTCTGCGGCTATCAGGATCATCAGGATAATGCAAACGCCCCATTATATATTCAAGCAGAGAAGGGAAAAAAAACTTTTCCCTGTGCTCTTCATAATGCTCACCGGCCAGCATCTTACTTACATGGACTATCTTGGTCGCGGCAAAACGCAATCCAGTATGAAACTCTGAAAGTTGTGAAAGAACATACCCTGTTAATGAATTCTTAAGGGCATCAGGCTTTATCAATACAAGCGTCTGTTCCTGGTTTTTATTCTCCATAATTTCTCTCCTGTTTGTTGATATATATTATTAAATTTTATTTAGATTTGTAAGACATTATGTATAAGAAATGGTTAGATTTGAATTTTGGAAATTTGGACAGGCTATACTTCTAATTTATCCATCAACTCTCTTACCGAATCGGCAGATGTATGAAGCGCCTTAACATCCTCTTCTGGTAAGTCCAGTTCAATAATTTTTTCCAGACCATTTGGGCCAAGTTTTACAGGCACTCCAATATACACTCCATTTATTCCATATTCCCCATTTAAATATACGGAACAGGGCAGTGTCTCATTTTTTATTCCAAAGATACTCTCAATCATCTCCACTGTTGACGCAGCCGGGGCATAATATGCACTGCCTGTTTTCAGGTGGCTTACAATCTCAGCGCCACCTCCCTTGGTCCTTTCAACAATTGCCTTAATTTTTGAGTCATCAAGAACATCAGATATATTTTTTCCATCCACTGTTGTTAAGCGGTAAACCGGGACCATAAGATCACCATGACCGCCCAGAACCATTGCCTGAATATCCTTGGGAGGAACTCCTGTTTCCAGGGATATAAAACTCCTCATACGGGAAGTGTCCAATACCCCGCCCATACCAATAACCCTGTTATGGGGGAAACCTGTTACCTTCTGGGCAACATGAGCCATTGCGTCCATCGGGTTGGATACTACTATAATGATTGCATCAGGAGAAGTATTTCGAACATTTCCCGAGACCTTCTTTACTATTTCGGCGTTTGCCTTAAGAAGGTCGTCCCTGCTCATGCCCGGTTTTCTTGCAAGGCCTGCAGTAATGACAACAACATCAGAACCGGCAGTATCATCATAATTATTAGTACCTACCACACGTGATGATGAATGCCAGAGAGGACATGCCTCAAACATGTCAAGGGCCTTGCCCTGAGGTATGCCTTCAATAATATCGATGAGAACAACGTCAGCCAGGCTTTTTTCTGCAACCAGCTGTGCTGTAGTTGCACCCACATTGCCTGCACCGACAACAGTAACTTTTTTATTTTTTGATAATTCGCTCATTGAACAGACATCAATTATATCCGAGACATATTATTTTCACAAGACATGACTCTACTATATATCTACACTATTTCATCTTCACTTACAAGGTGATATCATCACTATAGACATCCCGCAGCTTTTCAAAATTGTCTCCAAATCTTGCTTTCAGCAGGGGGGCAAACCTTCTGGCAGTCTTTATAAAATATATATCATGTCTTATGTAGTCTTCAGCCATCAGTACAAATCCCTCGTTCATGCTCCATATCATGTCAAGGTTACGCTCAGAGATCTTTCCCAGTATAGCCTCCTTTGAATCTCCAACCATTGCAAATCCCCGTGAATGTTTTTCTGAAAAAATAGAACCTTCTATGGGATGCTTATAGATCTGACCTATCTTTAAATTGGTTGCACCGTAATGTAATATCGCTATCTTTACACCCCTTGTTTCTGCACTTTCCAGGGCCTTATAAAGAGATTTCATTTCTTCCGACCATACTTGAATTAGAAGGTGTGACTCTGCTGTATTTATCATTCTCCTGGCCTTAATCAGGAGACTATCATATTCCTTAATATGCCATGTATAACTTGTGTCTATCCCAGCCTTAAGGTCAGACAGTTCAGTATTTAAGGTATCAAGACTTTCCTCCATATCAGAACGATAATTATTAATAAACTCATCAGGTGGCACCGGCACAAAACCTCTAGTGCGCTCTCCATGAATGGGCTGCACCATTGACCTGTTATCGAGTTTTCTCATGACCTCATATATTTTTGAACTTGGAATGCCTGATTTCTTTGCTATTTCATAGGCAGATAAGGGGTTTTCACTTAAAAGGGCGGTGTATGCCTTGGCTTCATTTTCTGACAATCCCAGGTGAGTTAAATAAACTACTACTTTTTTCATGACCTATTAACTACCATAGTAGTTATTTAATGTCAAGCAAAGTCAACCTAATTGTCAATAAAAAATATAATGAGCACATAACTGATGTAAAATAAAGATAAAAAGAATGATTACGGTATATTAAGATATTGCGGGCAAGCTATAGCAAGGCAGATTTATGACAACATTAATTAAACTTTTAGATGCAAAGCCTTATCAGCATTCCATGGCGGTCTCATTTATTTCCATATAATCAATAATACGTTCAGGATTGCATGATATGCACATATCGATTCCCTGAATAATCTGCATATCTTCACAGAGCATGTATGCCCTTTTAAGCTCATGGTCCTTTATTTTATTAATAACAAGGTCTTTAGGCTTAATATATGTTTTACCACAGCTAAGACAGAGCCAGATAAAATTCCCCTTTGCTTTATCAATACATTCAGAGCAGACAAATACAACAATGTCATCTGCAACCTCTACACTTGCAGTTGTGTAAACTTCATTACATATGTTGCATTTCCCATATTCATGGTCCATCTCGCTACCTCCTCTTATATTCTCCTCATTCATGTCTCCTCCTGTTTATGTTATCGGCATTTCAACTGAGTGCCTTAACATAGAAAAAACAGGCTGATTTAATACATGTTAAAGCTATTAATAAACCGGCATTATTCATACTTTTTTCACAACATTGATTTTAAAATAGATCGTTAGTAAAATAATTTCAGCTATATTTACATTGGAGGTAATTCATTATGAATACACTAAAAACTGCGTCCCTTATGGTGGGACTAACTCTTGTACTGGTATGGGCCGGTGCAGCATTTGGAGGACAGTCAGGCATGACTATTGCCCTGATTTTCGCTCTTGCCATGAACGGCTTCAGCTACTGGTTCAGCGATAAGCTTGTGCTGAAAGTGTATAAAGCCCAGGAAGTTAGCGAGTCAGAAGCGCCAGAGCTTCACTCCATTGTAAGAAGGCTTTCGCAGAGGGCTGAATTGCCAATGCCAAAGGTTTATATAATTAACCAGGACCAGCCAAATGCTTTTGCTACAGGCAGAAACCCTGATCATGCTGC
>PVMK01181267.1_pt1 | contig 18079 bp, 14 predicted proteins | sample 1853481 | NCBI WGS metagenome assembly PVMK01 (sample SAMN08533507, study PRJNA380276) | Marine sediment metagenome, whole genome shotgun sequencing project. | reverse complement strand
TCTCCCAAAAGTTACGCAAGGTGCTGATGGCAATAATTCTCACAGCGATAATCTAGCATGTTCCCAATTTGGGAACAAGTAGGCGTTTCACATAATTGGAGAGGATCAGCGCTTGTCACACTTTTGTCACAGTGAAAACGTTATCCAACGTAACGTAACGTGATCAAACGTGATCGAAAAACATCTTCTGTGAATGATTTAATTCGTGATATTCTGTAATCCCTTGATTACAAACGCGTGTGGCACTGCCTTCGGGAAGCAGGGGCCCGCGGTTCGAATCCGCGCACCCCGACCAATTATTTCCTGATTTGTCGGCTACGTGCGAACCCCACCCTTCCTTTTTGGGGTTACTAAAAGAGTACTTGTCACAGAACTATCACACTTGTTGTCTCGTGAGGTCGGAGCGATGGCATTTATTAGGAAACGTCGTTCGAAATGTTGGCAGACTCAGGTTCGTAGGCTGTTCTATACGCCCGCCACTGCATGGATCCCAAGTCGCCATGGACAGGCAAGTTCCTTGACCTGGGCCGCACAATACATCTAGACTCGGGGCTACTCATCGAGACCGGCTGAGGGATAGGCCCAATGATGCCGGGGCAACCTTCAGGACTAACCATCCTGAAAAGGTGCCAACTCCTGCGGAGCGAGTAGCTCCGAGAGATGAGTGTCAGTGTAACGTGACTCCGACAAGGGTCGGACAAACGAAGGACATGGCACCCTCCCTGACGGTTTCCGCAGGGTTCCGATGAGCAAGATGCGACTTTGTCGTGACATTGGAATCAAAGTGGAGACCGAATCATGAATTCCAGAACTGACCCAGCGACAATTGCTGTGCGTGCTGCCATTGAGTCAGACAAGCAATATGGTGCTGTCGTACCGCCATTGTATTTGTCATCGAATTTCACGTTCGCGGGCTACAATGACAAGCGGCAATACGACTACACCCGCAGCGGCAATCCGACCCGTGATGCGCTGGCAGACGCGCTAAGAGATCTGGAGGGTGGTGCCGGTGCAGTGGTGACTTCGTCCGGTATGGCGGCGATTACACTGGTCGTGCAATTACTCAGAGCCGGTGATCTGCTTATCGCACCGCATGATTGCTATGGCGGCACCTACCGGCTGTTCGAGAACCTTTCTGCGAAGGGTCAGTTCAAAGTCCGCTTCGTCGATCAAAACGACCGTGAGGCGTTGTCAAATGCCATTGCGCTCCAGCCGCGCCTGATACTGGTTGAGACGCCGTCCAATCCGCTGCTCAGAATTGTCGATATTGAGCGAATCTCAAAGCATGCCAAAAGTTGCGGCGCGCTACTTGCAGTCGACAACACGTTCCTGTCTCCGGTCTTGCAGCAGCCGATATCGCTCGGCGCCGATATCGTCATTCATTCAACCACGAAGTACCTGAATGGCCACAGTGATGTGGTCGGCGGCGCTGTCATTGCCGGCTACCGACGAGCTTGCCGAAGAACTTGCTTACTGGGCGAACTGTCTCGGCATCACCGGCGCGCCGTTCGACAGTTATCTAACGTTACGTGGTCTTCGCACACTCCACGCCAGGCTGCGTCAGCATGAGGAAAATGCGCAGCACCTGGCCACAATACTTGACGAGCATCCCGCTGTTCACCATGTGTTTTATCCTGGACTTGCCGATCACCCCGGGCCACGACATTGCTCGCAGACAGCAGCAGGGATTCGGCGGCATGCTCAGTTTCGAGATCAAAGGCGGCGAGGCAGCCGTGCGGGCTTTCCTGGAGCACTTGCGGTATTTCTCGCTGGCCGAATCGCTGGGTGGCGTGGAGAGCCTTATCTGCCACCCTGCGTCAATGACGCATGCACCGATGAGCGAGGAAGCCCTGGCCAAAGCCGGCGTTTCGCAAGATCTGATCCGCCTGTCTGTCGGCATCGAGAGTGGTGAAGATCTGGCTGCGGATGTGCTTGACGCACTCGAGGCGGCGAGCAATGCGGTCGAATTGAAGCCGGTGGCAGCTGGAGTCAGATAAACGCCCTCGATTGTCATCCAGACAGACATTCAGTCTATATCGTCGTGCTGCCTTGTTAGCAACCATGAAATTACAGCAAATCAAATACCTGCTCGCGATCGTCGACAATGGTCTGAATATCACCACGGCCGCGCAGCAACTGTCTACCTCTCAGCCGGGCGTGAGTAAGCAGCTGAAACTGCTGGAGGAGGAACTCAGCCTGCAGTTATTTACCCGCAAGGGCAAGAGTCTCGAGGCAATCACACCCGCGGGTCAGCGGGTGATAGATCGCTGCCGAATTATCCTGCAGGAAGTCGACAATATCCGGAACCTGGCCTCAGACTATTACTGCCAGGAAGAAGGTACTTTATCGATCGCGACGACGCACACACAGGCTCGTTACGTTTTGCCCTGCCGTAGTGAAGCTGTTCCGGCAGCGCTATCCACAGGTCAAGCTTGAGCTGCATCAGGGAACCTCGGAGCAAATTGCCGATATGGTCGCAGATAAGACTATTGATTTAGCGATCGCCACCGGATCGCAGAGTCTGTTCAGCAAGTTGCTGCTGTTGCCGGTCTACCAGTGGGATCGCACCATTTTGGTGCCCGAACAACATGAACTCACCAAGCTCAACGGAAAATTAACGCTGCAAGACCTGGCCGCACACCCACTGGTCACCTATGTATTTAGCTTTGGTGGTGAGTCTTCACTAAAGAAAGCTTTTTTGGAGCAGGGCCTTAATCCTGATGTGGTTTTCACGGCGCGGGACGCCGATGTGATTAAAACGTACGTGCGCTTGGGGCTAGGCGTTGGCATTGTCGCCAGCATGGCTCACGAATGCGATGCTGACCAAGACCTCACCGCAATCGATGCAGAGGGACTCTTTCCGCGCAGCACAACCTGGATTGGCTTTCGCAAGGACGCCGTGCTGCGTCGTTATATGCAAGACTTTATTCAGTTCTTTGCGCCGCATTTCAGCACTGACCAGATCGTCGCTGCTTCGCAGAGCGAGATTCAGGCTGACGTCGACTCCCTGTTCCAGGACACAAGATTGCCTGTGCGCGGCGCTTGCTCGGGCGATGCGTCGGCCACTGATTGAAGCCACGGCAGGCCTCGATTGTGTTTGGGTGCAGGTGACCAATTAGTAATTCATAGCGCGAATCCCCGCAGAATCCAGGACTTGCCAATGAGGCGTGGTCGGTAGGCTTCCCGGATCGTGCGTGACCTGTTCACCCTTTTCATCCACCTTGTTGTAACGTTTGCTCGCCAGCTGGGGCCTGGCGATCTTCGCTGTGTGATCGCCGAATCACTGCTCGCCAAGCACCAACTGCTGATTCTCAATCGCTCGCGAGAGCGAGTTGCAAGGAAAATGCATTTGCGGTCGACGTTCACGCGCCGGAATAGTGCAACGTCTCGTGCAAGCGCACCAATCCGGTGCGGATGATTCGCCTGAGAATTCATATCTCCTTATTACTAAACGCCTTTTGATAGTTGGCACGCATCCTGCAGATATCTCGACTGACTTCCCGGGCCGTGACCGTAAGCCCGGGTGCTTTGGCAAACGGAAGTATTTATCGGGAGAAAGACATGCACACGTTCGCAAAAAGCTGGCTCGCAACTATTGCTCTGCTGGTGGCCGGAACAGCCAGCGCAGACTGGTCCGCAAACTTAGGCTGGGCAAGTGAATATCACTATCGCGGCATATTCCAGGCTAGTTCATCGGCCAGCGGCGGCCTCGACTTTGCGCGGGGCGGCTTTTTCGCAGGCACCTGGGCTGTTGATGTCGGCGATGGCCTCGAGGTCGATGGTTATTTCGGCTACGGCCGGGAGACAGGCGACTTCACTTATGGCGTCGGCTTCACCGGTTACTACTACACCGGCGATTTTGACGACACCTACCAGGAAATTAACCTGAACGCGGGCTACGGCTTGCTTACGCTCGATGTGGCAGTTGGTGAGTATGAAAATTTCACCGGGCCGAAACAAGACTATGGGTATTACTCGGTGACGCTGGAGAAGAACGGCTTCTACGGCAAATACGCAGGCTTCACCGAGGACTTTGACGGTGAATATTTTGAGCTCGGATACAGTGCGACCGTTGCCGAAATAGATCTCGGCTTGAGTTTTGTTTTCGCCAACGACGATCTCATCGGTGAAGCTGACGAGTCGGCCGTATTTACCGTCGGAAAGTCTTTCGACTTTTAAAAACAAGAACCGGGCACGGCGGTATTTTCGCTGTGTTTTTTGTTAATTGAAACAAGCAGGGGAAATCTGATGAAAATGATCACAGCGATCATAAAGCCCTTCAAGCTCGAGGACGTGCGCGAGGCAGTGACCGACATCGGCATACAGGGCATTACAGTGACGGAGGTGAAAGGCTTTGGGCGGCAACGCGGCCACACGGAACTTTATCGCGGCGCCGAGTACGTCGTTGATTTCCTGCCTAAGGCCAAGATCGAGCTGGCCGTTGCTGACGACATTGCCGATCAGGTAATTGAAGCCATCACCAAAAACGCCCGCACCGGAAAGGTCGGCGATGGAAAAATTTTCGTAACCGAGATTGAACAGGCAATTCGCATTCGTACCGGTGAAACCGGCACGGCAGCGGTTTAACGGGAGGGGTACTCATGAATGACGTAACAGAACTGGCAGGGAAAGTAACCGAATTGAGCTATGCCCTGGACACATTCTATTTTCTCGTGATGGGCGCGCTGGTCATGTGGATGGCGGCGGGCTTTACGATGCTCGAAGCGGGACTCGTGCGTGCCAAGAATACCGCCGAAATTCTCACCAAGAATGTCGGTCTTTATTCGATTGCCTGCATTATGTACATGTTGTGCGGCTACACGATCATGTATCCCGGCGCGTATGAAGGCGGTATGTTTCAAAGCCTGAGTACGCTGGGTACTGGTCTGCTCGGCAGCACCGACAACTCTGCGGCCGATGTGATCGCCAGCGGCGGTGACACTTATTATTCGAACCTGTCGGACTTCTTCTTTCAGGTCGTGTTTGTCGCGACGGCGATGTCCATCGTCTCAGGCGCAGTAGCCGAAAGGATGAAACTCTGGTCCTTCCTGCTGTTTGCGGTGGTTCTGACCGGTTTCATCTATCCGGTGCAGGGCTTCTGGAAATGGGGCGGCGGATTTCTGGAGGTGGCCGGATTCAACGATTTCGCCGGCTCCGGTATTGTGCATCTCTGCGGTGGAGCAGCGGCACTTGCCGGCGTAATTCTCCTCGGTGCGCGCAAAGGCAAGTACGGACCGAAAGGCGAGATCAATGCGATCCCCGGTTGCAACCTTCCACTCGCGGCGCTCGGAACAATGATCCTCTGGCTTGGCTGGTTCGGTTTTAACGGCGGCTCGGAACTGAAGGTCTCCGACGTCGGAGAAGCCAACGCGGTCGCACTGGTTTTCGTCAATACCAACATGGCAGCCGCCGGCGGTCTGGTTTTTGCGCTGATCTTGGCCCGGCTCTGGTTCGGCAAAGGGGACCTGACAATGGCGCTCAACGGCGCTTTGGCCGGCCTCGTGGCGATTACCGCTGAGCCGCTGGCGCCGACGCCAATCGGTGCAACTCTGATCGGGGCAGCAGGCGGTCTGCTCGTCGTTCTTTCCATCGTGACGCTGGACAAGCTGAGGATCGATGACCCGGTAGGCGCGATTTCCGTGCACGGGGTCGTCGGCATGTGGGGCCTGCTCGCGGTTCCGATCTACAACGACGAAGCAACGCTGGGCGCCCAGCTGCTTGGCCTGTTTTCCATATTGTTCTGGGTGTTCACCATGAGCTTCATCGTCTGGTACGTAATCAAGGCCACGCTGGGCATTCGAGTAGACGAGGAACACGAGTACGAGGGCGTTGACCTCAGTGAGTGCGGTCTCGAGGCCTACCCGGAATTTACATCCGCGGAGTAATTTCCTTGGCTGATCAACGCTAATTCCCGACCAAATGCCCGCCACAAGATGTGCTCCACCACCGGGCCGTGGCAAGGATTGAGACTGCAAATAAGCTGGCGGGCTTAGCGCTTGTACGCAGTCCCGGTTGCGGGCCTTCGGGCCCGCTTTTTTCCAGCACAATCCTGGGCCTTACTACCGCGTTGTGCCGGATTGACATGTCCTTTTGCATAGACGAATTGCGAAATTCGCAAATCGTGTCATATACTCAGAGGTTCGGGCTGTTCCTTCGAATTATCAGTAATTCGTTAAGCCGCGATTTGCACAGATCCGGTGCAAGCGCTGCGGCGACGTATGTTTCTGCCATTGAGCAGCCCAAGCGGGCGTCTGCATGACGTCAGTTTAATCGGAGCAAACTTAAGGGGGCGCGCAAAAGCTGCGGGTCCTCGGGGTGATCATGACAGAGAAATTTGCAAACGGATTGTATGAGCCGAGGTTCGAGCACGACAGTTGCGGTTTCGGCCTCATCGCAAATCTCGATGACGAGCCGAGTCACTGGCTTGTGGAGACCGCGATCTCGGCGCTGGCGCGACTCACCCACCGCGGCGCGGTTGCAGCCGACGGCAAGACCGGCGACGGCTGCGGCTTGCTGATCAAAACCCCGGATACTTTTCTGCGCGCTGTTGCCGCAGACCTCGATATTCGATTGAGCGAAAGATTCGCTGCTGGCACGGTCTTTCTGAGCCAGGACCCGGGCCTGGCTGACAAGGTCAAAGGCGAAATCGACAGAGCGATTACCCAAAGCGAACTCGAGGTCGCGGGCTGGCGTGCGGTGCCGGTCAATCCCGAAGCCTGTGGCGAACTGGCAAAGCGGACGCTGCCGCGGATCGAGCAGGTATTTGTGAATGCTCCCGCCACCATGCAACGGGGCACCTTCAATCGCCAGTTGTTCCTGGCCAGACGGCGCGCGGAAAAAAAGATCGCAGAGCTTGATCCGGCTGCCTACGTGGCAAGCCTGTCATCGGCGACGGTCAGCTACAAGGCAATGGTCATGCCGGATGTTTTGCCGGAGTTTTATGCCGATCTGCGTGATCCGCGGTTCGAGTCCTCCGTTTGTGTTTTTCACCAGCGCTTTTCGACCAACCCCATGCCCGAATGGCGGCTGTCACAACCGTTCAGATTCCTGGCACACAATGGCGAGATCAATACGATTCAGGGTAACAGGAACTGGGCCCTGGCCCGGGCCAACAATTTCCGCTCCGACAAACTGCCCGATATTTCTGACCTCGATCCGATTGTGTCACTGACGGGTTCCGACTCTTCCAGTCTTGACAACATGCTCGAGTTTATGCGCGCCGCCGGAATGGATGTACTGCAGGCCATGCGGATCCTGATTCCACCTGCCTGGCAGGCCATGGACACGCTCGATCCGGACGTGCGGGCATTCTACGAGTTCTTCGATTGCCAGATCGAGCCCTGGGACGGGCCGGCCGGAATTGTGCTGACCGATGGCCATTACGCCGTCTGCTGTCTCGACCGCAATGGGTTACGCCCGGCTCGCTACGTCGTAACCAGGGACCGCCATATCACTGTTGCGTCGGAGATCGGTGTCTACGATTACGATCCACAAGACGTCGTCGAAAAAGGCCGTCTCGGACCCGGGGAAATGCTGGCTGTCGACCTTGAAACAAATGAGCTGCTCGATAACGACAGTATTCACAATATGCTGAAGACTCGTGCGCCGTACAAGAAATGGCTCAAGCAGGGCGTTCGATACCTCGACTCGGAACTGGTTGACAGGCAAACGGCCGCGGAGCCGATGGATCCAGAGACACTGGCCAGTTATCAGAAGATGTTCAATCTGTCGGCCGAGGAACAGAACGAAGTTGTGCGCGTGCTGGCCGAGGCCGAACTGGAAGCGGTCGGGTCGATGGGCGACGACACGCCGATGCCGGTGCTCTCGACCAAGGTCCGCTCCCTGTTCGACTATTTTCGCCAGCAGTTTGCGCAGGTTACCAATCCGCCGATCGATTCTCTGCGCGAGCGAATCGTCATGTCGTTGCAGACGAATATCGGTCGTGAGGGCAGCCTGTTCGACATCGGCCCGGAGCACGCTAAACAAGTCATCCTGAACTCGCCGGTTCTGTCGCAGCGCAAACTGCGCCAGCTGATGAGCCACGAGATGTTCGCCGACAACCATGCGTTCATCGATCTGAACTACGCGGAAGATATCTCGCTACCTGACGCACTGACCGCGATCTGCGATCAGTCGGAGCAAGCAGTCAAGGACGGCAAGCTGTTGCTGTTGCTCAGTGACCGGTACCTGAAGCAGGGATTTGTTCCGGTTCATGCGCTGCTCGCAACCGGAGCTGTTCACCATCACCTTGTCGACAAGGGTCTGCGATGCGCCGCCAATATTCTCGTTGAGACCGGAGTTGCCCGGGATCCGCATCATTTTGCGGCACTGATCGGCTACGGGGCGACGGCAGTCTACCCGTATCTCGCCTATCAGGCCCTTTATGACCTCGGGCGCAAGGGCACCGTCGACACGGGGCGGCAGCTCGGCCGCAATTACCGGCGCGGTATCGTGAAGGGACTGTTCAAGATCATGTCGAAGATGGGGATTTCGTCGATTTCCAGTTATCGCGGTGCGCAACTGTTTGAAATCGTCGGACTGCACGACGAAGTGGTCGAGCGATGCTTCACCGGAACGGTCAGCCGCATTCAAGGGGCTAAATTCGATGATCTGCATGACGATCAGCTGAAAGCTCGCGCGAGACGCATGGGAGCCCGCGCGAGCCGGTCCGACAGGGCGGGATATTCAAGTACGTCCACGACGGTGAATACCACTGCTACAACCCGGATGTTATCGCACCTTGCAGGCTGCAGTGCGCTCCGGTGACTACGAGAAATATGCGGAATTCGCGACCCTGGTCAACGAACGTCCGGTAGCGACGCTGCGGGACCTGATGCGGGCGAATCCTGCCGGGCCACCCGTGCCTCTCGATGAGGTCGAGCCTGTCGAAGACATCCTGCCGCGTTTCGATAGCGCCGGAATGTCGCTCGGCGCCTTATCGCCGGAGGCTCACGAGGCACTGGCAATCGCGATGAACCGCCTCGGGGCGCGATCGAATTCGGGCGAGGGCGGCGAGGATCCTGCCCGCTACGACAGCGAACGCGTTTCGAAGATCAAGCAGGTCGCATCGGGCCGCTTCGGCGTGACGGCGGAGTATCTGGTCAACGCCGAGGTGATTCAGATCAAGATCGCACAGGGCGCGAAACCAGGCGAAGGTGGGCAGCTGCCGGGCCACAAGGTCAACGAAATGATCGCCAGGCTGCGGTATGCGAAGCCTGGTGTCGCGCTGATTTCACCGCCGCCCCACCACGACATTTATTCCATCGAGGACCTGGCACAGCTGATTTTTGATCTGAAGCAGGTCAACCCGGAGGCGCTGATATCCGTCAAACTGGTGGCCGAGCCCGGCGTGGGCACCATCGCCGCCGGCGTTGTCAAAGCGTATGCAGACCTGATTACGATTTCGGGATATGACGGCGGCACGGGAGCGAGTCCTCTGACGTCGGTCAAGTATGCCGGCAGCCCATGGGAACTCGGTCTGTCCGAGGCGCATCAGGTGTTGCGGGCGAATGACTTGCGGCACAAGGTACGTCTGCAGACAGACGGCGGGCTCAAGACGGGCCTCGACGTCATCAAGGCGGCGATCCTGGGCGCCGAAAGTTTTGGCTTCGGCACCGGCCCGTTGGTTGCACTGGGATGCAAATACCTGCGAATTTGCCACCTGAACAACTGTGCGACAGGCGTTGCAACCCAGAACAATATCCTGCGCAGTGAATATTTCATCGGCCTGCCCGAGATGGTCATGAATTACTTCCGCTTCGTTGCGCAGGAAATACGCCTGCTTCTGTCGGAACTCGGGGTCAGGCGGCTCGAGGACATCATCGGTCGCGTCGACATGATGGAGCTATTACCGGGCGAAACGCGCCGGCAGGAGCGGCTCGATCTGCGACCCATTATTTCCGACCAGGGACTCGGAGATGACAAGGCGCAATTCTGCATCGAGCCGCGGAACGACCCGTTCGACAAGGGCGAGCTCGCGGAAACCATGTTGCAACAGGCGTTGCCGGCGATCGAAACGAAGAGTGGCGGTGAATTTGAATTCGAGATCCGCAACAACAACCGTTCGATCGGCGCAAGGCTGTCCGGTGAGATCGCACGCCGGTACGGGAATAAGGGCATGGCCGACGCGCCCTTGACCATTCGGCTGCGCGGAACGGCTGGACAGAGTTTCGGCGCGTGGAACGTCGCCGGTGTCAATCTCGAGCTGGAGGGCGATGCCAACGACTATGTCGGCAAGGGCATGGCGGCGGGCCGCATCGTGATCAGACCCCCGGCCGGGAGCCTGTTTGCTGCGAGAGACACGGTGATCATCGGCAATACCTGTCTGTATGGCGCGACCGGTGGACAGCTGTTTGCCGCCGGCCAGGCAGGCGAGCGATTTGCAGTTCGTAACTCCGGCGCGACGGCCGTTGTCGAAGGCGTGGGTGACCACTGTTGTGAATACATGACCGATGGTTGCGTGGTTGTCCTTGGACGCAGCGGCATCAACTTCGGCGCCGGGATGACGGGCGGCTTCGCATACGTGCTCGATCTCGACAGAGATTTCGTCGATCGCTATCACCACGGATTGATCGATATTCATCGCCTCACTCCGGAGAGCATGGAGGCGCATCTGCACCATCTGCAGTCGCTAATCGAAAAGCATGTCGAGCGTACCGGCAGCGTCTGGGGCAGCGAGCTACTCGAAGACTACCGGACGTTCCGGCCCAAATTCTGGGTCGTCAAGCCGAAGGCCGCCGAGCTCAATTCCCTGATCATCTCGCTGCGGGATGCAGCGTGACCCTTGCCATGTCGAAGCATCCGCTGCAATTTCTCGAGGTACCGCGTCGCGATCCGCAGACGGATCCGGCGGAGGTGCGCATCAGGCACTTCAACGAGATCTACGGGTCCTACGACGCGGCTGATGCCGCCAGTCAGGCCGGACGCTGCATCGATTGCGGCAATCCCTACTGCGAATGGAAGTGCCCGGTCCACAATTACATCCCGGACTGGCTGAAGCTGATCGAGGAGGGCAACCTGTTTCAGGCGGCGGAACTATCGCACCAGACGAACTCGCTGCCCGAGATCTGCGGTCGCATCTGCCCGCAGGACCGGCTGTGTGAAGGCGCGTGCACGCTCAATGACGCCAACGGGGCGGTCAGCATCGGCAGTATCGAAAAATACATCACCGACGAAGCATTGAAACAGGGCTGGCGACCCGATATGTCGCGCGTTGTCGATACCGGCAAGCGCGTCGGCATCGTTGGTGCCGGTCCGGCCGGTCTTGCGGCGGCCGACGTGCTCGCGCGCAACGGCATCCGGTCTGTCGTCTACGACGCCAATTCCGAGATTGGCGGCCTGCTGACATTCGGGATCCCGTCGTTCAAGCTTGAAAAGCAGGTGGTCAGGACACGCCGGGAGATTCTGGAGGGCATGGGCGTCGAGTTCGTCCTGAACATGCGCATCGGCGACGACAAGCCGTTTCAGGTCTTGCTCGATGAGTTCGATGCCGTGTTCCTTGGCATGGGCGCATACACCTTTGTCAGAGGCGGATTTCCGGGTGAGGACCTGCCCGGCGTCCATGAGGCGCTGCCGTATCTCGTCGCGAATAATTACCGGGAACTCGGGATCAGTCAGCGCTCGGTGCCGCACATCGATCTGGCCGACAAGCGGGTCATCGTGCTGGGTGGTGGCGATACCGCCATGGACTGCAACAGAACAGCCATCCGCCAGGGCGCGACAAGTGTCAGCTGCGCCTATCGCCGGGACGAGGAAAACATGCCCGGTTCGCGTCGCGAGGTTGAGAGCAGTAAGGAAGAGGGCATCAAATTTCTTTTTAACCAACAGCCCCTCGAAATCGTCGGCAGCGATCATGTCACCGGCGTCAAGGTGATCGAAACACGACTCGGTTCCCCGGGGCCGGACGGTCGGCGGTGCCCGGAGACGGTACCGGGCACGGAGCAGGTTCTGCCGGCCGATGCCGTCTTGATTGCATTCGGATTTGGCGCGAGTCCTGCGGACTGGTTTGCCGCTTTCGATATTGGCCTGACGCCCGATGGGCGGGTACGGGTGAAAAAGGCTGGCCGTGAGCGATTTCAGACGACGAATCCGAAGGTGTTCGCCGGCGGCGACATGGTCCGCGGATCGGATCTCGTAGTTACCGCGGTATTCGAAGGACGTGAGGCCGCCGCGGGTATTGCCAGATACTTGGGCGTGTAGGGCGCAAAAACTCTATCGGGACTATGGCATTGCCTGTAAGGCGATGCTACGTACCCTATTAATAAGAATACCTTAGGGGATTTTCCGATGATTCGGTGCCTTAATTTACGTGTGGGGTGCGAATTGTAAGTTCGAATGGGTCTGTCGCGGATCTCAAGCGAGACGAAGAAACCTGTCACACTTTTGTCACAATGAAAACGTTATCCAACGTGATGTAACGTGATCAAACGTTATCAAAAAACATCTTATGTGAATGTTTTAATTAGTGATATTCTGTAATTCGTTGATTACAAACGGGTGTGGCACTGTATTCGGGAGGCAGGGGCACGAAGTGCGGTCCGAAGGACCGAGTGGCGAAGCCACGAGTCCATCTTCTCACCCCGACCAGTTTTTCCCTTTCCAGATCAATTCCTTACAGTAACGTCTGGTCGGCTACTGTCTTTTTGCGGGACCGGCTTGCGGGAGTTTTGTGGGAAATGTTGGAGTCACGTTTGCATACGTGCTCTCTTGTATCGGCCACCCACCGGGACACAAGTCCTCTCTCAAATCCTGCCTGAATGCCTGGAAACGACGTGCGACATCGGCGCGACAAGCGACGATTCTTTCTTAGTAGAACTGCCACCCTGGCCATTGACTAAACGGTAACGTTTACGTTACTATATATGACTACAGAGATTGAGGAATACCTTGACGAAAAAGGTCGTTCGCCATTCGGCGAGTGGTTTGACAATCTTCCGGCAGCTGCCGCAGCCAAGGTCGCTGTCGCTATTGACCGCATCGGACGCGGACTACTGGGTGATGTGAAATCTATTGGCAGCGGAGTCTCCGAGCGGCGAATCGACTTTGGTCCTGGTTACCGAATCTATTTTGGTTCGATCAAGGAAGGATACACGGTTAAGATCGTAATTTTGCTCGGTGGCGGAACCAAGAAACGCCAGAACAAGGATATCGCAATTGCGCATTCCCGATGGAAAAACTGCAAGGCGCGGCGCCGGAAAGGAGAGGAATAATGGCATTGACGAAAAGCTTCAAAGAAACGGTTCGCGCTCGAGCGCAGCGCGACCCGAAATTTCGTCTTGCTTTGATTCGAGAGGCTCTCGAAAAGCTCGTTAATGGTGATGTCGAAAGTGGTCTGAGTATTCTCGGGGACTATGTCAACGCTACGGTCGGCTACAAGACCTTGGCAGAAAGAACGGGCAAGAACCCGAAGAGTCTTATGCGCATGCTCGGACCTGCAGGCAATCCCACTGCGGAAAATTTATTTAGCGTAATCAAGCAACTGAAGGAGCAGGAGGGTCTGGAATTTGATATTCGAGCACGCCATGCCTGAAGCAAAAGAAGAACTCTTCAACAACGCAAACTGCTTGAGCATGCCGAGGGATCTTTGTGGGAGGCAGGGGCTCTCACGATAGAATCTGTGCGCCAATCGATTTGGCCGACGCTTTTCCCGGCACAGTTCAAATCTTCTCACCCGACCATTCTAACTATCGAACATTGAATCAATTCTAAGATTGATTCTGCTGCACTCTGGATCTGTCAAATCAGTTTCTGACAGTCGCTGCAACATTGTGCCGTGACTGATCATTTCGTGATACACCAGTGTAGAGACAAATGCCGTATCTTTCGGCCGGTTTGCTACCAATTTTGAAATCGCCAGGTCGTGTACCTCGAGGCACAAGCCTGTAATGCCGTTTGTGTTTTCATTCTTCACGGGCAGGAGTCGGTCCTGCCACCCTTTCGGCAGAATCGCCGTTTCCGGACCCACGCCCTGCGCGTAGTAACCGTGCGTTGCGTGAAAGTGCGAGCCTTCACCAATGGCATCATCTATCTTGTCTGCCAGTTCCGGCGAATTCTTCGGATAGATGTCAGTTTCCATCGACATCAAGAGCTTTGCCGGGGCATCCGAAAATTGACCTAGAATCGCCTGACTGCCAATAATGATGAACTCATCGTCGTCGGCAATTTCACCGCTCGCGCGAATCACATGTTCAAGCTCTGAACGCTGCATAGATTCTCTCGCGTTCCTGGTCAGTGAGAATGCCAGCAAATGGCGAAGATGATCTGAGCCGCGTCGATTCTTCATTCATGCTCGTAATCATCTCGGCAATCTCTGGCCACGGTTGATCAAGAACTTCACGCCACTCCTGCAAATAACCCCGCTTCAGGCCAGTCGACTTTTTTTCCCAACGCGCGAGGTTTTGCTTTGCAATGTTGAGCAGGTCCGGATCGCGCGATATCTTTTGGCGATTTTGCAATGCATGGCCAGACTTCGCGCATCGAGAATGCGATGGTCGGAATATCTGTGCCCGCCCTCGCCTGCTGCAGGCACCCACCGCCTCACACTCTTGAATCCCGCATCATGCTTGCGTTTGCGATACGCACGCATTCTTTCAGCAGCCGTCAATGGTTTCGCTTTTCTCGGCCGGCCACGCTTATTTGGCGTACTTTTCATTGAATTATTGTAACGCGTTACAATAATTAATGCAACCGCCGGGAGAACACCGTCTGAGTACAGCACGCTCCGAACTGGTGCTTCGAGCCCAATTTGGCACTTACTTGCCGTAATCTATCTAATGTCCCGGCAGTCGCAGCCGTCACTGTACTCTTCGCGTTACGGACCAACGATTTATGGCGGCAGAGCACTGCTTGGGACCGGCAAAGTCAAGCGTCAGCTTTGGGTCCGTTTGACAACAATGGCGGAATATCCTCAAGATGATCGACCCCGTTGAGCGGCTGCGCGTCCCTGCGGGGCCAACCCTGCGAGGTCCGAAAGTTCAACTCCTAAAGGCAAGTTTTCGTTTCCTACACCAGCAAGAGGGTCTGCATGTATACCCAAGAGCAATACCGCGGTTTAACCAGCACTGTGATCAGCAGGGCGACGCTTCTTGTGATCGGCGCCGCAGCAACATTCATTCCCGGCTGGACTGCTCAAGGCCAAACCAGCTCAGAGCCGTCGTCGAGCATCCAACAATCGAATACGCCCGACTCGCACACACACATGTCGGAGGCACTCCGGTCTACCGTAAAGAAGGTTGTCGTATTACCGGCCCGAGTCCTGCAAACCGGGCAATCACCGGCAGCTACGAGAAAGATACGCCAGGTCTGGTAGGAGGAACGTATGAAGGTTCAAAAATTGGAAACGTTTCGAAAGAAGTTGGGGGTGTCGCCGTCAATATCCCGATTCCAATATTGGCAATTCCTGGTGCGATTGTCGGCGGAATATCAGGGACAACCAAGCGCGAGATTCAGGAGTTTCGGGATGCACTAACAGAGGATCTTGCTCAGGCGGCAAACCAGCCGCTGACCAACGACAAGCTGGCATTGGGTGTTTACGGTGAGTCTGCGGAACGTACCCGGCCTCGATTCAAAATTGTTTGCGTCAACCACACCGATTCCAGACGATACAGACGCGATTCTGTATGTAAGTGTCAAAGACATAACAATCGAAGTTCAGGGCAAGGAGGCAATCTTGACCACCTCGGCAGGAGTGACACTACGCCGCTTGAGTGACGGAAACGACTTGTACGATAAGGTGATCCAATATCAGGACAGAGATACATTAAGTAACTGGACCGAAAACGAGAATGCACTATGGCATGACTATGCCAACTTCGCGCATCATTATCTTGGGCGTGAAATTTCTGCTGAGGTTTTCGACAGGATTGAGCTCCGGCACGAGTTGCGACCGAAGGAATCGGACACAGTAGCTCGAGTAAAGAAGAACGACTGGCAAGGCGTCAGCCGATCAACAAGCCCGACCCTTGCGTGGGAACTAACTTTGCTTGGCGACGATTCGTATGGTTCGTGGACCAGTACGATCGATGAATCAGACATTTACTACGATGTAGAAATATATGATATGCATCGGCTCGTTTATGCGGAGGAACAGGTTCAGAACCCCCTTCACACGCTCGTCTTTGAAATCGACGCATGCAAAACATACCGATGGTCTGTGCGGCCGGCTTATCACCTTGGCAGCGACATCAGATTTGGCGAGTGGATGAGGTTCAACTCGGATACCGATACCGACACTGGTACCGGAAAGGGAGGCGTCGGTAGAAAAGCGTCGGAAGCGCCGGCCTATATCCAGGATTTTGCGTTGCTGAAAATCAAGTGTGGTCGCAGGTAACGGCGTCGGCGACTAGTGGCAAGTAGAATGGGTTGCTTAGCAACATCAATCGAGTTCTTGCGCATTACAAGCGTTAGCTGGCAGCGAGAAAAACTGCAACTCACCAAGCTCGCCTTCAAGTGTCTCAAGGGGCTGGGAGCATTACTCTTGAGTTTCTCAACCCATCGGTTCGCCTCGGTCATGTACTGATCGTAGTGTTGCTTGCGCGAGAGTTCCGTGAGCACTGCAGGTTCGGTATCGTCGCTGTCAAGCGCAGCATCCAGAGAGAATGTCTGCAACGTAATTGAAACGTGCTTGTATGTCCACGTTCCGCTGCACAAATCAAAATCGTACAAAGCTAGAAACAAGTGACCGTAACGGGCAATGAATAATATGGCGTCAACTACATAATTGCCTCTGCCTCGTCCATGACCCAATGCAGACCCACGCGGCACCAGCCCGGTTTCATGCCGCAGTAGCCGTGCTGCACGACGTCACGATAGCGCTCTGAAGTATCGTGATCGATGTCCAAAAGCCTGTGACCATACGGTCCGGCACAGGAGCACCCTGCCCTGGACTGAATGCCAAACAAATCATTCAACAATGCGGTCACAAATTTGTGGTGTAGGTAACTACCGTTCGGGCTCTTGATATTAAATGAGATGATGCCGACACGCTGTGCAGGATCCGGGTTTCCGAGTATTTCGATATTGTCATTATCTGCCCATTTGCTGAACGCGCGTTCGGTCAATTCGTGCTCTCGTTCACCAATGCGCTTCACGCCAACCCGGTCTTTGATCTGAAACACAAGGCCGGCCTTAAGCGTCTGCAACACGCCTGGCGTGCCCGCTTTTTCTCGTTCTTCGATATTGCTGATAACGTCCTGGCTATCGATACCAACATAGTCGACCGTCCCGCCGGCACTGACACTGGGCGGGAGTTCACGGTGATAGATTCGCTGATTGAAAATCAGAACGCCGCTCGAACCAGGACCACCAAGAAACTTATGAGGCGATACGAAAATGGCATCGATTGACGGATCCTCGTCGCTAATCGGCTCAGGGTTCATATCAATTTCAACATAAGGAGCACAGGCGGCGTAATCAAAGCACGCGATTGCATCGTGCGCATGCAACAGACTTGCAATGCTACGTACATCGGAACGCATGCCTGTTACATTCGACGCCGCCGAAAAAGATCCGATGCGAAGGCGGTGCTGATAGGCGGGATCCAGTAGAAGCTCCTCAAGGTGATTCAAATCGATATTACCGCTTGGATCCATTTGCACTTCGATTGTTGTCGCCAGCGATTCCCGCCAGGAAATCTCATTCGAGTGATGTTCGTATGGACCAATAAAAACGACCGGTTGCCGCTTATTAAAGATCTCTTCAATGTTCTCGCGAGATACAGTCGCTTCAGGCTCCGCGAGCATCTCGTAGATATTCTTGCGTGTAGCTGGTGGCAGTGCGACACCTATGAGTTGCTGTAACTTGTCAATGGCTCCGGTAGCGCCTGTACCACAGGCAATAATGCGACCGTTCGGACCCGCGTTTACTGACTTCTTGATACTTTCTTCCGCCTCATGCAGGAGTTGACTCATGCTACGCCCGCTAATGTCGTCTTCAGTATGCGTATTGGCGTAGATTCTCTGCAAACTTTGCAAATATAATTCGACGAACTTCAGGCAGCGCCCGGATGCGGTGTAGTCACAGTAAGTCATCAACCGCTCGCCGAAGGGGGTTTCGAAGGTCGAGTCGACACCAACGATCTGTT
>PVMK01132296.1_pt1 | contig 18080 bp, 17 predicted proteins | sample 1853481 | NCBI WGS metagenome assembly PVMK01 (sample SAMN08533507, study PRJNA380276) | Marine sediment metagenome, whole genome shotgun sequencing project. | reverse complement strand
TCCCTGGATCCTGTTTCTATGCAATGCTGTTAGGGGGGAAGATAAACGTAATATTGAAAAGTTTGGCGATGACTACAAGCGCTATATGCAATCTGTACCGGGTATGAATCTCCCGGTGGGGTTGATAAGACTGCTGCGGCGTAAAAAGAGGGGTGTGATCAAATGGGTTGGTTCTTACTGGCACTGGCTATTGTTTTAGAGGTCTCTGGCACTACATGTATGAAGTTTTCAGACGGCTTCAAAGAGATCGTGCCGTCCGTACTGTTATTCGTTTTCTACGGTCTCTCATTCACCGCGTTTATATACGCCCTTAAAACAATCGATCTGAGCATTAGCTATGCGATATGGGCTGGCCTGGGGCTAGCTTTAATAACTGCTATAGGTATATTATATTTCAAAGAACCGTCGACTATTTAAAAGATGGTATTTATTGTGCTCGTACTTATCGGTGTGATCGGCTTGAGCTGGAGCGCAGTCAGGGGATAAATGGGGAGAATAGATTCACCTCCTAAAATAGGTGAGGTAATAGAAGCATCGACCAGTGAGTTCACGGCACAGTGCTACGAGCTGCATCAGCCTCCCCCGTTCGGCAGCCTGGTTAAGACAAGGGAAGGGGACGTTGAGATCTACGGCGTGGTCTTAAGGGCTGCCACGACCAGCATTGAGCCGGGGCGACGCCCCATCGCACGGGGAAGGGATGAGGAAGAGGAGGAGGGTATCTACCGTGCCAGCCCCCAACTGGAAAAGCTGCTGCGCACCGATTTTACTGCCCTGGTGGTGGGGCATGAGGATGGTATGGGGAGGCGTTGAGACCGAAAAGGGCGAGAAACTTCACCATTACCTGCCACCGCGGCCGGCACGAATCCACAGCTTTGTCTACCTGTGCGACCTGGAGGAGTCTGCGCGGTTCAGTCAATCGCTGGATTTCCTGAGCATCCTGGTCGGTGCTGGAGGGCAAGCTGACGAGCTTATTGCTGCCTCGCTCCGTTATGCCGCTGCGGCGTATCAGGAACCCCGGGATTTCCTCACCCGGGCAGGCAGGGAGGTAGCGGTGCTCCTCGGCGGCGAGACAAACAGGCTGACTACAATCCTGAGGAGGATAAAGTGGTAAACAGGCTGTATGTTATTCTCGGAAGGACGAAAAGGTGATGGAGGAGAGGAGATTGGGCATCGTCGTCTCGGGCTCGCTGACCAGGGGTGTAGAGGTCAGGCTTGATAGTGCTATCTCGGTTGAAGACATTGCTGTTGGCCGCTACGTAACCATAGAGGGTGAAAAACGGCGCTTTTTCGGTATGATCACCGATGTCACCCTGGATGCCAGCGACCCCGGGCTTATGACCACACCCCCCGATGTCTCCGACCCCTTTATCGCTGAGGTCCTGTGCGGGACCAGCATATTCGGCAGGCTCCATGTGCTGCCATCGCTCACCCTCGGCGGTGACGCTATGAGCCTCCTTGAGGGTCCCCAGCCGGTGAAGACCGTTCCCACGCATTTCTCTGCTGTACGCGAGTCCAGCGAGGAAGATGTGGAGCGGGTATTCGGGCAGGTAGAGGAAAAGCAATTCTATATCGGTACCCCGCTCGATATGGAGACCAAGGTCCGCCTTAACCCGGAGGAGCTGGTGAAGCGCTCCAGTGGTGTTTTCGGCAAGAGTGGCACGGGTAAGACCTTTCTGGCAAGGCTCATCCTTATCGGGATAATACAGGAAGGAGCGGCGGTCAACCTGGTCTTTGATATGCACAGCGAGTACGGCTGGGAGGGCACCAGCGAGGATAATCGTAAGGTGAAGGCGCTGAAGCAGCTCTTCCCCTCGAAGGTGGCAGTGTTCGCCCTTGATGAGGAGGGTGCCCGAAGGCGCAAGGTCTCCACCGATTTCATAGTGGAGATCGGCTATGGCGAGATCGACCCTGAGGACATCACCATGCTCAGGGAGACGCTTGGCCTCACTGAAGCTGCGGTGCAGGCTACATATCGGCTGGCCCGCAGGTTTGGCGAGCGAAAATGGCTGGAGAGCTTCCTTGCCATCGAGGGTAGAGAAGAGCTCGGCGAACTGGCACAGAGCCTGGGGGAGCATGAGGCAACCATAGCGGCGCTCCACCGGCGCCTGGACAGTTTAAAAAGGCTTAGCTTCCTCGTGCCCCAGGCGAGAGATAATACTATCCAGCGCATCCTGGAGTATCTCGATAGGGGGATGAACGTCGTCCTTGAGTTTGGTCGTTACACGGACTATACGGCATACATTTTAGTGGCGAACCTTCTCACCCGGCGAATTCACACCCAGTATAGAGAGCGGATGGAGCAGGCGATGGGGGAGGATATCACTAAACCCCGGCCGTTGGTCATAACCATTGAGGAGGCGCACAGGTTCCTCAGCCATGAGCTTGCCGGGCAAACCATATTCGGTACCATCGCCCGCGAGATGAGGAAATATAATGTCACCCTGCTGGTGATCGACCAGCGACCCAGCGGCATCGATGAGGAAGTAATGAGCCAGATCGGCACCAAGATAACCTGCCTGCTGGATAACGAACGGGACATCGATAGCGTGCTCACCGGGGTATCGGGCAAGAGCGAGCTTAAGGCGGTGCTGGCGAAGCTGGATACCAAGCAGCAGGCGCTCATTTTCGGCCATGCTGTCCCCATGCCCGTAGTGGTGCGGACGAGGGAATACGGCTCGCCCCAGTCCTATAAGGAGCTAGGCTTTCGCGAGGCGGTGGAGCTGAAGAAAGAGGCGGAGGAGGAAGCAAAGGACCTGTGGGGGTAATGAAAAAGGCGGTGGAGAAATGTCAATAAAAAGAATAATTAGAATGGTGGTCTTCGGCGCGCTGCTTGCGGGTGCCGGGGCCTTTTTCGGGCTCGTCCTGAGATGGGCCGATAGCGGGTGGGAGTACCTGATGCCACCTACATGGGATGCCTTATATCTGGGCATCTGGTTCCTTGGGGCAGTGCTAGCCGTGGCCGTGACCGGCACTCTCGTCGCCGTACTCCTGCGTCCTTTCTGGGTGGCGGCCATCGCCTTTGCCGTATCCGCCCTGGCGATGTTCCTTACCTGGGATATATCGATGATTGGTATCATCGTGGCAGCGATCTACCTGCTGATGGGACTGCTATATGTGCTAGCAGTGAGAGGTGAGATCGAGAACCGCATTAAATTTTCAGTGTGGCATTTAATGCGTCCACAGATCATCTTGTTGTTGCTGCTTACGGCGTTCGCATGTACGAGCATCTATTTTGGATATGCGGAGGAGATCGATAGAAATGGCTACACTATGTCGGAGGAGACCATCGACTGGATTGTAAATGTAACGGATGAGCATATTATGGATGAGATGTTCCCTGAGGGAACATTAACTGATATGGAAAGGCAGGATGCTCTGGACGAATTGCGGGACTATCTTGAGGATGATATTGAGAGCGATATAGAGCCCTATGAGGGCTATATACCGGTAGGGCTCGCTGCCATTATCTTCGGGATTATGACGCCCATAACGTTGTTGCTTTCCTGGATACCGATCTTGATCCTTTCGCTCGTCTTTATTCCCCTCATCCGTTTCGGGGTGGTGAAAAAGGTGGCTAATCCGGTCGAGGTAATCAGGTTGAGCATTGAATAGAGGGTAGGGCGTGACTGTTGAGAGCAACCTGAAGCGCTATCCTCTGATCCGGGAGATCTACACCTCGTTAAATGCCCCTGAAGCCTTCGAGTTTTTTAAGGGGCGTCCTTTCAGCTTTTTCCTCGATAGTGGAATGGACCACGATGGGCTGGGGCGTTACTCTTTCATGGGGAGCGACCCGTTTCTCATTCTGAAAAGCCGCGGTGAAGAGATTACCCTTCTTGACGGTGACCAGCAAGAAACGGTGATCGGTAATCCCTTTGATGTACTGGGGCAGATACTCGATAAATATGCTATCGACTCTTCATCTGATCCTATCCCTTTTATCGGCGGTGCAATAGGCTACCTCAGCTATGACCTGTGTCACTTCATCGAGAGCCTGCCCGAAACTGCTATCGATGATCTGAAGCTCCCTGAGTGCTATGTAGCCTTCTACGATGCTATCATTGCCTTCGACCACCTGGAGGGGAAGGCTTACATTGCTGCAACCGGCTTCCCCGAAATGGAGGAGGCCAGCAGAATGAATAGAGCGAAAGGGCGCATAGATGAGCTGGGCGATATTGTTGCGGGCATATCCTGTCATGAAGTGATGCCCGGTTCAGCAAAAGCAGAAAAACAACGCTCCGAGTTGGCCCTTGATTCGCAAATTCTGAAAAGCGCGAAAAATTCAAGGAGTTCGAAAATACGCGCCAACTTCACCCATGAAGAGTATGTTGAGGCGGTAGCTGTGGCCAGGGAGTATATTTATGCCGGGGATATCTTTCAGGTCAACCTGTCGCAGCGCTTTGAGGTGGACTTACCCGTTGCCCCCTACGAGCTCTATAGGAGGCTGCGCCTCATAAATCCGGCCCCTTTCGCCTGCTATCTCAACTTTGACGATGTCGTAGTGGCCGGTGCTTCCCCGGAGAGATTCCTCCGCCTCGATGGGGACCTGGTAGAGACACGCCCGATGAAGGGGACCAGACCCCGTGGGAGATCGGCGGCGGAGGATGATAACCTTGCCAGGGAGCTGCTCCAGAGCGCTAAGGACCGCGCTGAGAATGTGATGATCGTTGACCTGGAGAGGAATGACCTGGGGAGGGTCTGTAAATATGGAACGGTGAGTGTGAGAGAGCTGTGGACACTGGAGAGATATGCCACTGTCTTCCAACTAACTTCCACCGTCGAGGGGACACTCCGTGGGGGTAAGAACCGGATCGACCTGCTGAAGGCGAGCTTCCCCGGTGGCTCCATCACCGGTGCCCCAAAGGTGCGTGCCATGGAGATCATAGACGAACTGGAGCCTACGAGGAGGAGCATTTATACCGGCGCGATAGGATACCTGAGCTTTGATGGTAAGATGGACCTCAATATCGTGATCCGCACCTTCCTTATCAAGGACGGGAGGGCTTACTTCCAGGTGGGGGGTGGTATTGTCTCCGACTCCGACCCCGAGGCAGAATATATGGAGACCCTGGATAAGGCCAGGGCTCTTATCGAGGCATTGGAAGTTTCACCCCTTTCGGAGACGAAGTAGCAATGGCTATTTTCTTAAAGAGACTGCTGAAAAAGAGGTGCGGGATACTTCCCGCCGGGGGTCTGGGGGTGCCCCCCCCCAGCTTTAAAAGTCCCCCCAAGATTGGGGGATTAGGGGGTTGCTTAAGGCTGTTTCAACAAGCTCTATGATACGCTGAAAAAGAGGTGCAGGATACTTACTGCCGGGGGTATGGGGGTGCCCCCCAGTTTTTAAAAAGTCCCCCAAGATTGGGGGAATAGGGGGTTGATTAAGGCTGTTTCAGCAGTCTTATAAAACCTTTAAGCGAAGTGGATTTTACAGTTGACATAACGGAGGTACGGTGATCCTCATTATCGACAACTATGACTCCTTCGTCTATAACCTGGCTCAGTATGTCGGTGAGCTGGGGTGGGAGCCGGTGGTCTATCGCAATGACCAGGTATCACTCTGGAGGAGATCGAAGCGTCAGCACCATCTCACATTGTGATCTCACCCGGGACCGGGCACTCCCCGGGATGCAGGGATTTCAAACGATGTAGTACGGCATTTTGCCGGCAAGGTACCAATTTTAGGCGTATGCCTGGGACATCAATGCATAGGATATGTCTACGAAGGGTCGATCGCGCGCACGGTGCCGATGCATGGCAAGACATCCCTGATATACCACGATGGCAAGACTATCTATGAGGGGCTTGCCAGCCCCTTTGAGGCGGGGCGCTATCACTCACTGTCGATTGAGCAGGGAACCCTGCCCCATTACCTCAAGGTCACGGCTGTGACTGAGGATGGGGAGGTTATGGGGGTACGGCATGAGAGGTTCGTCGTGGAGGGGGTCCAGTTTCACCCCGAATCTATTCTTACTGAGGTAGGACACCACATCTTAAAAGGATTTCTCAGCATCTCTAGCCCGTTTTGGGGTGCAACAGGGTAGGTAATGAAAGAGCTTGTCTACGTAAATGGTGCGCTGGTGCCGCGGGCGGGGGCCAGGATCTCGCCCTTTGACCGCGGTATCCTCTACGGCTACGGTCTCTTTGAAACGATGCGCTCCTATAGGGGATATGTCTTTGGCCTCGACCGGCATCTTGCCCGGTTGATGCATTCCGCCTGTAAAATTGGCCTCGACGGTGGACTCGATCCTATAGAGCTTAGGCAAGCAATCTATAAGACTCTGGAGGCAAATGAGCGCCCGGATGCCCGTATCAGGCTCACCGTATTAGCAGGCGAGGGGGAACGTGGACTGACGCTCCCGACAACTGGTAAGCTCACTATCATAATTGTTGCCGAAAAGCTTGTTCTCCCACCTCCCCAGGCCTATAAGGAGGGCCTTTGCGCCGTTGTTGTGAGCACGAGACGAAACAGCCACTCGCTGCTGTCTGGAATCAAGTCGACAAATTATTTGGACAGCCTGGTCGCTCAATCCGAGGCTAGTGCAGCCGGGGCAGACCAGGCTATCCTGCTTAATGAGCAGGGCTTTGTTGCCGAGTGCAGCACAAGCAATATCTTTCTGGTAGTTGGGGGAAAGCTGTTAACCCCATCAGTAGATAGCGGCATCCTGCCCGGGGTCACCAGGGAGGAGGTTATAGAGCTGGCGCTCAATTTAGGAGTCGCGGTTGTGGAGGAGGAGATCAGCTTAGCCGTCCTTCTCCGCGCCGATGAGGCCTTCATGACCAACTCAATAATCGAGATCATGCCCATCACAGCAGTGGATGGCAAGCCCGTTGGCTCGGGGATGGTAGGGGAGATAACTGAGAAGCTAATGGGGGCCTACAGGGAGCTGGTTCTCCAGCAGAGTAACCATTGCTAGCCTGGAAGTCGTAAGCGCAACCCTTTGGGAGAATGCTGAAGAAGAGGTGCAGGATACTTCCTGCCGGGGGTCTGGGGGTGTCCCCCAGCTTCAAAAAGTCCCCCAAGATTGGGGGATATAGGGGGTTGATTGAGACTATTTCAGCAGTCTCATAATAGCTAATCTTTGACGAGGTTTAAGCTTTATGGAAAGGTTCCAAAAGGGGATTAAACGAAGCAGGGAGAGCTGGTTCAAGAGGGTGGTGCATCTTTTCGATCGTACCACTGTGGACGAGGCGTTGTGGGACGAGCTCGAGGAGCTGCTAATTACAGCCGATGTGGGAGTGAGCACCACGACCAAGCTTATTGCGCGGGTGAGGGAGAGGGCAAGCAGAGAGGGGCTTAAGGATGGACCCCAGATATACTCCGTATTGAAGGAGGAGATGGTGGCCATGCTGAAGTTAGATGCTACAGGGGATGCCACTCCGGGCCCGGACCTCGCCTCAGTGGGTCCGCATGTGATCCTGGTGGTTGGGGTTAACGGTACGGGAAAGACCCTCTCGATTGCGAAGCTTGCTTCCCGCTTTAAGCAGCAAAGGAAAAGTGTGATACTTGCGGCTGCCGATACCTTCAGGGCGGCGGCCATCGACCAGCTCAAGATATTGGGGAAACGTGTGGGGGCCGAGGTCATATGCCATCAACCCGGGGCTGACCCCGGCGCGGTGGTTTTCGATAGCTTAGAGGCAGCAAGGTCTCGCCATACGGATGTGGTGATCATCGACACGGCGGGGCGAATCCATACAAAGTTCAATCTGATGGAGGAGCTTAAGAAGATTAAGCGGGTGGTCTCAAGAAACGATCCCCATGCGCCCCATGAAGTGCTACTTGTTATGGATGCCACTACAGGTCAGAATGGCCTGACGCAGGCCAGATATTTCACAGAGGCAGTGAATGTAACAGGGGTGTTCCTATCCAAGCTCGATGGTACTGCCAAAGGAGGGATTGTACTTGCGATCTGCGATGAACTGAAGATACCCATTCTGTTTATCGGCACCGGCGAGACTGTAGATGATTTCGCCCCCTTCGATGCCAGAACCTTTATCGAGGCGCTATCCTCTTGATCGATACATTTATCTGGTTTATCACGGTTGAGCTTCTAAGCCTCATCTTTCTGCCTGCCACTTTCCTTCTCTTTAAAAGCCTTCCCGATAGGGGATATGCCTTCGGAAAAGTGCTTTCCATCCTGATCATCTCTTTTCTCCTCTGGGTTGCCGCCTATGCCCACATCCTGCCCAACACGCAATGGGCCATCATCCTTATCATTGCCCTGCTTGCTGCGGGTTCCCTTTTCATTTTCATACGCCGCCGTCAGCAACTAGTGAGCTTCATTTCCGAGAACCGCAGGGTGATCATCGCCACCGAAGCTATATTCCTCCTCGCTTTTATCCTCATGGCCGTCGTGCGCGCCTATGACCCGGCGATAGATTGGGGCGAGAAGCCCATGGACTTCGCCTTCCTCAATGGCATTCTCAGGAGCGAATATTTCCCGCCCCTGGATCCCTGGCTCAGTGGGCATTCTATTAGCTATTATTACTTTGGTTATCTGATGATGGCCACCCTTACCAAGCTCACCGGAATATCATCAGCTGTTACCTTCAATCTCTCTATTGCTCTAATCTTTGCCCTCACTGCCATCGGGGTATTCAGCATTGTCTATAACCTGATAAAGCTGAGAAGGGGGGGGGATCGGGCGGCGATAGGCTTTGGTCTGGTAGCGGTGGGATTCCTGTTGATCCTGGGTAACCTGGAAGGGGTATTGGAGATTCTTCACGCCCATGGGTTTGGCTCCCAGGGATTTTGGGAATGGGTGGGTATTGCCGGGCTGGAGGGGCCGGAGGGACTGGGTAATCCCCCGTACTATAGCGCACATTGGTATCCAACAGACCACATGTGGTGGTGGCGCGCTACTCGTATTATTAATACCCTTGTACCTGGCGCACCATGGGGTCTGGATTATACCATAACGGAGTTCCCTTCTTTCAGCTTCCTCTTTGCCGATCTCCATCCTCATCTCATGGCGCTACCTTTTGTGTTACTCAATGTAGTTTTTTGCCTTGAGATCATGAATTCCCCGGGATGCCCTTGGCCTGGCCTGGCTGAAGAGGAATTGGCCAAAGTTCTTAGTTTTCGCCATCTGCCTGGGAGCACTGGGATTTATCAATACATGGGATTTTCCCGACCTATATCTTTCTATTCGCCCTCGTGGCGCTGATAGGGGCGTACCTGGCGCGGGGTAAGATAGATATGCCACTGATTAAGGATGTAGGCATATTCTGCGCCGCGCTCATCGCTTGTTCTCTGTTAATCTACCTGCCTTTCTATCTGGCGATCGAGAGTGAGGTTAAAGGGTTTGGTCTCGTTGATAATATAGCCACCCGGCCCTTTCACTTCATCATCTTCTGGGGGGTTTTCTTATTTATAACCGTCTCCTTTATCTTGGCGCAGGCCTGGAACGTATTTAAGAGGAGAAATCTCTCCAGGTGGGGGATCACCGGGGTTATTTCAATTCCTCTATTGCCGTTGCTAATCTGGGCAGTATGGGCGCTGGCAACCGGACTCGGGTTCCTCTCCGTCCTGGAAAAATTTGGGCATATACTGCCCTTACTATTAGTAATCTCCCTTATCCTGTTTATCCTGATTAAAAAGTCGCAGCGGGCGGCGAGATCCGAGGATAATGGTGATAGGTCGACTCTATTTGTATTTGTGCTCCTCTTCATCGGATTCATGCTACTTATGGGTGTAGAGCTTTTCTTTGTCCAGGACCCCCACGGCATCCGTCGTATGAATACGATGTTCAAGGTTTATTACCAGGTTTGGGTTTTTATGGCCATCGCCTCAGCCTTCGGCCTTTACTGGCTGGGCTCGCGCCGGTGGCCTATAAATAACGCAAAAAAAATTATCCGCGCTTCGTGGTGGGCGGTATGCGCCCTGCTGATAGCTGGTAGCCTGATCTACCCGGTCGCCGCCACAATCGACTTCACCAATGGCTTCGGTGGAGATCCCACGCTAAATGGTCTTGCCTTTCTCGAGCGTAATAATCCGTCAGAATATGAGGCGATAGCGTGGCTTAACGCCGAGGTGGGGGATGCTCCGGTGATTGTGGAGGCTATTGATGGTGATTGCACCAACTATTCCCGGGTCTCGTCTCGTACTGGACTGCCGACTATTCTTGGGTGTCCGGGGCATCAGAGCCTGTGGCGAGGCTCGGATTTCCCGGAAAGGCGAGAGGATATTAACCTCATCTTCAACAGCAAGGATATAAACCTGGTGGACGAGCTTCTGGTAAAATATAATGCTACCTATGTATATGTTGGACATCTGGAGAGGGCGCAGTATGGCGATGAGGTGGCGAAGAAATTTACTGCTTTCATGGATGTGGCCTTTGAGAATGAGGGGGTAACCATCTATCAGGTGAGGGAGGAATAGTGGGGAAGGCAAGAAATGTCTTGATATCGCTGGTTAGCCGTTGGAGTGCCTGTATGAGCAAGGAGGTTGCTCTTTACTGCTTGCTCCTCGTTGTCGCCTTTGTAATGCGCCTCTGGGACGTGGGCGCTCGTGCCTTCCACTATGATGAGGTGCTGCATACCTATTATAGCTGGACTTTTGCCCAGGGGAACGGCTATGCGCATGATCCGATGATGCATGGCCCCTTCCAGTTTCATAGCAACGCCCTGATATTTTTAATCCTGGGGGACAGTGACTTCACCGCACGCCTGCTCCCTGCTATCTTCGGCACGGCCCTGGTGGCGCTCCCCTTTTTTTTGCGTCGGCAGCTCGGTCGTTGGGGAAGCATTGCAGTAGCAAGCCTCCTTGCCTTATCCCCCCTGTTCCTCTACTACAGCCGCTATGCCCGCAACGATATCTATAGTGCCTTCTGGAGCCTCCTTCTGGTTGTATGTATGTGGCGCTATTTCGAGGAGAAGAAGGCAAGATACCTATATATCGGTTCTGCTGCTTTAAGCCTCAGCTTCTGCACCAAGGAGGTGAGCTATATCACTGTGGTTATCTTTGCTCTATTCCTCCTCATTATTACAGCTAAAGAGCTGGCAATCAGGATCAGGAAGGGGTTCGACCTAAAAGACCTCTCTGCTCCTGCCGAATATCTGATACTGGTGGGCACCCTATCGCTACCCCTTTTTGCCGCGTTTATCCAGCTAATCCCCGGGGTGGACCTGGGGGCAGACCTCTCTAATGTGTGGGCAATAGTGTTAGTGATCTCCCTGTTCGCCATCGCGGCAGCCATCGGGATCCGCTGGAACCCTCGTCGCTGGCTAATCTCTGCGCTGATCTTCTACGGTATCTTCATCCTCCTCTACACCACTTTCTTCACCAACCTCTCAGGTTTCGCCAGCGGCATGTGGGGCTCAGTCGATTATTGGATCCAGCAGCAAGATGTAGCCAGAGGAGGACAGCCCTGGTTCTACTATATAATGCTTCTGCCCATGTACGAGTTTCTGCCACTGCTCTTTGCTACTATTGGAGCCGTTTACTACACCATAAAGGGCAATACCTTCTCACGGTTTCTGGTATACTGGGCGGCTATAAGTCTAGTGCTCTATTCTTTCGCAGGGGAGAAGATGCCATGGCTCTCCTTGCATACTGCTCTCCCCTTAATCCTACTAGGCGGAATGTTCATCGGTCAGCTTTTACAGGGCTTTGAGTGGCCAAAGACCAGAGTGTGGGCACTACGAGGGGTTACCGTACTCGCCCTGCTCCTTTTCTTCTCCTTCAGCGTGCATATCGCCTGTCAGGAAAGCTATCAGAGGAGCGATGACCCGCCCCAGATGCTTCTTTATGCCGGGATGTCCTCTGATATGCCCCGTATTATGGGTCAAATCGAGGAGCTGGCCGGGGAGACCGGTGAGGGAAAGGATGTAGCCATCACGCTGGACTGGGATCTCTACTGGCACTGGCGCTGGTATCTCAGGGATTATACAAACGTTGACTATACCATCGATCAGCCCGAAGGCTCTGTACTAATCGTACTGGCAGGACATGAACCCGATGACGAGAGCTACTTGGAGAAATACAACGAGGGAGAAAGAATCAACATCCTGATATGGTTTCCCGAGGAGTATCGAGATTTCGACCTTGGGTGGTGGTGGGGTTACTTCCTCCATCGAGAGACCCTGGGTCCCTACTGGAATACGGAAGGAATAGTCTACTTTCCTAAAAGCCCCCTATGATTTCTACGGTGAAAGCTTGAGGCCGTATTTGCCTTATGCTACAATGCCGTAATGTCATATCGTGGCTTAGAAACGGTGCGTAAGACGGCTTACCACTGCTATGCTGCGGTGTACTGCAGAACAAGGGCAGTTGTATCTTTGGAGACTGCTGAAAAAGAGGTGCAGGATACTTCATGCCGGGGGTCTGGGGGTGTCCCCCAGCTTATAAAATCCCCCAAGATTGGGGGATTAGGGGGTTGATTGAGACTATTTCAGCAATTTCCTTCAATTAACCTTCGAGTCGTGATCCCTCTCGGCATAGTACTCTTGTTTGCGCTGGGCTTCCGTTTGTACGGCATTGCCTGGGACCAAGGCAATATTCTCCACCCCGACGAACATGCAGTCCTGGCAGCGGCCTGGAGCATTCATCTGCCTGACTGGCCACTCTCTCTTACTCAGCTGCTGGACCCCCAGCAAAGCCCCCTCAATCCGCATTTCTTTAGCTATGGAAGCCTTCCCTTTTATCTCCTCAAGGGCACTGGCAGCATCCTGTCCAACTTCAATGAGAGCCTGGCTGGTTTTGATTTGAGATTAGTAGGACGTGGTATGTCAGCCGTTTTCGATACCGGAACTGTATTGCTCCTATATCTATTGGGTAGGCGACTTTACAACCATCGCACGGGACTTCTGGCCGCTATCTTTGCTGCCTTCACCGTGTTATCCATTCAGCAGGCCCATTTCTGCACTGTAGATTCAATGTTCACTTTCTTCGTCGTTCTAACTGTTCTATTCTCGGCAAGAGTTATAAGCAACTCCAGTAGTCATACCCTGTGGGCTGCTGTTCCAATTGGGCTTAGCTTAGGCTTAGCTATAGCTACTAAGTTGACTGCGGTCATCCTCTTGGGAGTTATAGTTACTGCGTACGCTTTGCGGTGCTTTAACAGCCAGAGCGATAGTATCACCAAGTCTTCTTTCAGGCCACGCCACATCAAGAGTGGCCTGAAAGGGCTGGCGATTGTCGTCCCTGTGGCGATAATTACTATCGTCGTCACCGAGCCCTATATCTTCATCGACTGGAACGAGTTTGTAGCCCAAACCGGTTGGGTCAGGGACGCAGTAGTCACTCGGGCCTCTGACTTGCCCTGGACCCGGCAATTTATTGACACCACCCCATTCCTTTATCACATAAGGCATCTGTCTATTTGGGGCATGGGCTTGCCCCTTGCGATAGCAGCTTGTGCTGGCCTCCTGTTCACTCTAGCCCTGGCAGTAAAGCGACATCGAAAATCAGAGCTTTTACTTCTCAGCTGGATACTACCTTTCTTTTTAATTGTTGGCGTCATGGAGGTCAAGTTCATACGGTATGTATTACCGCTGGTTCCCTTCCTCTGCCTGGTTGCTGCCTATTTATTATCGACCTTGTATGAGCGGTTGACGGGGAATTGGCGACATTTCATTATCGGCGTTATTGTGCTGGTTGTTGCGTCTTCCGTGTTCTACTCTTTTGCCCACGTCAGTATCTATTCCACTCCACATCCTGTAGTACAGGTGACTGACTGGGCAAACACTAATGTTGATAAAGAAGAGACAGTGGCAGTGGAAGATTGGGAACATCTACTTTACTTAGGTCCCTATCAGGTAGTCACGCTCCGCCTCTATGATGAGGATAGCCCTGAGAAAATGGAGAAAATTGCAGGGCAACTTCATGACGCCGATTATGTCATCGTGTTCACGAACAGGGCATATGGAACCATCCCCCGGTTGACGGAGCGTTACCCTCTAGGCTCCAAATACCATGAGCTTCTGTTTGCAGGGAAGCTTGGCTTCGAGATGGTCTACTGCGCCACTTCCTACCCAAGCTTTCTCGGCGTAACCTTCATGGATAATACGTTCACCCGTTCGAAGCTACCCGTGCCGGAGGGGATGGATATTTGCTCCCCTGGTGGTATCATTATTAACATGGGCTATGCCGATGAGACATTCACAGTATTCGACCATCCTATGTCGATGGTCTTTGGCAAGGTCACTGATCTAACGCAAGGGGAACTTCTCGACCTTCTAATAGGCAAGCAGTAGCATGCTATGTTGCCCATCTTGAATAGAGCGCTGAAAAAGAGATGCAGGATATTTCCTGCTGGTGGTCTGGGAGTACCCCCCTGCTTTAGAAGCCCCCCAAGGTTGGGGATATCGGGGGATTGATTGAGAGTATTTCAGCAGGCTCTTGAAAAAAGGATATATAAATGTCATGATAGCGGCTTGGGAGAGGATTAATTGTTGAAAAATCGCCGTTTCTGGATTGGCCTGATAATCACCCTCATTTTCCTGTTCCTCTTTATCTATCAAGTCCGTGATGACATTGGCGAGATGGGCCGGGCGCTGGGCGAAGCAAATTATCTCTTTCTTCTACCCGGAATACTGTTCTATTATCTGGCGTATATTTTCGCGCAGTACGCTGGCGCTTCGTCTTGAAACCACTAGGGGAGTTTCTCCTCTATCCGAATTTTCCCGCTCATCGTAATCGGCATGCTGGTAAACAACATCCTGCCTGCCCGTCTGGGTATAGTTGCTCGGGCCTATATACTCGGGGAAAAGGAGAGCGTAAGCAAGATGGCCGTTGGAGGCACCATGGTGGTGGAGCAGATATCAGATGGGGTGATACTTATACTCTTTGCAGCGATAATTTCCTTTTTTGTTCCTTTAGAGGGATTGCTCCAGCAGGTCATTTATATCACATCCGGACTCTTTATGGTAGCACTGTTATTATCCTTAGTCTTGGTTTCCTCACCAAGGCTCGCTCAAGCAGCAATCAATGTGGTTTTACGCTTCTTGCCTAAGCGGTTGCGGGAGAGGGCAGAGCGGTGGTTGCTCCTTCTTATCGAAGGATTGGGGATAATGCGTAGCCCGGGCCAGCTCTTCATCGTATTCATATTGGCCGCGCTGGTCTGGCTCTGCGAGGCGGGGTTGTTTTATATGGTGGGCTTTGCCTTCGATTTAGGGCTACCATTCTATGTCTATTTGCTAGCTGTGTCAGTTGCCAACTTGGCCTGGGTGCTGCTGATGACTCAAGGTGGTTTGGGGCCTTTCGATTTCGCTTTACAGCAAATCCTGATAGCCTTTGGCATCTCTGTAGGTGTCGCTAGCTCTTATACACTGGTATCGCATGCTCTAATACTTATGCTGACAATTCCGATTGGTTTCGTATTCCTATGGATGGAGAACCTCTCCCTGGCGCAGATAACTCGCGGGCGGCAAAGATTAGAGGAGAAGAATGACGTAGGGGGAGGCGCTGAATGAACATAGGTATTATCGGTGGCGGGATCGCCGGGCTCACCGCAGCCTATGAGCTCAGTAAGGGGGGGGGCACAAAGTAGCTGTCTTCGAAAAGCAGGCGGAGCTTGGCGGGCAAGTTGGTACATTTGACGTGTCAGGTGAGCGCCTGGAGCGATTCTATCACCATATCTTCACCAGTGATGTTGACATAATCCAGTTGATCGATGAACTGGGTCTCAGCGAGCAGCTGCTGTGGCTGGACTCCAAGGTGGGATTCTTTCACGGTGGGAGGATATACGATTTTGTTACCCCGATGGAGCTCCTCAAGTTCAGCCCGTTAGGTTTAGTCGACCGGGTGCGCCTGGGGCTGGTTTCACTTTACCTCAGGCGCTACAAGAATTGGCCCAGGATGGAAGGGATAACCGCCCGGGAATGGCTCACTAAGTATGGGGGGAGACGCAACTACGAAGTCGTGTGGGGACCCTTATTAAGGAATAAGTTTGGGACGAGCTGTGACGAGGTTGGCATGGTCTGGCTCTGGGGGAAGATACATCTTCGCCTGTCCTCTCGCAAGGGGGAGAAGGAGAGCCTCGGCTATTTAAAGGGTAGTTATGGGCTGCTCATCGATTCTATTAAACAGCGAATCATTGAGTACGGTGGGGAGATTCATACATCTGCTTCGGTTAGCAATATAATCATTGAGGACGAAAAGGCAGTTGGGTTTCTTGTGGGAGGGAAAAGGGGGATGGAGGGCAAGGAGAAGCAGCAGATGCACTACTGTGACATTACTATTGCCACTGTACCCTCGCCTGTCTTTCTCGATATAGCACCTCAGTTACCTGCTGAATATGCTGGGAAACTGGCAGGCGTACGCTATCAGGGAGCGATGGTGATGGTGTTGATCTTGAAACAGCCTCTCTCGCATATCTACTGGATGAATATCAGCGATGCCTCAATCCCCTTTGTCGCTCTCATCGAACACACCAATTTCATGGAACCCTCGGTCTACGGGGGAAAACGGATAGTATATATATCAAACTACCTATCGCATGGCAATCCCCTCTACTTACTGGGCTCAGATGAACTTCTGCAGGAGTATCTGCCACATTTGAGAAAAATCAATCCCGAATTCGATTCCAGCTGGGTCGAAGGACACTATCTATTCCGCGATGATGTGGGGCAACCGGTCATTACCACCAACTACTCATCTCGTATTCCAGAGCACCGCACACCGATTTCCAACCTGTACCTGGCGAACACCACCCAGATATACCCTGAGGACAGGGGCATGAACTACAGTGTGCGATTGGGGCGCAAGGTGGCGAAGCTGATAAGCACCGAATATTGAGAGACTCCTAAAGAGAGGTGAGGTACGTTGCCGGGGGTCTGGGGGTAGTCCCCCAGACTGCAAAATCCCCCATGATTGGGGGATAAGGGGGTTGATCAAGACATGCGAGCATTCTCATTGAATTCACTTGTACCGTATGGTAGTCATAGAGGATGCTTGAGTACCTCACCAAGGAGTGGAATCAAGTTTACTCATAGATGAACGCATCACTGCGACGACCTGCTGGGAATGTCGACGTGTACTCGCGACTTTGCTAATTGAAGGTAAGTTGCTAAACGTTGCTCGGTATTTTGATATAGAACTTAAAATAATAGTTCCTTCAAGTTGCCAAGACGAGCCATTCACAAATATTGACAAGATTCAATTCTATCAATGCGGAGGCGCAAGGTACCATGGTATGGAAATACGGGATATTACGTATTCCGATCAAGCACTGAGTCAAGAGGCGATCCAAAAACTTGCAGATGTGAAGCCTGGTGACACAATGCCTGACGAACAATTTCGCAGATTGTTCAACGTGGATACTCGTCAAGAACCACCTCCGGAACAAAGTTATCCTGAAAAATTGTCTGAATTTCTTAAGCAAGTTAGCTTCATAATAGAAGGGCAAAGAATAAATCGTGAAGAAGTAATTAAGTATGTCGCAAATAAATTGGGAGGAGCTCACTATGACAGTAAGAGGGATGTAAACAAGGAATTAGAAGCTAAGTATATATTAATGGATAAGGCTCAGGAAGGCAGGATAATAGTTGCTGAAAAGAACGTAATTTACTATGAACTTCTTAGTATTGGTCAACGTATTGTGAATAGTGACGACATAAGAACACTTCGAAGGATGTGCGGTTCATTATAAGACATGGTGATGCTCACACATTCCTGATAAAGTGGCCTCTCAGCTTATCCAACACCAACCGAACAGAACCGGTAAGTAACGAATATTGAATTCCCCCATACCGTATGGTATCATTATTTGTGCGAATAACCGCAGTTGCCTCTTCAGTTTCTCATAATGAACTGCCGACTGGATCAACCTGCTGGGAATGTCGAAGTGTACTCAGCGACCACAATAGAAGCGTTCATCTACCCGCCTGTTTCAAAGAGAGCGTGCCCTGCGCTCTTAACATAAATATACTGTTGAAAAATGGGTGCAGGATACCTCCTACTGGGGGTGTCCCCCAGTTTTTTAAAATCCCCCAAGATTGGGGGATATAGGGGGTTGATCAAGACTATTCCAGCATTCTCATTGAATTCTCCCTATACCGTATGGTATCATTATTTGTGCGAATAACCACCATTGCCTCTTCAGTTTCTCATAATGAACTGCCGACTGGATCAACCTGCTGGGAAT
>PVMK01127314.1_pt1 | contig 18080 bp, 18 predicted proteins | sample 1853481 | NCBI WGS metagenome assembly PVMK01 (sample SAMN08533507, study PRJNA380276) | Marine sediment metagenome, whole genome shotgun sequencing project. | reverse complement strand
TGGCGCAGCCGGCAGCAGCCCGGCCGCACACCTCATCCAGAAGAGAGATCGGGATGGAATCGTCCGACAGAGACAGGATCTTCGAGCGAGCGGTGGAGGTGGGCCGACTCATCTCTCAGACCCCTGAGTACGCATACCTCAAGGCTTCCTAACGAGCCATACATGGAGCCGAAGAGGCGAAGAAAAAGCTGGATCGCATCCGGGATCTACAGGAGAAGCTCATCGGCTTCCTGGAACGCGAGGAGGAGCCCCCGGAGGACCTGCGGAACGACCTCGGCAGGCTGAGCGAGGAGATGCAAACCGGCATGCGTTACCAGTCTCTGATTTCGGCACAGGCCAACTTCGACAAGCTCATGGACAAGGTGAACCAGTCGATCGGCTCGGGCGTAAAGGAAGGCGAGCAGTCGAGGATCATTCTTCCGTGATGAAGACACTCCGGGCGACCCTGGAGAGAGGTCTCCGCAAGGCTGTCAGTCCGGTCATCAACTGGATGGTCGATGCGCGCGTGCATCCGAATACCCTGAGCACGCTGGGGTTCCTGATTACGTGCTCATCGGGCTTCTTCTTCCATTCGCACAACGTTCGCACGGCCGGTGCACTGATCCTGGTCGGCGGTATGTTTGACCTGTTCGACGGCACGGTGGCGCGTCGGACGGGGTTGGCATCGCCGTTCGGGGCGTTCTACGATTCCACGCTCGATCGGTTGTCGGAGATCATCGTATACATCGGACTCCTGTCGCTGTACAACGACTACAGGGCCGACGCCAACGACGTCGTGATGATCTATGTGGTGATCCTGGCCATGGCTGGTTCTCTTATGATCAGCTACACGCGAGCACGAGCGGAGGCTTTGGGGATCGACTGCACAGTCGGGTTCATGCAACGTGCGGAGCGCGTGATTCTCATAGGTGCTGCGGCGCTGCTGTTCGGAGAGCAGAACAACGGCGCCGTCCTGCGCGTCGTGCTCTGGGGCCTCGCGATCCTGACGAACCTGACGGTGCTGCAGCGGATTGTCTGGGTCTACCGGAATACGCGGCCCGAAGGCGTAGCGGTCGGGAACGCGGTGTGGAGGACGCCTGAGTGGTTACGTAGAAAATTAGATAAATAAACGAGTTGGTTGATATCACTTCAAGTGGATTGTTGAAATGAGTGAACATACTGGCGGACGAGACATCGCTCCCGCGGAGGGGCGTCTGGGAGTGCTTCTGGTCGGACTAGGGGCTGTGTCCACGACGGTGATTGCGGGGGTCGAGGCCGTGCGGCGCGGGCTCAGCAAGCCGATCGGATCGATCACGCAGATGAACACCATCCGGCTCGGAAAGCGGACGGACAGCCGCACCCCACTCGTGAAGGACTTCGTGCCTCTCGCGGACCTGGATGACATCGTGTTCGGGGCGTGGGATCCGATCCCGGACGATGCCTACGAGTCAGCGCGCCACTGTGGAGTGTTGCGACCCGAGGACCTGGAGCCGATCGCCGAATTCATGAAGTCGATCAAGCCGATGCCGGCGGCGTTCGACAAGGCCTACGTCAAGAAGCTGGACGGCACGAACGTCAAGACCGGCGCTAACAAGATGGAACTCACGGAGCAGCTGCGGGAGGACATGCGCCGGTTCAAGGAGGAGAACGGGTGTGACCGCCTGGTGATAGTGTGGGCCGCGTCGACCGAGATCTTCCTCACGCCCGGGCCGGTTCACGACACCGTCGAGTCGCTGGAGCAGGCCATGCGAGACAACCACGAGGCGATCGCCCCCTCGATGCTCTATGCCTGGGCCGCGCTCCAGGAAGGCGTGCCGGTCGCGAATGGCGCACCGAACCTGACCGTAGATCTGCCCGCGATGCTCGAGCTCGCGAAGCGGAACGGGGTTCCGATCTGCGGCAAGGACTTCAAGACGGGCCAGACCCTGATCAAGACGATCCTGGCGCCGGGGCTCAAGGCCCGGATGCTGGGGCTCGCCGGCTGGTTCTCCACGAACATCCTGGGGAATCGGGACGGCGAAGTGCTGGACGATCCGGAGAGCTTCAAGACGAAGGAAGAGTCCAAGCTCGGCGTGCTCGAGCACATCCTACAGCCTGACATGTATCCGGATCTGTATGGGGACATATACCACAAGGTGAGGATCAACTACTACCCGCCGCGTGGAGACAACAAGGAGGGCTGGGACAACATCGACATTTTCGGGTGGATGGGATACCCGATGCAGATCAAGATCGATTTCCTGTGCCGCGACTCGATCCTCGCCGCGCCGATCGTGCTCGATCTGGCTCTGTTCCTGGATCTTTCCCGACGCGCGGGCCTGCACGGCGTGCAGGAGTGGCTGTCGTTCTACTTCAAGAGCCCACAGACGACGCCCGGGCTGTATCCGGAGCATGACGTCTTCATTCAGCACTGGAAGCTGAAGAACACGCTGCGGTGGCTGATGGGTGAGGAGCAGATTACGCATCTGGGGGTCGACTACGAAGAATAGCGGTGACCTTGCAGGCTGTCCGGAACACGAGATGGGAGAGTCGGCGCCGCTACGGGCGCCGATTCCCATATCTGACTACTGAGGATCATTGAGCGACCAAACGAGATCTGAAGGGCTCTTCATAGCGTTCGAGGGGGGAGAGGGGGCGGGCAAGTCCACTCACCTGAGGCGATTGGCGGAGCGGCTGGACCGTCTGGGTATCGCGCATCTCCTTGTGCGCGAACCGGGAGGAACACCCGCGGGCGAGAAGATCCGCCGGGTGGTTCTGGACCCCGAGACGCCGGTGTACGCCGAGACCGAGCTCCTCCTGTATCTGGCTTCCCGCGCCGAGTTCGTCCGCAGGGTCGTGCGCCCGGCGCTCGAGCGGGGAGAGCTGGTGCTCGCGGATCGGTTTGAGATGTCGACCTACGCCTACCAGGGGATGGCCCGGGGGCTGGGGCTCGACCGCGTGAGGGACCTCAACGCGTTCGCCACCGGGGGGCTCAAGCCGGACGGCACGGTGATCCTCGTTCTGGATCCGGACGTCGGAAGGGGCAGGCAGCATGGGGGGATGGACCGCCTGGAGCGCGAGCACGCCGATTTTCACCGCGCCGTGGCGGACGCGTACGAGTTGCTGGCCGCTTCCGATCCGGGCGTCATCACGGTCTCCAGCTACGATGCGGTCGATGCGGTGCAGGAGCGCCTGTGGAAGGCGCTGTCGGACCGGTGGCCGGATCGCTTCCCGCCGGGAGCGTGAAACCTTTTCTGTGTGTGAGAGTTTCAGGTAGAGGAGCGCACTGTGGCGAGCGTTCTGGAATTCGAACGTGACCAGCTGGACGGAGGCTAGATGAAGTTTCGAAGTTCCTGGACGATACCGGTGGCGGCCTTGCTGGCCACGCTGGCCAGCGGCGGTTGGCTGCTGCAAGAGAGCGCCGAACCATCGGCTTCGGAGGCCCTTCTCGAGACGGTCGTTCGCCGTGTTGCGGACAACTTCGTCGAGGAGGTCTCGCCGCAGGACCTGTACGACAAGGCGATCGACGGCCTGCTCATGGAGCTTGGCGATCCATATGCTGCCTTCATCCGTGCCGAGAATCAGACCAGCGCCCTCCTGTCGAACAGCTACGGCGGGGTCGGCATGCGCATCCTCGCCGAGGAAGAAGGGATCACCGTCCTTGGGATCATCCCGAACAGTCCTTCCTCGGCGCTCGATATCAGGCCCGACGACCGGATCGTAGAGGTGGATGGTGAGTCAACGGTCGGGTGGAGCCAGACGGATGCCGTATCCGCCCTCCGCGGACCCAGGGGAGAGGCGGTCCAGGTGGCCGTCCGCCGAACCGGCGAGCCTGACCTCCTTCATTTCGAGATCGTCAGGGACGACGTGCACATCGTGGCCACCCAGTCGCTGATCCTGTCCGACGATGTCGGTTACGTATACCTGCAGCAGTTCAGTCGGAAGGCCACCGAAGAGCTCCAGGTAGCCATCAGCGACCTCCTGGCGCGCGGGGCCAGCTCGGTCATCCTGGACCTCAGGTACAACCAGGGCGGAGTTCTCCGTGAGGCGGTCGAGATCGCGGATCTGTTCCTGGACGAAGGACAGATGGTGGTCGACACTCGCGCCAGGGATCCGCGCGACAGCTACACGTTCTCGGCGCCGGGCCCGAACCGGTATCCCGGTCTGCCGGTCGTCGTTCTGGTGAACGCCTGGTCGGCCAGCGCGTCCGAAATCGTCGCAGGCGCATTGCAGGACCACGACAGGGCGCTGGTGCTGGGCACCCGTACCTTCGGCAAGGGTGTGATGCAGAGCGTGTTCCCGCTGCCGGGAGGCAATTATCTGCGTCTCACGACGGGAACCTGGTACACTCCATCCGGAAGGTCCATCCACCGCTCGCGCGGAGACGGGGATGCGGAGTTCGCCCTTGGCTCGAACGAGTTTAACGAAGCGGTCTCCGAGGCGGTTCAGCTCGGCATGGGGGCGACCGACGGTTTCGTCGCCGACCGTGGAGACGCGGTTGCCGATACGGCGGAGCTGCAGACGTACCAGACGGCCTCGGGCAGGCTGGTGTATGGAGGCGGTGGGATCATGCCCGACCTGATCGTCACGCCGGACACGCTCACCGTCGCGGAGCAGGAACTACGACAGGTTCTGCTGGATGCCGACGTGCCGTTCCCCGATCTGGCGTTCCGGTTTGCCGTCCGGTATGACAGAGAGCATTCGGATCTGGCCGAGAGTTTCACGGTTACCCGCGAAATGCGCGGCGAGTTCCTGGCCTTCCTGGAGGAGCGTACCGGGGTCAGCCTCGACCCTGAACTGGTGGATGCCGCGGGAGACCTGGTGGACTTCCAGCTCGCCCGGCAGGTAGCGACCGCCGCGTTCGGAGAGTCGGCGGGACTCCGACGAGCCGTGGAGCGAAGCCGGCAGGTCGAGGAGGCCGTCCGGCTGCTGAACGGAGCGGCCACGCAGGAGGAGTTGCTGGCACTCGGTGAGCAGGCGAGAGACGAGCAGACCAGAGAGCCACTTGGACCGGAGAGTTGATAGGGTGATAAAGAGGTTGAACCGGACATGGGTGCCCGCCGTGGCCGTAACGGTCATGGCTCTGGGGACGGCTCCTGCAGCAGGGCGCGAGCGCACAGGATAGCACCGTGTTCAAGGCCCGGCTGTTCGAGGAGGTGCACCGCCTTGTGGCCGAACGGTATGTGGAGGAAATGGACCCCTCCGCCATGTACCGGATGGCGATCGACGGCATGCTCTCCGAGCTGGGCGATCCCTACTCGGTGTTCATCAGCGCGAAGGACACCGACGAACTCGAGCTGTCGATCGAGGGCGAGTACGGCGGCCTCGGTATCCGGATCCAGAAGGTCGGTGAGTGGATCACGGTGATGGGCATCATCGCGAATACTCCCGCCGAGCGTCAGGGACTGATGACCGGGGATCGCATCGTCGGAGTGGAGGGCGAATCGGCCCGCGGTTGGGACGACGTGGAAGCGGTCGAGCGGCTCAGAGGACCCAAGGGCACGCCGGTATCGATCACGATCGGACGGGTGGGGGCGGCCGAGCCTCTGGAGTTCACGATCGTCCGCGACGAGATCCACGTGGTGACGGTCAAGAGCTTCATGGCTAATGACCGGATCGGATTCGTGCACCTGGAAGCGTTCAGCCGCGACGCGCGCGAGGAGGTCCGAGCGGCGATCGAAGACCTGCAGGACCAGGGGGCTGAGGCCCTCGTGCTGGACCTGCGCTGGAATCCGGGCGGCCTGCTGGATCAGGGCGTCGCCGTCACCGACCTGTTCTTGCCTCGGGGGGCAGGCATTGTCGAGACGCGGTCGCGGGTCGACAACCAGAACTTCAGCTTCGGCGCTCCGAACGAAGAGGTGTTTCCCGGCTTGCCAATGGTCGTGATCGTCAACACCGCCAGCGCCAGCGCGTCGGAGATCCTGGCGGGCGCCCTGCAGGACCACGATCGGGCGGTCATTCTTGGCACGCCGACGTTCGGAAAGGGTTCGGTACAGACCGTATTCTCACTGCCCGGCGGTAATCACCTTAAATTGACGACGGCGGGCTGGTACACCCCGAGTGGTCGATCCATCACTCGCAGCATGGAGCACGGCCTGGCCGATGATCTGGCCCTTGCCGTTACGGCGCAGGTCTCGGCGACGCGCGGCATCATCGCCGACACGGCGGGGAGGGAGGTCTTCCATACGGACGGTGGGCGCACCGTATACGGAGGTGGCGGGATCACTCCGGACGTGATCGTCCCCGATACCACTACCGGCGACGAGAGAGAGTTCGAGCGGGTCGTCGGCAGGGGCGGTTTCTCGCTCCGCCAGCTCGCGTTCCGCTTCGGAGTTCAGTGGACGAGTGATCACCCGGATGTCGCCGAGGACTTCGTCGTGACGCCGGACATGCGGCGGGAGTTCTATCGGATGATCACTGAGGTCGATGGGCTCGAGGTGGACGAGGAGCTGTTCGAGAAGGTACAGACCTGGGTGGACCGGTTCCTGGCGGCCCAGATCGCCAACTCGGCTTTCGGGGAGATCGAGATGTTCAAGCGCTTTGAGGCGCACAGCCCGATGTACCAGGAATCGATTCGACTGTTGCAGGAGGCAGACTCGCCGGAAGACCTGCTTGACCTGGCCATGGGGGAAGAGTGGGTAGACGAGAGGGCTGCGGACCCCGAAGCGGACAGCAACCTGGCGGAAGCTGGAACCTCCACGCGGGACGGAGGCTCCTAGGATAGGCTCCTGGACAACCGGAAGAGAACGCGGACATCTGGTCCGATCCCATTCACGGAAATGACATGCGCCCCTGTACCGAACGCGCCGGCCGCAGGGGCGCATGTCATCGGAGGCTCGCTTCGCTCGCCCCCTGCCTGAATTGTGGATCTGTCCGGGATCGCTACTCGCGAACGCGGTCCTTCAGACCCTTGCCGGCGCGGAAGGAAACACTGTTACGCGCGGCGATGGTGATCTCCTGGCCCGTCTGGGGATTCCGGCCCTTGCGAGCCTTCGTCCGGCGCGTCTTGAACGTGCCGAATCCCGTGATCGTGAGGTCGCGGCCGGCGGCCAGCTCGACAGCGATGATGCCCTCGCCGGACTTAGTCGAGAAGATGCAATCCATGACCTCCATGGCCTTGGCCTTGGATAGATCGCACCTGCCGGCGAGCTTGTCCGCAAATTCCTGTTTCGTCACGCTGCCGTCTCCTGTTGGGTGATAATGAAGTAACGAATACCCCAGATAGGCCCATTATGTAGCATCTATTCGAGGTTGGCAAGGCAAATGGCCGCGGAACTCGGGGACGGATAGGGGGACAGGTCGCTGGGCGGGGTCGCGTTGGGGGTTGGGGACGACCCGTCGGCGGCCAGGGGCGGGGTTTGACTCGCGTGTTCCAGGGCGGGAGATTTGGGCGCTCAACGGGGCTCCAGGTAGTGATAACGTATCGGAGGTTGCGAGATGACGGATGCCAGACCGAGCTGGAAGTCGATCCTTGTGATGGTGGGGGTCGTCATTGGCGTCGGGTGCTCCGTGGCGGAAGACACGGTCGACCGCTCCGCCACGCCGGACGAGGCGGAGCGCCCCCTTACTGGGGCCTTGTCGGACGTGACGACGAGCCAGTCGATGAAGGCCCAGGATCTGCTGACCCGTCTCGAGTCCGCCGAGGGGCCGGTCGTCCTCGACGTCCGCAGTCCTGAGGAGTATGCGGATGGGCACGTTCCGGGCGCGATCAACGTGCCGTACGATCAGATCGGCGCGCGCCTGGACTCTCTCGATGCCTACCGCGACCGCGGATTCGTGGTCTACTGTCGAACGGGCCGGCGCGCCGGAATCGCGGAGACGGTCCTGATCGAGGCCGGGTTCGAGCGCGTCTGGGATCTCGAGGGTCACATGGTCTCGTGGATGGAGCAGGACCTCCCGCTCTCCGTCACGACGGCTGATTGCTGCTGACAGGAGAGACTACCCTGAAACCCGTCAACCTCGTTGTAGACGTGAGCCGCGGCCGCGCCGTGGAATCCACACATCATGTGCAGGGAGTCGTGTGCAGCGCGGCGGGACGAGAGGAATTGTGCGCCGGGGATCCGGAGATCCTGACGTATTGGCGCTCGGCGATGAAGCCTTTTCAGGCGATTCCGATCCTGGAAGACGGAGTGGCGGACGCCTACGGCTTCGGATCAGAGGAGATCGCTCTCATTTGCGCTTCGCACGGTGGAATGAGAGAGCATACCGAGCGGGTCGCCGCGATGCTCCGTCGCATCGGATTGAATGAGGACCACCTGCATTGCGGGCCCCATACTCCGTTCGACCGGGACACGGCCCAGGTCCTCGGCTGCGCAGGCCGCCTCCCGGGTCGCTTGCACAACAACTGCTCGGGGAAACACGTCGGGATGCTCGCCCTGGCGAAGTACCACGACTGGCCGGTCGAAGGATACGAGCGTCTGGGTCACCCGGTGCAGCAGCGGATTCAGCGGTGCCTGAGCGCCTGGATGGATCACGAGCCGGAGGAACATCAATGGGCGCTGGACGGGTGCGGTGTTCCAACCCCTCGAATGCCGCTCCACGAGATGGCACGCGCGTATTCGAGGCTGGTGAGGCAGGCGCGAGGAGGCAACGTGGCAGCACACGCCGTTGTTAGAGCGATGACGACCTATTCCGAGCTTACTTCGTCACCGGGCCGCGTACCTCTACGGATCATGCACGCGACCGGTGGGAGGCTGCTCGCCAAGGAAGGTGCCGAAGGAGTCATTTGCGTGGCTGCCGTCGATGACGACTGGGGGCTGGCTGTGAAGGTCGAGGACGGCGCCATCCGGGCGGTGGGGCCTGCTATCGTCGAGCTGATGGAGACGGCCGGAGTGCTGCACGGGGAGGAGCGCCAGGCCCTCCAGGAAATACGTGAGGTGTCGATCGACAACACTCTGGGCGAGCGCGTCGGCATCATCACGGCGAGGAGGGCGAACATGAACGGGGACGAAGACTGAATGTCCGAGAACGGGCGACGTGCCCTGGTGCGACTGTCCGCCGCCCTCGCAGCAGGTGAGCGCGCAAGGTGGATCGAAGCCCTGCGGACGGCGATCGATGAGGCGCCGCCGACGGCGGTGGAGGAGAGTCTTCTGCAGAGCTACCTGTTCCTCGGGTTTCCGGCGGCTCTGACGGCGCTCGCCGACTGGCGGCACCTGACTGGCACGTTGCCGATGTCGGAGCCGGTGGCCGACGCCTCGGATCTGGATGAGTGGGGAGAGAGGGGAGAGGTCGTGTGTCGTGAGGTCTACGGGCGTGCGTACGAGAAGCTCCGCGGGAGCGTGCGGCGCGTCCACCCGGCCATGGACGACTGGATGATCCGTGAAGGATACGGCAAGGTGCTTAGCCGGGACGGGCTCGATCTCGCGACTCGCGAGTTGTGCATCGTCGCAATTCTTGCGGCTACCAGGTGGGAGCCACAGCTGCACTCGCACCTGAGAGGAGCACTGAATGTCGGGTGCTCTCCCTCGGCCGTGGAGGATGCGTTGGAGGAGGGAATCGCCACGACGGCGGACGAGGTATGGCGCGACCGCGCACGGGCCCTGTGGCGAAGGGTTCGGGACCGGTCTCAACACGTGCTGGAACAGAGGTAGGCGAGGCGGATGTTCATTGATTTCGCGCGCATCAGAGTCAAGGGTGGAGCCGGAGGTGCCGGGGCGGTCGCGTTCCGGCGCGAGAAGGGCGTGCCACGCGGAGGGCCCGCGGGGGGCAACGGTGGGCGTGGAGGCGACGTGGTCCTGGAGGCGGACCCACAACTGTCCACGCTGCTCGACTTCCGTTACCGGGAGCACTACGCGGCCGGCCGGGCCGGACACGGCGAGGGGAGCAACAAGACGGGTGCGGACGGCGAGGAGCTCCGGCTGCCGGTTCCGCTTGGTACCGTGCTGCGCGATGCAGATACGGGTGAGCGCCTGGGAGAGCTCCTGCAGGCCGGAGATCGGCTCGTCGTGGCGCGCGGTGGACGCGGAGGGCGCGGCAATGCTTCGTACGCGACGTCGACTCACCAGACTCCCCGGGAGTGGGAGCCTGGCGAATGGGGAGAGGAACGACGGATCGAGCTCGAGCTCAAGCTCATCGCCGATGTCGGACTGGTCGGTGAGCCGAACGCCGGGAAGAGCACGCTGCTCGCCGCCGTTTCTGCCGCGAGACCCAAGATTGCCGACTATCCCTTCACAACGCTCGAGCCGAACCTGGGCGTCGTGGGACTGAGCGATGGTCGGTCCATGGTGATCGCTGATATCCCGGGGATCATCGAAGGCGCGGCGCAGGGCAAGGGGCTCGGAACTCAATTCCTCCGCCACATCGAGCGTACGCGGACCCTCGTCCTGATGGTGCCGGCCGATGCTGAGGACTCGCAGGCGACGTACGAGCAGTTGCGTCACGAGCTCCTTTCTCACGACGTGGCGCTCGAGCAGATCCCACACTGCCTCGTGATGACGAAAGCAGACCTCCGGACGTCCGATGATCGGAACTGGGAGCTGGATGCCCCCGAGGCGTGGGGATTCTTCGTGATCTCGTCGGTTACGGGGGAGGGCTTGCCCGCCTTCCTGGAGGGACTCTGGGCCAGGGTCACCGAGGAAAAGGCGAAGGAACGAGCCGAAGCGCCGGACCTCTTTCCGGAGCTGGAGGAGTGGAGGCCGTAAAGGATATGCGAGAACCGGGTGAGCGGCCGGAGGCAGTAACGCGACGGGTTCGGCGGGGCTCGGCCGAGTACCCGGATCGACTGCTCCACCTGCACGCGCCGCCCGGGGCCCTGTGGGCGCGGGGACCGTTGCGACTCCCGTCGGAGCGTATGGTGGGAATCGTGGGAACCCGCCGGGCGACTGAGTACGGCCGGCGCGTGGCCCACGACCTGGCGTTCGATCTCGCCTCGGCCGGGTGGGTGGTGGTCAGCGGATTGGCGGGCGGTATCGACGCGGCTGCCCACCGGGGCGCGCTGGCGGCGGGCGGCGAGACGATCGGCGTTCTCGGATGCGGGATCAACCGTGTCTATCCGGTGAGCAACCGGGACCTGTACGGTGCGATCGGTCGTCGGGGTCTGCTGCTGAGCGAGTACGAGCCCGATGCTCCCCCGCAGAAGTATCACTTCCCTGAGCGAAACCGGATCATCGCGGCGCTGTCGAGCGCCGTGGTCGTGGCGCAGGCAGGAGAGCGGAGCGGCGCCCTCATCACGGCCGATCTGGCCCTGGAGCTTGGCAGGGAAGTCCTCGCCGTTCCGGGCCCCATCGACCAGGTCGTTTCGCGCGGAGTGCACGATCTTCTCCGTTCCGGCGCTGGAGTCGTCGAGTCCGCCGCCGATGTGTTGCGGCAGCTAGGGGAATCACCTGGCTGTCCGTCCGGCGGGGTGCAGCGGTCGCTATTCGATGTGGGCGACCAGTCGGACAACGCATGCGGCAAACCCGCTGGCAGACTTCGGCGGGAGTTGGCCGATGGGCCGGCCCCGTTGCACGATCTGGCGACAGCTGTCGGGCTCGATGTCTCCGAAGCGCTGGCTACCCTCAGCCGACTGGAGCTCGGGGGTGTAGTGCGCTCTCTTCCCGGTCACCGCTTCGAGCTCGTGAGACCATCGTGACAACGCCTCCGGTCCACGGAGTCGAGCCACCCCGAAGTCTGTACGTCCACTTTCCGTTCTGTGTGCACCGCTGCCACTACTGCGATTTCTCAGTCCACCGAACCAGAGCGCCGGCGCTCGAGGAGTGGTTCGAGTGCCTGGATCTCGAGCTGGACGGTTGGTTCCGACTCACGGGCTGGGACACGCCGACGGAAATCGAGACTGTGTTCATTGGTGGAGGCACGCCGTCACTGCTCGGGAGCGAGATGGGCAGGCTCGCGGACGTCCTGAGGAAGCGATTCCTGTGGGATCCCGCCAGCGTGGAGTGGACGGCCGAGTCCAACCCCGCATCGCTGAGCCGAGCCGTGGCGGAGGCATGGCGTGAGGCCGGAGTGACCCGCCTGAGCGTCGGCGTGCAATCGTTCGATGACGATGTCTTGTGCTGGCTCGGCCGCCTCCACAACGCCTCTGGCGCCCGACGCGCACTGGCAGTCGGCCGCTCGGCCGGATTCGAGAGCATCAATGCCGATCTGATCTTCGGATTGCCCGAATCTGTCCCCCGTGACTGGCAGGCTGAAGTCGACTCGGTCCTTGAAGCGGGGGTTACCCACGTAAGCGCCTATGGACTTACCGCCGAGCCGCGCACCCCCCTGGGTCGCCGGTTGAAATCCGGCGACGTCCAGATGGTCGATGGCGAGCGCTACGCGGAGGAGTACCTTTCCGCGGTGGAGGCACTCGATGAGGCTGGATACGTTCAGTACGAGGTCGCCAGTTTCGCGCAGGCGGGGCACGAGTGCCGGCACAACTGGCATTACTGGGACGGTTCCTCGTACCTTGGCCTCGGCCCGTCGGCACACAGTTACCTGGGTGGCGTGCGCTTGTGGAACGTCTTCCGCTGGGAGGCGTATCGGAGGGCCTTGAAGGACGGCGCAAGTGCTCACGAGGACTATGAGGTGACGGGGGCGGGCGAGATCCGGATGGAGCGGCTCTGGCTCGCCTTTCGTACGAACCGTGGGCTTTCGACGACGGATCCTCTCTGGCAGAGCGCCTGGACTTCGGCTGGAGACCTGCTGGAGGCGTGGAGCGAGGCTGGTTGGGTCGTTCGGACCGGGGACAGGATGCATCTGTCAGCTCCCGGCTGGCTGCGCATGGACGAAATGGTCGCTGCGCTGGGCGCGAGAATGCAGGAAGAACGGAAGGACACGGAGTCCCGAGACGGCGATGGAATTCGAAAGACTGACAGAGCGTGAACGCACGATCCTTCAGGCGGTGGTCGAGGCGTACATCGAGACGGCGGAGCCGACGGGCTCACGGCGCATCGTCCAGCGATACGACCTGGACATCTCTGCGGCCACGGTCCGCAATACGATGGCAGACCTGGAGAGCAAAGGCTTCCTGACGCACCCCCACACGTCGGCCGGCCGGATGCCGACCGACCTCGCATACCGTTACTACGTGGACACCCTGATGGGGCGTAGAGACGTGTCGACCCGTCAGCGGGCCCGCATCGAGAAGGAACTTGCGGGGCTGCCCGCGATCTCGGAGCTGGAGGCGGTGGTCCAGCGGGCCGCGCGAGTTCTGGGCCTGCTCACGGGCGAGCTCGGGCTGTCCGTTGGTCCGATTCTCGCCGAAGCGATTCTCCTCAAGCTCGACTTCATGCCGATCGACTCGGCCAAGGCGCTGATGGTTCTCACACTCGGATCCGGCGTCGTGCGAACGGTCTACGTGGATCTGCCGGCGGCACTGCCCGGCGAGACCCTCGCCGCGGTTGGTCGGGCGATGAACGAACGTTTGGCGGGTTCCAGCCTGCGGGAGATCCACGGCACGCTGACTGAGAGACTGAGGGACATCCAGGTAGCGGATCCAACGGCCGAGGAGTTCGTCAATATCTTCGTCGAGTCCGGGCCGGAGATCTTCGAGTGGATGCTCGATGCGGAGGACATTCACCTCGGGAGCGCGTCTCTGCTTGCCAGTCAGCCGGAGTTCCACTCCAGGGCCCGGCTGAAGGCTCTGATGGAGCTGACGGAGCACAGGGATCTGCTGGCTTCCGTCCTGGACGGTCGTGCGACCTCCGGCGCATCTCACATCACGATCGGCGCGGAGCACGAAGTCCCCGAGCTGTCGGGTCTGACGATCATCACGGCTACGTATCAGGTGGACCAGGTGCAAGGCGTAGTGGGGGTGATCGGTCCGACTCGGATGCCGTACGAGAAGATCCTGGCTGTCGTCGAATGCACGTCGTCGCTGGTCTCGAACCTGGTAGCTCACTGACAGAACACTGACCTGTCGGAGGCTCGTCGCTCCCCATGTGGTGCGGCGCGCACCCGTTTACCCGAAGGCATGAATGGCGGACTACTACGAACGGCTGGGCGTCTCGCGTGACGCTGACGGCGAGACGCTAAAGAAGGCGTATCGCAAGCTGGCGATGCAGTACCACCCGGATCGGAACGATTCTCCCAATGCCGAGGAGAATTTCAAGCGGGTCACGGAGGCGTACGAAGTGCTCCGCGATCCGGAGCAGCGTCAGCTCTACGACCGATACGGCGAAGCGGGTGTCAAGCGGGGCGTGGGCGGAGGGCCGACTGGCGGGTTCGGGGGATTCGACTTCGCCGATGCCTTCGAGGTCTTCATGCGCGAGTTCGGCGGTATGGGCTTCGGAGACGTCTTCGGGGGACGGACGTCCCGGTCGCGAGGCCCGCGCCGGGGGGCGGACCTGAAGCTGCGGCTCAAGATCTCGCTGGAAGAAGCAGCGCGCGGGGCCGAGCGCAGCGTGAAGATCAAGGTGCTCGACTCGTGTTCCCGGTGTGGAGGGTCGGGCGCCGAGCCCGGTACTGCTCCCGAGCGTTGCGGCACATGCAACGGCGCGGGGGAGGTGCGGCAGGTGCAGCGGTCCATGCTCGGCCAGTTCGTGAGCGTCCGCCCGTGTCCCGATTGCGGTGGTGTTGGTGAGCGCATCCTCGATCCTTGTTCCGAGTGCTCAGGTGGTGGCCGCGTCCGCGCGGATCGGACGGTCAAGCTCGAGTTCCCCGCCGGTGTTTCCTCCGACGACTATCTCAAGCTGTCGGGTCGAGGCAACGCGGGTCCGGGGGGAGGTCCGCGCGGTGATGTTCTCGTACTCGTCGAGGTCGAAGAGGACCGACGCTTCCAGCGAGTGGGCGACGATCTCGTGTACAATCTCGCCGTCACGATGAGCCAGGCCGCGCTGGGTGCGGACGTCGACGTGCCGACGATCATCGACGGTCAGGTGAAGCTCAAAGTCCCGCCCGGGGTCCAGAGCGGCCAGGCGTTGCGGCTGCGGGGGCGCGGGATGCCACGACTGCGAGGCTCCGGCCGGGGCGACCAGGTCGTGCGGCTGCTCGTGTGGACGCCCACGAGCCTGTCCCGGGAGGCGCGTGAGGCTCTCGAGAGACTGCGGGAGGTAGAGAGCGAGCCGCCGGAGCCCGACACCGGAGAACCGGGCTTCTGGGAGCGGGTGAAGCGCGCCTTTACGGCCTGACAGCGCTTCCAGCCGGGGCGCGCGGCTTGCCACCCCTTGCCTGCTGGGCAGGTAGACCAATAACTCATGTGCAATCGAGCCAGCCGCTCAGGTTTCTACGCCCCCTTTATGAGAGGTGGAGTATGAACGGTTTCGATGCAGGTCGTCCCTCGGAGAGCGAGTACGACCCGTACTACCAGTCGTTCATCGATCGGGTGCAGGACGAGCCGATCACGGACGTGCTCGAGGAACAGAGGCACGAAATCATGGGATTCCTCGGGAGCCTGGACAAGGCGACCGCGGAGTATCGCTACGGACCGGAGAAGTGGAGCATCAAGGAGGTAATTGGCCACCTCGTGGACACAGAGAGGATCTTCGCGACGCGAGCGCTGTGCTTCGCGCGTGGAGAGAACAACCCCTTGCCATCCTTCGAACAGGATGACTATGTCCGGTCCGGTGGTTTCGATCACCGATCCATCTCCAACCTGTCGCACGAGTTCGAGGCCGTTCGACGCAGCACGGAGAGTCTGTTCGGGGGCTTCGACGAGGGGCAGTGGGACCGGGCTGGCGTGGCCAACGAGGTGCGCATGTCGGTGCGCGCCGTGGCCTACATCGTCGCGGGGCACGCGGCGCATCACATGTCGGTGATCCGGGAGCGCTATCTCGGAGGTCTCTGACGTTTCGAGGCGGTCCGTTCCGCGCGGACCGACGCAGGAGGCGAAATGAGCCCCTCGCTCACCCTGGAAGGCTGGAATTGGAAGCGCATGGCCAGCCTGGTGGCCGGCGCGGGCATGACGGTGGCTTCGTACCTGACGATTCGACATTTCTTCACGGCCAACTACCCCGAGTCGATCTGGGAAGGGTCGTTCTGCGACATCTCGGCGTTTTTCAACTGCGACAGCTCGGCGTTCTCGGGCATCTCGGCGATCGCCGGGGTCCCGATCGGCGTGTTCGGAGCGGTCCTGGGGGGAGTGGTTGTGCTCGGCGCGATCCTCCCGTCCGAGTCCCTGGAGCGAACCAATAAGAGCCTGGCGCTGCTCAACGGGATTGGCGTCGTATCACTGGCCGTCTACACGGTGCTCGTTCTCGGCAGCATGTGCCTGCTGTGCGCAGGCTTCTACGCATTCTCGCTCGCCAGCCTGTACCTGTTCTGGCGCTACGGCATCGACAGCGACAGGAAGGGATTCGCGGTCGGTGGCTCAGGCCCTCGGCCGCCGTCCTCCTGGTCCTGACGTTGTTCACGGCCTCGCAGGCATGGGCCGCAGCCCGCTACCATGAGGCGAGGCGGGACGCACAGAGCGGAGGAGTGGCGGCCCGGGTGGTGAACCAGTTCTTCAACCTTCCTGAGGTCGCCTGGCCCAGCGAGATCTCAACGTATCGGACGGCGTCGGCGACGGAGCCTTCGAGGACGCTCCCATCCGGGTCGTGGAATTCGCCGACCTGCTGTGCAGTGACTGTCGCTACCTCAACGAGCAGATGCGAGGCTGAAGGAGGAGTTCGCGGGCGCATGAACGTGGCGTTCCAGTTCTTCCCGCTGGACGCCCGGTGCAACGACGTCGTCGAGAAGGACAAGCACCCGGGGCGTGCGACCTGTCGTACATGGCGGCCTACGATCCCGGGACGTTCAAGGTGATCCACGACGAGATCTTCGCCAGCTTCGAGGCGGCGAAGACTCCCGAGTGGCGAGTGGAGCTGGCCCGGCGGCACGGAGTGGAAGCGGCGCTCACGGACTCCTCCACCATCGACCTGGTGCGGCGCTTGATTCGCACCGGGGCGGAGTACGAGAAGACGTCCGAGGAGTACTCGCACGGCATCCGATCGACACCGACGATGATCATCAACACCGCATGGTGATCGGACGTTCCCCTACGAGCAGCTGCAGGGCGATCTTCCAGGCGCTGGTGGACGAGGCGGAGGGTGATCGCCGCTTCATGGAGAGCTGGGTGGAGTAGAATTCGGCCCGGAGGTCTCGCGTGGTCAGGCTCCGCCCATGGCCAGCCGTTCCACCGCTTCGATCAGGCGTCCGATCTCTTCGTCGCTCGTGTAGCACGCGCAGCCCGCCCGCAGCAGACCGTCCGGTTCCGCTCCCAGGCTCTCGGTCACCCCGGCCGCGTAGAAGTTGCCGTGCGACAGGAAGAGCCCCCATTCGGCGGCCAGGAGATCCGCCGCATCGCCCGGGGAGAGGCCCTCGATCGTGAACGAGAGCGTCGGCGTACGTGGCGTTCCGGGGGGGCGGCCCGTACAGGCGGACTCCCGGCACCGCGGCCAGCCCCTTCCATAGAGTGGTGATCAGCTCCTCGCCCCGTCGAGACAGTTCTGCGAAGGTGGCATCAAGGCGGGCCATCCGGTCAGGCCCGTCAGCCAGCGAGGCCAGAAAGTCGACGGCCGCGCCGGCACCGGCGATCCCCTCGTGATTCAGGGTCCCCGTCTCCCACCGCTCGGGTGGGGTGTCCGGCGCCGGGGCAAGTTTGGGCGGCTGCACTTCGCTCAGCAGGTCCGGCCGCCCCCATAGTACTCCCACGTGCGGGCCATAGAACTTGTACGGCGAGCACACAAGGAAGTCGCATCCGAGGGTGCCCACATCGACCCTTTCGTGTGGCGCGAAGTGGACGGCGTCCACGAACAGAATCGCTCCGGCCGATCGAGCCAGCTGCCTGGCGCGTGGCATGTCCACGATGGTCCCGAGAGCGTTGGAAGCGGCCGTGACCGCCACGAGCTTTGTGCGTTTCGAGATGAGCTACTCGAAGACGCCCCAGTCCAGGTCTCCCGTCGCGGGAGCCATCGGGACCGAGCGAACTACGACCCCTCGCTCGAACGCCAGGTCCCGCCACGGCGACACGTTGGCGTCGTGATCGAGTTCCGTAACCAGGATCTCATCGCCGGGCTCGAACCGGCGGCCGAGCGCCCGGGCCATATGAAACGTGAGCGTCGTCATATTGGGCCCGAACACGATCTCACACGGTTTCCCTCCGACGTAGTCCTCCAGGGCCACCCGGCTCGAGTCGACCATTTCGTCCAGCTCGCGGGAGGTAGCGAAATTCCAGTGAGCGTTCGCGTTGTGTCGGAGCAACTGATCGGTCACGGCCCGGGCGACGGAGG
>PVMK01121394.1_pt1 | contig 18082 bp, 16 predicted proteins | sample 1853481 | NCBI WGS metagenome assembly PVMK01 (sample SAMN08533507, study PRJNA380276) | Marine sediment metagenome, whole genome shotgun sequencing project. | reverse complement strand
GACGCGATCCGCGAGGGCATCCGCGCAACCGAGCTGCTGACTCGATCGATGGACGGCTTCTACTACCTCGTACGTCGTGGACCTCGCCCACATCTACACCATTGTTGGAGAGAACGAGGCCGCCCTCGATCAGATCGAGTATCTGCTCACGAATCCGTCGTGGATCTCGGCGCCTTTCCTGAGGATGGACCCACGATGGAACCGGCTCCGAGACGACCCGCGTTTCCAGGCGTTGTTGGCGGAACACGAAACGTTGGAACGTTAAACGTTGAACGTTTGAACGTTGGTGGGCGCTTCGAAGAAAGGGCAATCGAGCGTGATGCGCGTGAGTGGGCGGATCCGGCTTCTCTGCTTCGCAGCCACGACGTGACGAGTCGAGTATCCAGCATCGAGCATCCAGCATCCAGTATCCAGCCTCTCATCGGGCACGGGCGCGGGCACGGACGCGGAATCTACTGATCCGATAGCGAGTCCCAGATCTCGGCCATGCCCCGGTGGTGGTTGGCGAAGAGGTTGAGCAGCTTGGGGTCGAGGTGGCTGCAGGGGTCGAAGCGGTCGTCGCCTTCGAGGAAGATGCGTCGGGCCCGGTCATGGGTGAAGCCCGTTTTGTAGGAGCGCTTCGAGCGGAGGGCATCATAGATGTCTGCGAGGGTCACGATGCGCGCCGAGATCGGAATCTCCTTGCCCTTGCGGCCGCCGGGGTAGCCGCCGCCATCCCACCGCTCGTGGTGGTTGAGCGCGATCTCGGCCGCCATCTGCAGGCGGTCAGAGGCGGAGAGGATCTGGAAGCCGTACTCGGGGTGGCGCATCATCTCGAACCGCTCGTCTTCGTCGAGGGGGCCCTTTTTGCGGAGGATGGCAACGTCGATGCTCATTTTTCCGACGTCGTGGAGCTGGGCGGAGTAGCGGATCTCGTCGCAGAAGGCCTTTGATTTGCCGAGCTTGGCGGCCAAGAAGTACGAGTACTCGTTGACCCGCTCGACGTGTTTGGCGGTGTCTTCGTCGTGGAGCTCCGCGGCGCGCGACAGCAGGTTGATGGAGAGCTGGAACGCCTCCTCGGTCTCATCCTGGAGGGCGGCAATGCGCGCACGTTGCTCGCGCAGGAGGCGGTTGCGGTCGCGCAGGCGGATATTCTGGGCCGAGATGCGGTCGACCATGTCGGCACGTTCGATGGCGCCGCCGACGATGTGGTTGAAAGGCACGATGAGATCGGCCTGCTCGCGCTCGAAGGGAATCGGCCCGCTGCCCGACGCATCGAACCGATTGATCAGCTGTACGACGCCGATCACCATTCGATCGTGGTTGAGGAGCGGAAAGCTCAACATGGATCGGCTGCGGTAACCGTGCTCCCGGTCGAAGCTGGGATCGAAGCTGAACGGGAGGTGTCTGGGATGTTGTAGAGGTCGGCCACGAACACGGTCTCGCCGGTGGCCGCGGTGTAACCGGCGATCGACGCCTTGTTGACGGGGAGCACGAAGTTGGCGGGCTCGAGCTCGATGCGGTCATTCTGCGTATCCGCCGCTTCGAGCCGTTTCGATTTCCCGCGTCCACGAACGATGAAGACGGTGCCCGCTTCGGCCTCGGTAAGAGCGCGGCTCCTGAGCAGCACCCGGCGCAACAGCTCCCCCGCCGGCTGCGGCTTCGAGTACTCGATGAACTCGAGGAATTCCCTGAGCACGTCCATAGCGTCAACCTACCCTCTCGACAAACAGGCATCCATCATAGCGTCTCTGACGGGCAGCCCCCAGCTCCCGACACAGACGACAGGGGATCCTCCCCCGTTGCTATCGCTAGTCGATTCGAACCCTGGGGCTCACGCCCCAGGCTAAGAGTGTGCCGCCGCTTCGCGGCTGCCTCCGCCTCGGGAAAGCTGTCGAGAGCGCCGAATAACCGCGACATCAAACACGACAAAGCCCGGCGACCCTGTCGGGCGCGCCGGACTTTAAAACAGCACCGAGACCTCGGTGCCCTGGCACCCTCCAATGAGGCGGGTTAGCGAACCTCTTTGAACACTACGTGCTTGCGTACCACCGGGTCGTACTTCTTGAGCTCGAGCCGCTCGGGGGTGTTCTGCTTGTTCTTCTTCATGTGATACATGTACGGGCTTTCCGAACTCTTGAGCTTGATGGTAACGCGATGTCCTTTTGCCATACTTCCTCCAGTTACCCGGGCCGAGGGATCTTACCCGTGGTGAGAAAAAGTGTCAAGTTATTGAGCCCGCGCCCGTACCCGGAAACAAGTAAAGCGTTAAGAGCTCAGAGTAAAGGGTTAAGGTGATCATCGGTGCTGAAAACGCGTCGATTTCCACCGAGTTTCCCCTCTGCCACCGCGATCCAGGCTTGACCCCTAACTCTCAACTCTCAACTCTTAACTCTTATCTCTCAACCCACGATTCCATGATCCCGGTCACAATGCGTTTCAGCTCGGCCTCGAGGTCGATCCAGAACCCATCGAACTCCGGGTCGCCTCGATCGAAGGCGGCTGAGCCCCTCGGATTTGCCGCGGGTTCGAGGCCGGCTGCGACCAACTGGACGAGGTACAGCAGACGAGACCCCTGCCCCGGTTGCAGCGCGCTGGTCGATCGTTCGAGGGACTCGCCGGCCTCGGCCATGCGGTCGCGCCGCCATCGCTGGAAGCGAAAGACCTCCATAACCTCGATGTTCTGCTCGAGAACCATTGGCGTGAGACTCAGAAACCGGGTCATGACGGGCCGGTCGACCACGCTTCGAGCGAGCCACTCCGCCAAAGCCTTGCGGTCCAAGGAGCCGATCAGATCGCCGAGGCTCTGTTCGATCGCCTGGTACCATTCGGCGAGCTCGGCACGGAGCAGTAGCAGGAAGAGCTCTTCCTTGGTGCGGAAGAACATGGAAGCGATGCCGCGAACGACATCCGCAGATTGGCCGATGCCGTCGAGGCTCACCTCCACATAGGGCATCCGCACGAATGTCAAGCGCGCTTCCTCCAGGATCCTCTTTTTGCGAACCCCCCGCTGCTGCTTCGCCCGCTCGCGTTTTTCGCGGTCGATCAACTTCCCCATGGATGGCTAGCCGTCGAGCGTGATGTGGCCGCCGCGAGCCAATCGCCAAAAGACCAACAGGGAGTCGAGCTCCGACAGTGGTGAGATCGTCACGATCGAGCCGATGTTGGAGCTGCCGTTGATGCGCGACAGAATAAAGCCCTCCTCGGGCGAAAAGCTCATGTTTCTGAGGTCGTCGAGGGAGGCCTCGAGGACCGGAACCGCGTCAGGGCTGATCCCGTCCACTTCGATGCCTGTCATCACCTCGGCCTTGAGCTCCTTGACAACCAACTCCAACTCACGGTTGTGCGGGTCGAGACTTGCCGCGGCCGTCAGGTGGCGGGCCGCGGGTTCGTACGCACCGTTTCTCAGATGCTCGGTCGCCTCCGCGAGCATCGCCTCGGTGCCCGACGCCGGCGCCGTGCCTCCCGTTGCCAACGACTCCGCAGCCATGATGCGGGGCCGGACAACCTTGATCTTCCCCTCGGTGATTTTCTGATACAGCACCTGCGAGACAAAGGCCTCACTCGAGTGGGTGTGGAGGCAGATGTCCTCGACGCTGCGATCATCGTCGACGGCCTCGAGAACCCCTACCCAACCCGGATCCATCTCGTCTTCATCGGTCAGCGGCGCAACCGAGACCGGCACGCACTGGGGCGACGGGATCAGTCTCATGATGGCTTCTGCGTGGTCGAGACGACGCATTCCCTCCATCACGAGACCGGTGACGTGAATGGCCATGGGCACCAGACCCTGGTGGGGAAGCTCGCCGTCGAGGAATTCGAAGGTTCCCTCCTTCCAGGCAAAGAGCTCGAAAATATTCTCTTCCGTCTTGAGCTTGAGCATCTGATCGAGCATCTCCTGTTCAACCGCACCCCCGTCGACCAGAATCTCCCCGAGGAGCCCCCCTTGTTTCTCCTGTACAGCAATCGCCTGCGCCAGTATCTCCTCGGTAATCACGCCCTTGCTGATGAGAAACTGGCCGAGGTAACCCATGGGATCGGAGCTCGACGAGGAGACGATCTCGCCGCCTTGAAAAAAAATCTTCGTCTCATCTATCCCGTTGGAAATGCTCAACGTGCCGGTCTGTTGACCGCCGGCGAGCCATTGGAGAATCTCCGCGAGGCTCATGGTTTGGAGGGTCCCGTTAATCGACATTACTCTCCTTCAGCCTATCAAAGATGCGAATCGCAACCATCACCAGCCTTACTCGGCCTCGGGGATGTCGACGTGAAATGTCGTGCCGGCCCCAACCTCCGTGTCGAAACTGATCGCCCCGCCGAGCTCCTCAATGATAGCCTTGGAGATGCTCATCCCGAGCCCGGTTCCACTCCGATGCCGCCGATCGGCTTCGTCGGCCCTCGCGAAGGGTTCAAAGACCATGTCGCGGAACTCCTCCGCAATCCCCGGCCCACGATCCGCCACCGCCACCCTCAGGCAGCCGCTGTGCCGGCTCACCCTAACCTTTACGACATCACCGGCCGCAGAGAATCGCACAGCATTGGAGAGAACGTTGGTCAGGACCTGGATCAGACGATCCGGGTCGACCCGGACTCGGGCCCCGGGCACAGTTTCACCGAGCTCGAATCGAACCTCATGCTGGTCGCCGTAGGAGGACGTCGTCTCGATCGCCTGCTCAACGAGTGGAATCAATTCCACCTCCTGGAGATGGAACGTCATGTGCCCAGAATCCAATTTGCGCGAAGCAAGGATGTCATTGACGAGGCGTTCCATCCGCTTGCTGTTGCGCAGGGCGTTCGCGACGAGCTCGCGCCCCCGCTCGCCGAGATCCCCTGCAACACCACCGTCGAGGAGCCCGATCGCCCCAAGAACCGCTGTCAGCGGCGTCCTCACCTCGTGGTGGATCATGGTGATGAACTCTTCTTTCTGGCGTTCGATCCGCAGCCGTTCACTGATGTCCGCGGCCACGATCACGTACCGCCCGGACTTCCCCGGAGATTCATCCATCGCAGCAATCGAGACCAACACCGGGAGCTCCTCGCCAGTGCTCACCAGAAGCTCGGTTTCCAGGCCGTGAACCGAGCCATCCGGATTCACCGCGTGGAAAAGCGAGGCGTAACCCTTGGGCGCCCGAAACAACTCGCCACAATGGCGGCCGACCAGCTCTTCCTCCGAGGCACCCGCGAGCCGACATGCCGCATTGTTCACCCGGGCGATAGTGCCGTCCCGACGTGTCACGACCAGGCACTCGCCCATGGTCTCGAGCACGCGATCCAGATAGTCCCGCGAGACGGTGGTCGCTCGAAGCCGTCGCGTCATTTCGTTGAACGCCGCAGCCAGCTCCCCCACCTCGTCCGAAGTACGAACCTGCAGATGGGGGGCCTGCTTGCCCTCGGAAATGGCTCGCGTGGCCTCGGTCACCTCCCTCAGGGGACGGGTCACGGCCTCGGTGAGCAACGCCGCCGCGAGCACGCCGAGGATTGCGAACACGGCGCCGACGAGAGCGGTCCTCCGCCCCAGCACGGCCTGGTCCTCCGCGAGACCGGCCCGCGAGTAGCGCAGACGCACCCCTCCGAGGAGCTGGTCTCCGAGGTGCACCGGCTTGGTGACCGAAATGACGTCACCCGAAAACTCCACCAGCAACGCGTCCGACACCGCCGCATGTTGCCGCGCCGCCTCGTCGATCAGCATGTGACGAGAAGGGTTCTCGACCGTGCCGTCGGTAAGCACCCGCCCATCCTCATCGAAGACCACGGCGTCGAGCACGTTCTCCTGCCCCAGCGTTTCGTCGATCAGGCGCCGGAGCTGGCGGACGTCCAGCAGGGCCAGAGAGTCGGTGACATGGGTGGCGACGACGATTGTCAGAAGCTTTCCTCGCTCGTCCAACTCGTGGCGAAGGCGGTCGTTCTGAACCCGCACCGCGAGGGCCGTCAGCACCACCCCGAAGGCGATCACGATCGCCGACACGAAGGCCATGAAGCGGCCCCTCAGACCGATACGCACCCGGGCGTCCCTCCGGTCGGGGCGTTCACTGGCCCAGATCCTCTTCGACGTACTGCATGAGACCCATGATGCCCGCGAGCTGCTGCTCCGGGCCGCCCAGAGGAAGGTCAAACTTCGCTGTCTCCTCGAATGCCTTCAACACCGCCTGGCCCTCTTCATCTTTATCCATACCCAGCAGAACCTTTCGCAGGGCAACCGTTATCTGAGGATCGAGGCTCTGGCGAACACAGACGAGATTCCGGGGCACCGCATCGGTCGTGAGGATGATCTTGAGCTCGGAGATCCGGCTGCCCGCGAGCCCCGCGTAATAATCCTCATTGACCGCTCCCGCATCGACCTTTCCTTTGAGCACCCAAAACAGGGTGTTCTCGGCATCGTTGGAGAACACGTAACCCAACCTCTCCGGAGGAATCGAGGCCGCCGCGTCCTCGTAGTTGACCAATCTCAATCCGGTCGAGACAAGCGCCGCCTTCGGCATCAGGAATCCGGATGTGGAAAAGGGCTCGCCGAACGCGATCATCTTCCCGGCCAGATCCGCAGCCGATTCCACCCCGCTGTCGGCACGGGCGAAGACGACGCTGCGATAGGAATCCGAGCCGCGCTTCCACCGCCGCAGGAGCAGGTTAGTGTCGGCGCGTTTCGACACGAACCCCACCGGGAAGGGGCTGTCGATGTATACGTCGACCCGTCCCGTTTTGAGCTCTTCGACCATCTGGCTGATGGAATCCACCACGACGACCCGTCCTCTGCCGATACCTGCGTCTCCAAGGCGCGAGACCACGTGGTTGACGAACGGACGGAAAACCTCATGCTCGCGGGCGGGATTTAGGGACACCGAGCCGAAGGTGATGACGCCGGATAGCGCCGGGGTTGCTGTGTCGCTGGGCTCGGCCCGCTCATCCGGGCGGTCTCCACACGCGATCGCCGCGATCAGCGAAGAGCCAATCAGCGCCGCGACCAATCGCCCCAATCGGGTCACCATTCAGCCGTTCTCGCCGGCAAGAACCACCCGGTCGCGTCCGGATCTCTTGGCGCCGTACAACGCGTTATCAGCCGCCGCAATGAGCTCGTGGCAGGACATGGCAGCAGGAAACTCCGCTACCCCGCAGCTGATCGTCACCGAGAATAACCCGCGGCCGGTGTCGTGCTCGATGGCGGCGAAATTCTGACGAATATCCTCCATTTTTTCTACTGCCGCCGAGCCACCGGTGTCCGGAAGCAACACCACGTACTCGTCGCCGCCAAACCTCCCGAGCACATCGCTCATTCGAAGCCGCTGGCGCAGCAGGTAGGCGAGAGCTTTCAGCACCTGATCTCCAACCAGGTGGCCGTTGGTGTCGTTGACGTGCTTGAATCCGTCGATGTCCAACATCGCCACTGCGAGCTTTGATTTCTGCCGCTCCGCCCGCCGCACGGCAACCTCGATCTGTTCGATGATTCGGCCGTGCGTGTAAAGACCCGTGAGGCCATCCCGCTCCATGAAGAGCCGCAGGGTCCGGCCTCGCTGCGCACGAGCCGCGATGGCGAGGACGAGTTGATCCGGCGGCACCGGTTTGGTGAAGAAATCATCCCCCCCCTCCCCGAGAGCGGCGATCTGCTTCATGCGATCGGTTTCACGCGACAGAAAAACGATCGGCACACCGACAAACGCCTCCTCCTGTCGGATCACCATCGCCAGCTCCACGCCGCTGCAGCCCGGCATGTAGACGTCCATCAGGATCACGTCCGGCCGGAACTCGACGAGCTGCGAGGTCACGTCCAGGGGGTTGGTCACGGTGACGGTCTCGAGACCGGCCGCCTCGAGATTCGCGGAATGGAACGCGGCTGTATCAGGTTCGTCATCGACGATGAGGATCCTGTAAGGCTCTGGTTCCGAGCGGGTAAGCCGGTCGAGGGTCGAGAGAACTTCGCCGTAGTTGACGGGTTTGACGAAGTAGCCGCTGCAGCCCGCGCGCACCGCGTCGAGCCGGGCCTCGATATCAGAACGATTGGAAACGAAGACCAGCGGCACATCACCCAGGGCCCTGCGAATCTTGTTCGCCATCGCAACCCCGTCGAGCTCGCCGGAACGCGAGGACGTGTCCAGGATCACCGCGGCCGGGGTCCGACTGGCCGCATCTGCTAGGACCTCGTCCGCCCCAGCGTACATCTGGAGCTCGAAACCAAAATACTCGAGCTGGAGGGCCAACTCGTCCGCAAACGGCTCACTACGCTCGACCACCACGATGAGGTTCCGCGGTTCGAAGATCGGAGGGGCCGCAAGCGCTCCTATCGTGATCGCACTGATCGAGGTCTCATTCTGAGCATCATCGGTGGCTGCCTCACGAATTTTTTTAAACCACTCCATCACCTCGAGATTCTGTTTCTCGGTCGGAGGTTTGTTTCCCCCGAGAAGAGCGACGAGCCGATGCTCGAGGCGGCGGGCGGTCTTCGCCACCCCGTCGGATCCAAGGCTGCCCGCGGTGCCGATGAGGCCGTGAACCGACCTGTGAAGCGCACGCGCAGCCTCCTGGCTCCATTTGCCTCCCTGAAGGGCTTGCCATTCCTCGACCTGGGCCTGAAGTCGAGCCGGCAGCTTTTCGATGAAGTTTGCGCGCAGCCGCTTCAACTCCTTTTCGAGCTGTTCCGGCGAAACGCGCCTCTTCCGGTCATCAGTCATCGACCGAATCCCAGATCCCGTCAACGCGATCGGCAAGCGTCATCGGGTCGAACGGTTTGAGGATGACATCCGCCGCCCCGGAGTCCCGGAGAGCCTTCAACTCGATGCCGTCGGCCACTCCGGTGAGGAAAATCACCGGGATTCCGGAATAATCAGGAAGCTGTCGTACCCGTGAGAGAACCTCCGGACCCGCCATGTCCGGCATCAAGACGTCCATGATGATCAGGTCAGGACGAAATTCCGGCAACAGCTGCAGCAGCTCGGCGCCCGAGCTGCACACTTCAACCTCGAATCCCCCAACCGTTTCGAGCGCAATCTTCGAGACCTCGAGGATGTCCGGCTCGTCGTCGGCAAGCAGTATTCGTTGCAATGAAATGGCTCCCACGAACTCAACCCCCCTCGCAATTTTACATCGAATCGGGTTCTACTGGACCTGCGGATCGACCCGCGTCCACTCCTCCGTGCGGCCGATCAATGAAAAGCCCATGTATCCGCGCACCTTGAGCACGTCATCGCCCTCCAGGCGCACTTTGCACTTGTAGGTCTTGCCTTTGTTGGCGTCGTAGATCGTTCCCTTGTGCCAGAGGCCTTTGCCGTCGTACCGAAAACCGCTCATCAATGTCATTCCGTTGATCGGCCGCGACCGCAGGGTCTCGTCGGGGTTCTCGGTGTCGACCTTGGCCTCCCCGGCTGTACCGTGGGGATCACCCGCCAGGTATACCGGTTCCGAGAGCCAGACGATTTTCCCGTAGTAGCGGTCTCCCTCCTTGTAGATCTCGACGTGCGCCTGGCCGCCGTCGTCCTCGGGATCCGTGGCCCATACCCCCAAGATCGCGTCTCCATCAGCGCTCGCAGCCGAAACCGCCACCAGCAATACCAGGAACACCACCAAAATTGCGACATGTCTCATAGGATGCCTCCGTCCTTCAAAAACCAATCCGTCAAATCATAACCCGGACCGCCCGTAGTACATTGGATACATGGTATCGATCTCTGCCGGCATGAAAACGTTTCTCGCCCGGTGCTGCCTGGGTGCAGCGTTTATTGTGAGCGCTGGATGCGGGGGGCCTCCGCCGGCTCCTGAACGTCCGACGGCATCCAGGGTGGCGGTGTCCGACCGGAGCATCGGCATCCCGAACGGTCCCGTGGTCCTCCTGAAAACCGGCACCCAACTGATCGCCGTACGGGTCACCGCGGCCTCGCGCCTCGGCAACGCCATCGAGTACGAATGGGACGTCGCTCCCCTCGGAGGGATCGGCTTTGTCGCCGAAACCCACGGCACCGCGTCCGCGATCGAATCGAGTGGTTTTGGTACGGTCATCGCCGGCCCGATTCGCTTCAAGTGGTCTCGGGGATCAGAGAATTTCGGTTGGTTCTACTGGCCGCCAGACCCTGATGTCGCCGTGTGCTCGCGAACCTGGCGGAATCTCGACGAGATCGACCTCCAGGACCCGGACATCTTCTGGTACAAGCAGGAGATGTTTGAGTAGGCCAGGCGCACAGTTTTGAGTTGAGAGTTGAGAGTTGAGAGTTTCCGCACACCCACCGTAGGTGGTGTCTCGGGGTGGGCGGACGGCATTCCGAATTCCGAATTCCGAATTCCTAACTCTCAACTCTCAACTCTTAACTCTCAACTCCTAATTCCCGCCTCTTCCCTGCTATCCTTCCTCGCCATGATTGCGATATCCGACCTCGGCAAGTCCTACGGCATCCAGACGCTATTCGATGAGGTGAGCCTTCAGCTCAACTCCGGCTGCCGATACGGGCTGGTGGGCGCCAACGGCTCCGGCAAGTCGACCCTCCTGCGAATCATCAACGGCGAGGAAGAGCCGAGTGCCGGCGCGGTGTCGATGCCGAAACGCCTCCGCCTCGGAGTGCTCGAGCAGGACCACTTCCTGTACGAGGGCACTCCGATTCTCGACGTGACCATGATGGGCCACCATGAGCTGTGGAACGCCCTGGCCGAAAAAGACCGTATCCTCGAGGCTTCAACCGAGCATTTTGACGGCGAGCGCTACGCCGAGGTCGAAGATTTGATCGTCAGCCTCGACGGCTATAGCTTCGAGGCCCGATCGGGAGAGATACTCGAGGGGCTTGGCATCCCGACTGATCTCCACCGCCAGCCGCTGTCGACACTCTCCGGCGGTTTCAAGCTGCGCGTTCTCCTCGCCCAGGTGCTCGCCGCCGATCCCGGCGCCTTGCTCCTCGACGAGCCGACGAACCACCTCGACATCCTTTCGATTCGCTGGTTGGAGAAATTTCTCGCGAGCTTCCGTGGATGCGCGGTGGTTATTTCCCACGATCACCGATTCCTCGACAACGTCTGCACCCACATTCTCGATATCGATTACGAAACGGTCACGCTCTACACCGGTAACTACAAGGCCTTTACCGCCGCCAAGGTCGCAGCACGCGAGCGCAAAGAGGGCGAGATCGCCCGCCAGGAAAAGAAGATCGCCGCTCACAAGGCGTTCGCCGACCGTTTCCGCGCCAAGGCCACCAAGGCCCGACAGGCCCAGAGCAAGCTCAAGCAGATGGACCGCATCGTCATTGAATCCCTCCCGCGGTCCTCTCGCCGGTACCCGGTATTTCGTTTCAACCAGGCTCGGCCGAGCGGCAAGGAGGCGCTGAGGGTCGAGGGAGTGTGCAAGGCCTTCGGAGACAATCGCGTGCTCGTCGATGTCGACCTCAACGTACGCCGCGGCGACCGCCTCGCCATCATCGGCCCAAATGGCATCGGAAAGTCGACTCTGCTCAAGATCGCGATCGGAGATCTTCCGGCGGACGACGGGGAGGTCCAGTGGGGGCACGAGGTGCGCATCGGGTACTTCGCCCAGGACCACCGCCAGGGCTTCGAAGGTCGTGAGGCAACCGTCGAGAGTTGGCTCGCCGCGGCGTGCATCGGTGAGACCGTCGGTGCGATTCGCAGCCGTCTCGGCAAGGTGCTGTTCTCCGGCGACGAGGTGGAGAAAAAGCTCTCCAGTCTGTCGGGAGGTGAGGCGGCACGGCTGGTGTTTGCCGGCCTCGTGGTCGATCAGCCGAACGTACTGGTGCTCGACGAACCGACCAACCACCTCGACCTCGAGGCCATCGAGGCGCTCGTCGCCGGCCTCGAGGCTTATGACGGAACCCTCATCTTCGTATCCCACGATCGCTGGTTCGTTTCCCGGCTGGCGTCCAGGGTGTTTGAGATTACCGACCGGGGCATAAACGACTACCCGGGGACCTACGACGAGTACCTGGAAAGCTGCGGCGACGATCACCTCGATGCAGACGCCGCGATACTTCGCGCGCGACGCGAGAAGCGAGCTCGAAAAGGCGCCGACACGAAGAAGGCCGGCACCGACACGGGCCGCAATGAGGCCAAGGGAAAGCGAGAGCTCGAGTTGCGGCGCGATGTCGTAACCGCCGCCGTCGAAAAGACCGAACGACGAATCGACGAGATCGACGGCGCCTTCTGTGAACAGGGCTTTTTCGAGAACACTCCGGATTCGAAGGTTCAGGCCATGCAGCAGGAGCGCGCCAAGCTCCGCACCGAACTGGATCGCCTGATGGCGGAGTGGGAAGAGATCGAAAGCCAGCTTGAGGATCGCTGAGAGCGAATTCTCAATTCTGAATTCTCAATTCTCAATTCCCCTCCGCACCCCTCGAGAAATTTCGAATTTCGAATTTCGAATTTCGAATTTATCGGCGCGGGGAAAGGCGATTCGGATCTTGGGATGGGTTTCCCGCGAATTCGCCTGGTTGCTGGACGTGAGGGAGATTTCGGATTCCGATTTTCCTCCGCCAAATCGCGGGTGAACAGGCTCAAACCACTTGAGATTCCCCGCGCGTGCAAATTCGAAATTCGAAATTCGAAATTCGAAATTCGAAATCAGTAGCGTGGTTAACCGGTGCGTCTCACGGCATGTAGGGTGAAGCCGTCGCCTTCGGGGTTGGGCAGAATGCGGGCGCCGGCAGCATTCGTCGGGATCCAGGGCACGTTGTCGGGCATGACAGACCCGAGGTTTTCGAGCTCGTAGCCGGCCGGGAGATCCAACACAACTCCTTCATTCTCCTCGGGTTCCACCGAGCACGTGGAGTAGAGCAGGGACCCGCCAGGCGCCACCAGCTCGAGACCCGCGGCGAGGAGCCGCCTCTGCTTCTCCGCCAGCTCGTCGATCGAGGCCGGTTGCAACCGCCACTTGAGCTCCGGGTGGCGCCGGAACGTACCGGTACCGGTGCACGGGGCATCCAGCAAAACCAGGTCCCAGGCACCGGCAGCGAAGGGCGACTGCATGGCATCGGCAACCGCTACCGTGCACTCCCCCGCCCTGGCCAAAGTTGACCGCATGAGACCCACCCTGGCCGGCCTCAGATCCGCTGCCGCCGCGAAGCTCCAGCGGCCGAGCCGGAGCATCAGGGCCGACTTTCCGCCCGGGGCCGCGCATAAATCAAGGAACCGGTCGCCGTCACGCGCCAGAATTTTGGCGACGTGAGCCACCAGCTGCGAGCTTGGGTCCTGGGCGTAGGCGGCGCCCTCCTTTACCGATTGCACGAGTCGCGACGCGTTCTCGGGCGCCGACCAGGCGCCCGGGCACCAGGGGTGGGCCTCGAGAACCACTCCCTCCCGGGCAACCGCGGACCTGACATCTTCGTCGAAGAACCACACCCAGGTGATCGACGGTTCCTGTGCGGAGGCCATCGCCGACGCGGCCGGTTCCGGACCGAAACCCTCGAGCCAGCGGTCATACAGCCACCGCGGATGCGCGAGCCGAATGTCGATAGACGAGCCCGCCAGAACCTCACTCCATTCCGCCGTCGCCTTTCGAAGTACGGCATTGACCATCCCCGCTGCCGACGACTTCCCGAGACGGCGCACCAGGCGGACTGCACCGTCGGTCGCAAGGGCCGGAGGCATACCGAGCCGCATCGCCTCGACAAGACCGATGCGCAGCGCAGCGCGCACCTCCGGGTCGAGCTGCGCGAGCTCGCGGCGACATCTGGGCTGGAGCACGAGGTCGAGCGTCCGCTGCCAGCGCAACGTCTCGATCACTCGTACGCGCGCTGCCGGTGCCGCGCCGCCGGCTGATAAACGAGAGGAGAAGGCACCCCCCTCGACCCGCATCAGTTGCCGCGCCGCCGTCAACCGGTCAGCCGAGAGTCTCACCTCGGGTCACCCTCTCCCCTATCAGGAAGGCATCGACCGGCATCCGCCTCCGTCCCTCGCGCTGCACCTCGGTGATCCGCACGGCCGTCCGTTTGCCGCAACGCACCACGATTCCTTCCTCTTCGGCCGACAGCACCGTTCCGGGATCCTCGTTTCCCCCAGGAGGAGATCTCACCTCCTCGAGCCCAAAGATCTTCAATCGACCGCCGCGAAACTTGGTGTAGAGACCCGGCCAGGGAGTGAACCCGCGCAAGCGGTTAACGAGCTGTCGCGCGTGCATCGACCAATCCACCTTGGCGAAATTGCGGCGCAGCATCGGCGTCTGATTTGCGCCGTCGGCCGGCTGTGGGTGCGCGGTCAAAGATCCGTCCTCAATCTCGTCGAGAGTTTTGAGGACAAGATCCGCACCGAGCACGGCCAGCCGCGGAGCCAGCAGCTCGGCGGTTTCCCGATCCTCGATCGCGGTCCTTTTTTGGAGCAGGATCGGACCGGTGTCCATGCCCTCATCGAGCTGCATCGTCGTCACGCCGGTCGCACGGTCGCCGCAGACCAGGGCCCATTGAATCGGCGACGGGCCACGATGGCGCGGGAGCAAGCTTGGATGGAGATTGATGAAACCGTGGCGTGGAATCTCGAGCAGGCGGGCGGGAATCAGCTTTCCGTAGGCAACCACCACCGCCGCATCCGCTGCGATCTCGGCCAGCGCGCTGTCGACCTCCGGGGCCTTGAGGTTCTTCGGCTGCAGGACCTCGACCTCGTGCTGCCGGGCCGTTTCGACGATCGGCGGAGAGGTGAGAATCTGGCTCCGTCCGACCGGTCGATCAGGCCTCGAGACGACCAGCGCCACCTCGTGCCTGCTCTGCATCAGACGTTCGAGAATGGGAACGGCAAAATCCGGGGTTCCGAAGAAGATCACTTTCATCCGCGCAGTTTACACGAGGTCTCGGTCTCAATGGATGCAAGATGCAAGATGCAAGATACAAGATGCACGCAAGGAACCAATCCGTTCGGGGCGGGCGGGCGGATCTTGCATCTTGTGACTTGTATCTTGGATCCGTTTGGGGCTGCTGCCTTGGAAATCAAACGGATTTCGAATAGATTGAACCGTCCTGGTGTTGCCCGGGCAGAAGGAGCATCGATGGTCCATCCCTCACCGGACGAGATCCGTGCGGCGCTTGAAGAGATCCTGCCGGGGGTGCAGAAACCGACCCGGTACCTCGGGCTCGAGCGCAACCTGGTTCGTAAACCGTGGGACGACGTCTCGGTTCGCGTGGCGCTGGCCTTTCCGGACGCCTATGAGATCGGCATGTCTCACCAGGGAACCCGCATTCTCTACCACCTCGTCAACCGCCGTAGTGACGCTCTGGCCGAGAGGACTTTTGCACCCATGCCGGACATGGCCGAGGCGATGCGGGACCAGGGCGTGCCGCTCTTCACCCTCGAGTCCTACCGCGCAACCGCCGACTTCGACATCATCGGCATCTCTCTCCAGTCGGAGCTCAACTACATCAACATCCCCTACCTGCTCGACCTCTCGGGCATCACCCGCCGCGCTGCGAACCGCGGTCAGGAAGAGCCGTTGGTCCTCGGCGGCGGGCCATGCACTGCCAACCCCGAGCCGGTTGCCGACTTCTTCGACGCCATTCTCATCGGCGACGGCGAGGCGGCACTGGATGAGATTCTCGACGCGGTCCGCGACGGGCGGGCGGCGGGCGACGATCGGCCGTCACTGCTGCGCCGGCTGGCGGCGATCCGCGGCGTCTATGTCCCGACCCTCTACCGCTGGCACCATCAAACCACCGAGGCCGAGGCGCGGTGGGCAAGACTGGATGATGCGGCGCCGTTCCCGGTGGCGCGCGTGTGGGTCGATGAGCTCGATCCCGCCGACCAGCCCGAGTCGGTGATTGTGCCATTTGCCGACGTCATTCAAGACCGCCTCGGCATGGAGATCATGCGCGGATGCACCCAGGGTTGCAGATTCTGCCAGGCCGGCTACTGGTATCGGCCGGTGCGCGAGCACGACCCGGAGGCGGTTCTCGAGCGTATCGAAGGGCAGGTGGCCGAGACCGGATTCGAGGAGGTCGGCCTGCTCAGCCTCTCCACCGCCGACTACTCGCAGATCGAGCCGCTGGTCTACAGCTTGTCCGAGAAGCTGCGGGACCGGCGGGTCTCGGTGAGCCTGCCGTCACTGCGTGCCGATGCGTTCTCGGTGGGGCTGGCGGAGGCCGTGTCGAGGGTCCGCAAGTCGGGCTTTACCTTCGCCCCTGAAACCGGATCCGACCGTCTGCGACGCGTGATCAACAAGACCTTTACCAACGACGACATGGTAAGGGCTGCCGAAGCGGCCTTCAGCAAAGGATGGCACCTGATAAAGGTTTACGCCATGATCGGTCTTCCGACCGAAACCGACGACGACCTCGAGGAGCTGGCGCGGCTGACCGAGAACATCCTCAGCGCCGGGCGCCGGGTCGCCGGAGGGCGCAAGATCCAGATCAAGGTCTCGGTTGGCTGCTTCGTGCCGAAGCCATGGACACCATTCCAGTGGCAGCCGTTCACCGGAACCGAGGAGCTTCGCCGTCGGATTCACCTCCTCAAACAGCGCTTCAAACGCATCCGCGGCGCACGTTTGACGTGGTCGAATCCCGACGAATCGGCGCTGGAAACACTGCTCTCGCGCGGCGGGCGCGACCTCTCAGCGGCCATCGAGCGCGCCCACGATCTGGGTGCGATCTTCGACGGGTGGTCGGATCATCTCGACCTCAGCGCCTGGCGCCGAGCGCTCGAGGACATGGATGTTGATATGGAGCGCGAGCTCGGAGAACGAGGTCTTGCCGACACTCTGCCGTGGGACCTCATCGACGCCGGCGTGCGCAAGGGATACCTCAAAGCCGAGTGGCGGCGCGCGCAAAAGGAAACCGAGACCGAGGACTGCAAATGGGGCCGCTGCTACCGCTGCGGAATTCCCGGAGATGGCGCCGACATCCAACTTGCACCGCCCTCACTACCGGTGCTCGGCGATGTTCTGCCCGAGGAGGATCGACCCAGGGCTGCCGTCTACCGGCAGCGTCCAGAGCCCCGCATCCCGCCGACCAATCATGAACGGCCCCAGCCACCCGTCCATCGACGGTTTCGGTTTACCTTTTCAAAGACCGGCGATGCGCGATGGCTGTCCCACCGCCAGACGATGGACCTTCTCGAGCGCATCGTTCGCGCGGCCGACCTGCCGGTTCGTTACACCGAGGGATTCAACCCGCACATCAGGCTGTCGATGGGTCCGGCTCTGCCGGTCGGTCACGAGGGCGAGGCCGAGATGTTCGATGTCGACTGTACCGCGCCGGTGCGGCTTCAGCACCTCGAAAGGGCCAATGCTCTGCTTCCCGAAGGGATGGAGATCACCGACGCCCGGCCCCTGTTGCTCGGCGCCCCGTCGTTGGGCAAGCTCGTAGCCGCCGCCCGCTACCGGATCGGACCCGTGGACGACGAGCGCGTGCGCGCCGATACCCCAGAGACCATCGACGACGACATACGCCCCGGAATCCGCCGCTGGCAGCTCCGCGAGGACGGCAGTCTGGTGGTCGAGCTCAACGCCCGCCAGGGAGATGAACCCATCATCTCGGTCAAACGGCTCCTTCTCGCCCTCGGCCTCGACGAGGACCGGATCGCCCGAGTACCGGTTGTTCGGGAGGCGCTGGTGCTCGAGGCGCGCAAAAAGGACCGGAAGGCCGTTGGAGGGTCCGCCGGGGCAGCTGTTTCATGAGCCGCTGGGTTGTGCACGCGCGGGCAGCCTTCGAGGCGAAGCACGCGCTGACGGCCTACAAGGGGAAGGTCGAAGTGTCCCACGTTCACGACTGGCAGGTGGAGGTGCGGATCGGCACCGACGCCCTCGGCCCGGAGGGTTACGCCCTCGACTTTCACGAGATCCGCCGAATTCTTGTCGAGGAGGTACGGCCGCTCAACGACAGCAACCTCAACACCGATCCTGAATTCGGGCGGCCGTCGCCCACCGCCGAGAGGGTCGCGGAAGTTCTCGCCGAGCGCCTTACCCCACAGTTCGAAACGATCGGTGGGCGGCTGCTCTCCCTCAGTATCTGGGAGGGTCCGGACAACCGGGTCGACCTGAATCTCGAGTAGCTCGGGCTTGGGGCTTGGGGCTTGGGGCGAGCCTCACGCCTCAAGCCTCACGCCCCAGGCTATTCTCTGTCGCCGCTCCGCGGCTCGGGCTTTTGATCGACCGGCATGAGCGCCGAAGGCGCGATAGACCCATAATTAGACAGCAATTGCCGGAACAATAGCT
>PVMK01127328.1_pt1 | contig 18083 bp, 19 predicted proteins | sample 1853481 | NCBI WGS metagenome assembly PVMK01 (sample SAMN08533507, study PRJNA380276) | Marine sediment metagenome, whole genome shotgun sequencing project. | reverse complement strand
TGTAATCAGAGGCATCTGCCGCCGTTTTCAGGCACTCATCCAGGGCACATTCTCTGAGAAAGGATTTTTGTGGTGTGGTCTCGCCGGATTTCTGTGCGTTTTTCAGATGGAAATCTATCGGGTCCATATCCAGTTGTTCAGCCAGCATGTCCATTTGTTGGGCCGTGGCAAAGGTTGTCTGAACATTGCCATAACCACGGAATGAACCGGCATAGGGGTTGTTGGTGTAGATCGCCTGGGCGTTGAAATCGACAACCGGAATCCGGTAATGCCCGGATGTTGTTCGCATCATGACGACCGGGATAGTCGGTCCCCATGATGTATAGGCGCCGTTATCCAATAGAACATCGGCACTGCGAAAGGTTAAAGTGCCGTCCCTGGTACAACCTGTACGCATGTGTATTACGGCCGGTTGTCGTGTGGGAGCACTCTTGAATTCCTCTTCACGCGTATACAGGACCTTGACCGGGCGGCCGGTTCTTCTGGCAAGGAGAGCAGCGATGGGTTCATAAGGATATACATCAAGCTTGGACCCGAATGCACCGCCAATCGGCGGCTGAATTACTTTGATATCACCGGGATGGATGCCCAGCGCCGGCGCCAGATCCATTTTATAATTGTACGGATACTGGGTTTGTGACCAGATGGTCAGTTTGCCGTTGCTGTCGAAATCAGCAATGGCGCAGGACGTCCCCATGCAACAATGGGTCACATGATGAACTTTGAAAACATCGTCAACTATAAAGTCTGATGCCGCTTCGGCAGCCGCCAGATCGCCATGCTTGAATTCGAAATGCAGGCTCTTGTTTTCCGGAAAGTTATCGTGGATCAGAGGCGCGCCTTCCTTACGACCGTCTTCTGGAGAAAAGATACCCGGCAGGTCCTTGTATTCCACCTTGATCAGGCGCAGTGCCTGCTCGGCTTGCTCTTCTGTTTCAGCGGCGACAGCCGCCACCTCGTCGTGTTCACAACGAACCTTGTCTTTCAGGGCGACGTTATCACGCACAAAACCGAATTTAAGACCCGCAGCATCCTTACCGGTTAACACGGCATGAACGCCTGGTAATTTTTCTGCTGCCGTTACATCAATGCTGACGATCTCTGCGTGTGGCCGACCGGCATGCAGGATCTTGCCAATCAACATCTGCGGCAAAACCATATCATTTATATAGCGGGTTTTACCGGTGGCCTTGTCGGGTGCGTCGGGCTTTGGGATACGCTGACCGATTAAGGAGGTTTTTTCGATACGTGAATCAATAACTCTCTGGTCCATAGTCAATACCTCATCTGTAAGACTTGACAACGGCAGTTATGGCGTCCAGTACCTTGGTATAGCCGGTACAACGGCACACGTTCCCTTCGAGTCCACGGCACATCTCTTCCCGACTCAATTCAGGATTGTTTTCTGCCAGGTAATCCGCCTGCACGATCATGCCGGGCATACAAAATCCACATTGAATGGCGCCATGATCAACAAAGGCCTTTTGCATCGGATGTAATGCCTTTTCGGTTTTCAATCCCTCGATGGTCACCAACTCACGACCATCACAATCGACCGCGTACATAAGGCAACTGTTAATGGTCCTGCCATCAAGCCTGATGGTGCAGGCACCACATTCACCCTCACCACAGGCATATTTTGTCCCGGTCAGATCAAGTACATCACGTAGCATGCTCAGGGTTTTCATGGTAACGGGTACGGTCACTGAAACCGGGCGGCCATTAAGCTTGAAATTAATTTCCTTGTTCAAGGACATCATTCAGAACCTCTTCGATGAATATGCGAACAAGATGATCGCGATACCATGCGCTGCCACGAACATCATCAATAGGAGTGGCATCCTCACCGGCGCTGGCAGCGGCCGCCTTAATGTTTTCAACATCCAGGGATTTGCCTTCCAGAGCGGCTTCCACATGGCGGGCACGTAGTGGTATCGGCGCCACTGAACCCAGGGCCACCCGCACATTGCTGAATAAACCGTTCTCCAGATTGCCGCCGATACCGACGGAAACCGTTGAAATCTCCAAAGCAGGACGCGGGCCGGTTTTTCGGAAACGTGCTACAAATTCTACCGCCGGTTTGTCGAAAATAATTGCCGTCAATAATTCATTGTCCTGCTTGACGCTCTTGCCGGGCGCGGTAAAAAATTCATCCAGAGGTACCAGCCGGGTTTGCACAGCGCCATCTTGCCAGCAGGCAAGTTCGACGGCAGCATCCAAACCAGCAGGGGTATGATCATATCGCCGGCGGGTGAGGCGTTGCAGATATTACCGCCCAGAGATGCGGCATTACGGATCTGATCGCTGGCAAACTGATCGGCCGCTGCAACGAGTACCGGGGCAAGTTCATTGATCATTTGATTTTCTTTTATCTCGCTTACTGTTGTCAGGGCTCCGATTCTGATCTTGCCGTCTGCTGCATCAATCTCCGCAAGGCCGTCAATGCGACGGATATTGATCAAGGTGCCCGCATATTTTCGCAGGCCTGAATCTGTTTGCAGGGCCAGGTCTGTACCACCGCAAAGGACAGTAACATCACCGTCTGCCATCACCTTAAGCGCCTCATCCAGATTGTTAGGCGCCAGGTAGTTTTCAATTTCTGACATTATCTGATCTCGATTCTCTATTACCATTTTAAATTCAATGATTATTTCGCCTTGCGATGCCGTTGATATGAATCATGGGCTATCCTGCGTGTCATTCAGCACAACCAAAGCATCAGCCACGACCGGGACACCGTCATGCACCATCACCGGGTTACAATCAATCTCGGTAACGCTTGGGTCTGAACACAGAAGTTCGGAAACAGCCCCGACAATACTGCCAAGTGCTGCAAGATCGACCGGGGGACCGCCCCGAATGCCCGCCAGGAGTTGTCTTCCTGCAAGTTGCCTCACTGCCGCGGCTACCTCACCTTCCTCGGGCGGAGCGAGTATCGCCACGATATCGCTGAAAATCTCCGCCGCAATACCACCGATACCGATAGTGACCAGCGGGCCGAAGCTGGGATCGCGGTACCCGCCAACGATGAGTTCAAGTTCGGCATTGATCTGTTCGGCAAGCAATACTGTGCCGTCTCCGGCGGCAGCAAGATCATCCCACACGTCGCCAATATCAGACGGCCCGAGTCCGAGTCGAACCAGACCACCCTCGGTCTTGTGGGCGACACCGGAAGCTTTGGCAACGACAGGACCATTAACCGTGGCGGCGAATTGTTGTGCCTGCTCACGTGATGTTGCCAGAGTTTCTGCGGGGCGCAGGAGCTGATCGCCCAGACGGGCCTTACTGTCCCATTCGTTCAGTATTTTCATACCCCGGCACCTTTGGCCAATGCCGCAACGGCTCGCTCGGGTGAAGCAAATCGCAACACACCGGCGCCTGCCATCTCGGCTTCCACACCCGGTGCATCGAGCACGAATGCAGTAGTGGGCTTGCCGGTGCCGCCGACACCGCGGGCAATACCGGTTCCAAACTGGGGAAAGTCCAGCCCGCAGTTGATCGCAACGACGCCTTGTACAGCTTCATCTGCGTATACGGCCTCGATGGCCGGTACGAAATTATCGATCGGACATTGCGGTGTCAGATCAATGGGATTGCCCAGGGCGGCAAACGAGGGCGCCAGCGAGCGCAGCTTTGCCAATGTTGCCTCTCCCAGGGTGGGCAGTGTGAGTCCGGCACACTCAGCAGCATCGGCGGCCAGCACCGATGGACCACCCGAGATAGTAACGATGGCAATATCGCGGACAACGGTACGCGTGAGCCCGACAGCGGCGGCGTCCATGACGTCAAAAAAAGTTTCCGTATCGGCGGCTTCGATAACCCCGGCCCGCCGCAGTCCGGCCCGTACTGCTGCATGACTCCCTGCCATACTGCCGGTATGGCTGGCGGCCGCCTTGGCGCCGGCCGCCATTTTTCCTGCCTTGAGCACCACAACGGGTTTGCGTCCGGTGACCCTGCGCGCTACTTCAACAAACCGGCGCCCGTCGTCAATGCCTTCAATGAACATGCCAATAGCCGTCGTCTGTGGATCTTCGCCCAGCCATTCCAGTACATCTGTGACCGACACGTCTGCAGAATTGCCAACACTCAGAAAACGTGACAAACCGAGGCCACTGGACCGCAAATGGCCGAAAAACATTCCGCCAAAGGCGCCTGATTGACTCACGAATGACAATCCTCCGGCTTTCTCGGGAACCGCCCAGAAATAGGACCCGTTCAGCCACTTGCCGTCACCAAGATGACTCACGACACCCATACAGTTGGGACCAACCAGTCGCATTCCGGCCACGCCTGCAAGTGCTGCAATGTGATCCTGAAGGGCGCGACCCTCAGCACCGGTTTCACCGAAGCCGGATGACAGGATAATCCCGGTTTTTGACCCCGCGGCAGCAGCGTCGGCAACTGCCGACTCTACCCGGTTTCCAGGTACCGAAATGAGTGCCAGATCAACCGGTCGATCGAGGCTGGCAAGTGCGGGAACACCGTCTATGCTGTCAGCCGACGGGTGGACTGCCACCACCTCAAAAGCCCCACTCGCGGCATTAGCCAGCAGCGTGTTGCCCAGCTTGCGCGAGTCGGTAGCTGAAGCACCGTAGACGGCGATCGAGCGAGGCATAAACAAACCATCGAGACTCATGGCTAATACCCCAATAGTTTTAACGACATAAAATGCTTCAGGACCTCGTTGGCGCCACTGATGATGGTTAGCCCCGCTGCATCGCGGACGTATTTTTCCGCCGGGTAGTCTTTCATATACCCGGAACCACCCAGTATCTGCATGGCGTTTAAGGTAACCCTTCGCGCCATCTCGGCCGGATAGACCTTCGCCATATTCGGCGGCAATTGACCCTCTGAACAGACATTATCACTCTGCCACGCCACCCGGCGGACCATCAGTCTCGCCATTTCCAGATCGGCTTTCATATCGACCAGCATGTTACCGATGGCTTGATATTTGCCGATGGCTTGCCCCCATATTTCCCGTTCCCTGGCGTAGTCAAGAGCCAGTTCATAAGCTGCCCGCGCTACACCGACCGCCATGGTGCCGGTGCCGACGCCGTTGGTGTCATAGATTGCATTGATCGTTTCAAAACCGGCGCCTTCTTTCCCCAACAGGTTTTCCCTGGGGAGCCTCATATCCTCGAAGATCAGTTCGCCGTTCATCGAGGCGCGGTGCCCCATCTTGTTCTCTATCGTCCCGATGGAGAACCCCGGTGTATCTGCCGGAAAAAAGAATACAGAACAGGATTCAGAATTGGGCCTGGTGGTATCAGTTCGAGCTAACAAACCATACAGCTGTGACACGCTGGCATTGCTTGAAAATACCTTTGTGCCATTAATGACATAATGATCGCCGTCCTTTCTCGCTTTCGTTCTGGTCCCCAGCTTCGGATCCGGCAGCGGACAAAATATCTCGGTGCCGCCGGATGGCTCGGTGGCGCCAAAACACATCAGGTGGGAGCCGGTGGTGTCTTGCGCAATCGGTGTCAACCAGCGCTCACATTGTTCCTCAGTCCCGTTTTTGGCGATCATTTCTGACATTGACATAACGACATGAAACGCATTGGCCATCCCGATATCGCCGGCTGCCAGCTCTTCCAGCAATATTGCGTAATCCAACGCACTCCCGCCGACACCACCGTATTGCTCCGGAATCAGCAGGGCTTGAAACCCCAGCTCAAATCCTTTTCTGATTACATCCCTGGGGAAAGCCTCCCGGGGGTCAGCAATATTGTCGACCTGGGCCGCGACCGGTTTAATCTCGCTCTCGGTAAATCTTCGAGCAACATCCTGCAATTGCTGCTGTTCGTCTGATAACTCAAACCCGATCATAAAAACACCTCATAGAGCAAGCTTGCCATGTTATGTCGACAGGTCTGACGACATCGCCAGGTCAGTCGACAAGACCAGCCTCTTTTAAGCGTGAATCCACGGCATTTCTTTCATAGCCTGTCAGCAGTTCAAAAGGCGGCCGGACCGGACCACCCGGAAGACCCAGCTTTTCGGCCCAATACTTCAGTGCCGTCAGGGGGAATACACCTTTACCCATGAGACTGGCAATCTGGGTCTCATGAAACAGTAATCGCAGAGGCGATAGTTCATTAAAAATCTTCATCCCTTCCTCGGTCTTACCCTCCTTGAGCAGACGCGTGTACTGAACCAATCTGGGTTTTTCCGGCGTCTGGAACAGGGCCGGGGCGAAGTTACAGAACTGGAAGGCCGTATCCGGCATATACTTGATCTGTTCCGGCCAGTAATCCTCAAACGGATCACCGACCACTATTTTATCGCCCGCTAATTTATACGTTTTTAAAGTTTGATCAATGCTGCCCATACCCTGCTTAATGCCGCAGATATTGGGGATTTTTTCCGCCAGTTCATTGATGAATTCCGGTGACAACAGGTAGCCGGTTGGCTTTGTGTTATAGAGGCAAATGCCGATATCCAGCCTGTCCGCCAGGTACTTATAGTAACGATACACACCATCATTTGATGAGGCGTTGGAATAGGGGGTGGCGTGCATCAGCAGGTCCGCACCTACGTCCTGGGCATTCAGGGCCAGTTCCAGGGCCGATACGACGCTGGGGTGACTGGTGTTCGCGATCAACGGTACCCGGCCGTTCACAATTTCTGCTGCTACTTTATGGATCTTCTTGCGTTCTTCTACAGTGAAGGTCAACCACTCACCACAGGCGCCATCGCAAATAATGGAATCGACACCCATTTCAATCTGCCGGTTAATCCATGGTTCTATACCGTCATAGTCAATACTGTAATCATCATTCAGAGGCTGAATAATACCGCCACCGATACCCGGCAGGTTTTCTCTTGCCCACTGCTTGGCTTCATTTTTCTGATATTTCATTCCTTCATTCTCCACAAAAACTGATTAAACATGATCTAAAACAAATCACGCCCGACCATGGAATTATAATATATGGTTTAATCTTAAATGGTAAATAGGTACTATAATACCATTATTATTGTAAGGCAAGTTTGAAGGAGCAGAAATCATGACTGATAGTTACATTCCGTACGGCGCTTACTGGTGCAGTCCTTTCGCACGGTGGCAGGGCAGCCTGGGCCATCTTCCGAGTGTGGAATTCGCCGCACACGTCACACGTGAGTCACTGGCTTCACGCGGCATCGAAACTGAAATTTTCGATTACGGAGTTCTCGGTATGACCGTTCCGCAACAGTTCTCCTTCTATGGATTCCCGTGGTTGGCCGGTATGGTCGGCGCCGACCGCATCGGCGGCCCAACCATCAGCCAGGCCTGTGCGACCAGTGCGCGGGTCCTGTCTGATGCAACCCAGGAAATTACCGCCGGCACAGCCACTTGTGTACTGGCAGTCACCACCGACCGCCTTTCCAACGGACCACATCTCTATTACCCGCGCCCCGGAGCACCCGGCGGTATCGGCGCCCACGAAGACTGGGTCCCCGATAACATGGGATGGGATCCCTATGCCCGTGACGACATGACCCAGACAGCAGAAAACTGCGCCAGCAAGTGGAAAGTCACCACAGCGGAGCAGCACGAAGTCGTCTTGAGGCGCCTTGAGCAATACAATGACGCGCTGAATGATGATTCAGCTTTCCTGAAACGCTTTATGACCCTTCCCTTTGACGTACCGGATGCCCGCTTCAGGAAGACCGTGTCTACCATGAACGGTGACGAAGGTATTTTCCATAGCACCGCGGAAGGGCTGGCAAAACTGAGAACCGTTAAGGAAGGCGGAACGATTACCTTCGGCGGACAGACGCACCCGGCCGATGGCGCGGCCGGCATGGTGATTACCACTCAAGAAAAGGCCAAAGAACTGTCCGCGGATCCGGCGATTACCATCAAAATCGTTTCATTCGGCCAGGCAAGGGTAGAAAAAAGCTTCATGCCCGCCGCCACCATTCCGGCATCCATGCAGGCGCTGGAAGGGGCAGGTATCGGCATCAATGACCTTGCTGTAATCAAGTCGCACAACCCGTTTGCAGTCAATGACATCATTTTCGCCCGCGAGACCGGCGCAGACCTGATGTCCATGAACAACTACGGCAGCTCCTTGATCTGGGGCCATCCACAGGGACCGACCGGAATGCGCGCAATCATCGAACTGATCGAGGAACTCACGCTGCTGGGAGGCGGCTGGGGCCTGTTCCAGGGTTGTGCCGCCGGTGATACCTCGATGGCCGCCGTGCTCAAAGTCGCGGGCTAAAAAAGCCCTCTTCAGCGGTATTTACGCAGGTACATCCATTCGAAATAGCGCTTGGCCCAGTGCAACGGCAGCATTGGCGGCAGCATGAAACTGTGTTTTTCGGTGCGCGCCACCAACATGCCGCTGCTGCGACTGTCGATGATGCATATCAACTCTGACTTGAAGGTGTGGCTGGCCGGCTTGCCGGCCAGTTCATCCACCAGGTTGGCTACGGAGGCCTCAGCCTGCAGATCTGCCATGTGGGCCTGCTTGGGCAGCCATTCGGGGCCGGGGAAACTGCCGGAATCGCCGGCCACGTAAACCTTATCCTGTCCTTCGGCCTGGCAATAAGCATTGGCTTTGATCAGGCCGCCCTCGGAGCGAGGTAGATCCGTATTGTCGAACCACGCATTACCCGTCATACCCGGCATGAACAGGATCATGTCGGCCTCGAACTCACCACCCTCGGTAATGACCTTGTTGGCTTCAAAACCTTTCATCTTGTGTCCAAGGTGGGTTTCGATATTACGCTTGGCCATCTGCGCCAAAATACCCTCGACTGCCTTTGGGCCAAGACGCGCGCCCGGCTTGGGTGCAGGTGTGAAAAACACCAGCTTGAATTGGTCACGGCGTCCCTGCTTGCGCAGCCAGTTGTCGATACCGAACAGAAACTCAAACACGGGACCGCCGCGCATCGCCGAGGGCTCCTTCGGATTGCCGGAAAAACCAAAGGCGATGATGCCACCGTCCATTGCGGCCAGGCGATCACGTATTTCGACGGTCGCAGAAATTCCGCCACAGGGCGTGATCGAATGTTCAATGCCGGGCAATTTACGAATAAATCGCCCACCGGAGGCTATGATCAAGCCATCGTTGCTCACATCACCTGAGCTGGTTTCAACCGTACGCCCGCCATCGGCCAAACCGGTCGCTTCGGCCTCGTGATAGTTCACTTTCATGCGCCGGAAGAAATTGTGCAATGGCACGACCAGGTCTTCGGGCTTGCGCAGGCCCGTCGGAATCCAAATGGTGCCCGGGAAATAGACAAATTCCGGCTTGGGGGCGATTACATCGATCTGCAGACTGGTATCGGAGGCGCGCAGCTTGCGAATGGCGGTCAGGGCGCCGAATCCTGCGCCAATCACGGTAATGCATGACATCAATTCATCCTCAACGGTAATATGCACGAATTAAAACACAAGGAGATTACCATGCGCTACCGTCCGACTGGCCTGGCCGGTGCTTCATTACTGTTTGCAAGCGCACCTTATGCTCTGGCCGATACCACAATCATTCACGCTGGTGAACTGCTGGCGGATATCAAACAATTGGCGGAACTGGCCAGGGGGATGGGCTGATTGGCTTTATACTGTCAGTAATGACATCCAGAATCGCAATCCTCCTGATCGGCCTGGGTTTTAGCCATGCGGTGAATGCCGCCTGTAACCCGATGACGGAGGTGCTGGAAGTGGGCGATCTGATTGCATTGGAACCCGCCCGGATGAACCGGGCGCCGGGAACCGCCATAGACCGCACTTTTACCGTTTTTGTCACGGCACCCAGGACCTACCAGGGCAGGAAATTCAGCGGGCTGTCACTGACCGACCAGGAGAAAGGCAGCAACCAGATCTTTGTTTACCTCGAACACGCAGTACGCGGTGATGAAATCAAGGCTTCATTTGTCTTGCATCAGTCCAAGGTTGAAGACCTTTCCCTCGAATTGATGTACATAGCGGATGAAAAAGAATGTTCAATCAAGTCCAGGCTGGAATTGAAAGACTCGCCGGAAATCCGGAACTATCTCGGATGGAAGTTGGAACCCGACAGGTAAAGTGAGTTTTTGACAGGATAATAGTCTCAATATGTCCAGATTTTCTCGTTTTACATCAGGCTTGATGGCCTCCCCTGCTGGCCGGATCATTGCCAAACCCTGGCTTGATACCTGTGCTTTGTACCTGCTCAAAAACTGGTTTTTTCCACTATCCAGGCTGTGGGCGGCCGCGCGTGCAGCCGACGGTGACATCGACAGGTTTATTGAGCAGGTGCCGCTGGAACAACCAAACAGGTCCCAGCGTAAAGCCATTGCCGGCGCCTTGCGCCAGTTTGAACGCGCACGTCTGAAGGCTTTTTCCATAGAACAATTGTGGTACCAGTATTTTTTCGGCAAGGAGCCAGTGGCGGAGGAAAGATTACCCATTGTTGAAGAAATGCGCCTGGATTTTCGTACCGCTTACAACCTGACCAGAAAAAAAATTCGCCCCCCTGCGCAAATTGGTGAAAACCTCTGTCTCCATGAATCCTCCGACACCCGGGGATGTCGCTGTGCGATTTGGCAAAAATGGTGAAAAACTGCAAAATTATTTTGCACCACCCGGGCAATTCCCGGACGTAGAAATCTCGCGAACCATTCCCACCAGCCACGGAAGAGATTATTGGTTGCGCTTCCCCTCGCCCAATCAGCAAATGAATGACCTTGTTTACGCCCGGGTGCATGAACCGGAGGGCGTGGATAACCCCCCCACACTGATTTTCGGCCACGGCATCTGTGTCGAGTTTGACCACTATCACCAGATTATTGATGAGGTCACCCAGTTGACCCGATTGGGTATTCGGGTAATCCGCCCGGAAGCTCCCTGGCACGGCCGTCGCGTTTTACCGGGTCATTATGGCGGGGAACAATTCCTGTCGAAAATTCCGATCAGCATGTTCGACTTCATCATTGCACAGCACCAGGAGTGGGCGACTATTATCAACTGGTGCAGGCGTAACAGCAGCGGACCTGTCGCCATCGGTGGAAGCAGCCTGGGCGCCCAAAGCGCCAAAGCCATCGTCATGAGCGCCACAAGCTGGCCTGAATCATTACGGCCGGATGCCCTGCTGGCCATCACGCACAGCCAGCATATGGCCGAAGCGGCGCAGGATGGAGCCCTTTCGGATATCTGGAACCTCGGTGTTTCCCTGCGTGCTGTGGGCTGGACCCATGAACTTGAAAAAAGCTGGCTGCAAAGGCTGGATCCGGTACAGGCAGCGTGCATCGAAGGTGAACATATAGTTACAGTCTGCGGCACAGAGGATACGGTGACGCCCATTCATTCGGCTTTGGCCCAGATGGATGCCTGGAATGTTCCGCAGGAAAATCGATTTACTTACAAACGCGGACATTTCTCCATACCGCTGGGAATGATCAACAATGATGAACCGCTGCTGAGATTTGCCGCCGTCATCAAGGAAATTGAGCTTCAAAATCACCGGTCCGGCAGCGACCAGAAAATAGAAAGTCCGACAATGGCTTCAAAGCGGAAATAAAATGGAAGAAACGGTCACTTTAGCAAATTGGCAATTTTTTCTTCTACTGATATTGGCGGCTTACGCACTTCTGCAACTGTTGATTCTGCCCTTATTGCAACGCTTGATTTACAACCGTTCGCAAACTGCCGAACGGCTCCTCAATGAAGAACTCAAGTTTGGATTACCCTCCTACGCCCTGGCAAACCGCCAATTGTGGATCGATAGAATCGTCAGCGATGCGGAAGTTAAAGAGGCGATTGACCAGGCAGCCGGACCATTGCAAACAAATGAAGCGGCACTGGCCAAGGCACGAAAATATGCCGCTGAAATAGTGCCGAACTTTAATGCTCTACTCTATTTCCGTTTCTTCTACTGGTTGGCAAGGAAATGTTTGCGGCTTTTCTATTGGATCCAGGTCGGCAGTCTGGCGCAAAGTGAATATGAAGAAATCGACAAAGACGCCTGTGTCGTACTGGTCTCCAACCACAGATCGAATTTTGATCCGCTGTTACTGATTTACCTGACATCAAAAACCGCACCTATCTCCTATTCTGCCGGCGAATGGGCCATAGTCACCCCATTCCGGCAACTCCTGCATGCCATCGGTTTTTATATTATCCGCCGCGATCAGGCAGATAATCCGCTGTATCACAAAATACTGGAGCGTTATGTTTTTCTGGCGACATCCCATTGCATTCCTCAAGGTGTATTCATTGAAGGCGGCCTATCCCGCGATGGACGATTACAACCACTGAAACTTGGCCTGCTGAATTACATGGTCAAAGCAGCCGGCAAGGATAGTTGCAAGGACATTGTTTTTATCCCCTGCGCGCTTAATTACGACAAAATTCCAGAAGACAAAATCCTGATCGCCCACCAGGAAGAAGGATTCAAGGCGAAAGGACGCTTCTATTCCCTGTTTTCATTTCTGAAATTCATTGCAACAATCACCACCTATATGATGTCCCGCAGACACAAGCCGTTTGGTTATGCCTGCGTAAATTTCGGTAGCCCGATTTCACTCAATGCCTGGCAGCAAGAACACGATGTGGTCATTAATCTTCAGGATAAGGCGGGGCGAAGGGAGAGTATTACCGCGCTGGGCAATGAGCTGGCCACCCGTGTCAGCGACTTGCTACCCATATTGCCGACCTACTTGCTGGCAAGGGTTTTGAGTGAAAGCAATGATCTGCCGATTTCTGAACTGAATCTGAAAGTCAGGGCGACAAAATTTATCGAATATCTGATCAATAAGGGCGCGCCCGTTTTCTTACCCAATAACGAAGGAGACTACGCGCTCAGCCAGGGAATTTATGTGTTGCTGCGCAGAAATATAATTGAACCCACTGGTGATGGTCGATTTAACCTGGTCGAGAGCAGGCGAAACCTGCTTGAATACTATTGCAATACCATTTCCGGTGTTTTTGATTCGGTTTCCGACGACGGTGGCGAAGAATGCCCGTAAAAAAACTCGCGCTGGCCACGCTGCTTGCCACTGTTGTCATTTTGTATTTTGCAGGTGGCGGTGATCAATTTCTCAGTATTCGCCTGTACCAGGGCCTCTTTGATCAATCACCTGTACACACAGCCGCCGTATTTTTCCTCATCTATTTTGTTGGAACCAGCTGTTCACTGCCGGTTGCCGGTGTGCTGTCGGTAGTCAGCGGCATTATTTTTGGCCCTGTCACCGGCTTCTTGATTTCGCTTGTGGCTTGTACCCTGGGCGGAACGATAGCGCTGTTCAGTACAAGATTTCTTTTTCACGATTTGATTAAAAGACGATTTTCCGTGCATCTCGATGTGATCAATAAAGGTATTGAAAAAGAAGGCGCTTTTTACTTGTTTGGCTTGAGGATGGTTCCGGTGATCCCCTTCTGGCTATTGAACCTTCTGATGGGCATGACATCAATGCGGGTATCCGTATTTTTTATTGCAACGTTGTGCGGGATGGTGCCCATCACGCTGATCCTTGTTTACACCGGCAGTCAGCTTGGCGATATTGAAACTTTCAGCATGGCTGCCATTTTTACGCCCGGCTTGATCCTCTCATTATGCCTGTTGGCTACCTTCCCATTCCTGGCGAGAGCAATTGTCAGAATCACCCGGCGCTTTGCCGATAGCAATGCAGATTAGTACTCCGTAAACTCGAATGCGAAAAGAGCAATCATACCGGCAAGCCCTGGTATTTTGATGAAATCTTAACCCCCAAAATATTGAACTGTAAACCAGGTGGCGGCAAACCGGAGAATGAGTGCTCCAGGCACGACCACACCATCGTAAAATACGACAATATTACGAATGGCCTCTGAAAACCTGATTAAATCCCGGTGCTGCCCTGAGCGCAGATCAGACAGCCAGACTCCTATTAAACCGCCCCCCATCAGCACGGCCCCAGATGCATGTAAATATTTTTTTGCCTCTCTGAAACGATAAAATATTTTGGTTGCGAGAGGGTGTGTGAAAACTCCAGAACCCTGCAAATTGACTCCAACGGAGTGCCGCTTTCCGTAACCGGAACCAAGCCTGACTGGGTGGCTTTCTCGGCTGCCGACCACTTTACGGAACTACTTGATTGGACTACCTGTGAAAAACTGACTCGACAGCCTGTAAAGAATCCCCCTAACAATTCATGCAGAATATTACAGCTAAATCATATACATAAGAAATGATATAGCTCATTGACAGCTGAATGTAATCAGCGCAGAGATGAGTAGCCTTTTGTAGGTGGGCAAGCTATCGGGAGTAAAGAAATGAAACTGGATTATGATTTTATTGAAGATGCGTTTGACGATACCACTAATATCAGAACCATGACAGAGCAGGCGCGTGTTCCGGGTGGTGGCTGGATGGTAAGAACTACACTTTATACGCCCCACCATATAACCGCGGCTGTTACGTTCGTTCCGGCGATGGGAAAGAAGAAGAAGAAGATGCTTTACGATCCTATTGCCTAAGAACCTGCTGTAATCAGACCCTGGGTTAGGGCTGGTAATCGTAATGACCAAACCCAGTGACGGGCGGCTGCCGAGGGTGTGCGAAAACTATTTCATTATTTTTGTCAGTGGGGAATCGTCTTAAAAAGGATATTTTTTTCCAATGATTTGCCTCTTTAGCTCATCTTTAAACCAAAAAACCAAGCAAACTGGCAGCAATATACCACTCGGATTTCTGAAATTTGAGTTATCACACACCCTCGACCCAGTATATTGCCAAGATGACGTATTAGACTGAGTTTGGAGCGACTTGCGCTTCGTTCAACCATCTTTAGAATGGTCACACGGTAGCTGGAGGCCCAAATGAAAACCATTTTAACTTTTCTGAACGTATTGATTGTCGTTGCATTGACATCGTCATGGGTTGTCGCATCACCTTTGCAGGATGCAATAGAAACCGACTATCCGTACCTCGATTCTTTATTCAAATATTTCCATGCAAACCCGGAATTGTCATTACAGGAATTCAAAACCTCTGATCGACTGGCCCAAGAGTTGGAGGCATTGGGTTTTGACATGATCCGCAACATCGGTAAGACCGGTTTGGTTGGCACAATGAAGAATGGCGATGGGCCGGTGTTGTTGATTCGCGCCGACATGGATGGTCTGCCGGTGCAGGAAAAAACGGGTCTTGAGTATGCATCCAACGTGCGCCAGATTAATCTGGAAAGTGTTGAAATGCCGGTTATGCATGCCTGCGGGCATGATACGCATATGACCAGTTTGGTCGGTGTTGCTCGGCGCCTAGTAGAGATGAAAGACCAGTGGCGCGGCACTTTGCTTTTGCTTGGTCAGCCGGCGGAAGAGGCATTGGGAGGCGCCAAAAGAATGGTGCTGGATAATCTGTATGATCGGGTGGGACGTCCAGATTACGCTCTGGCCATGCATGTCATTGCGAAATATCCGGCCGGAAAAATCGCTTTCAGCGACGGACTGATGTACTCCAGTGCGGATACGGTGCGTATCATTGTTCACGGCGTCGCAACGCATGGTGCGGCTCCGCACATGGGCAAAGACCCTGTGTTGATCGGAAGTCAGATCGTGCTAGCGCTGCAGTCAATTGTGACACGAGAGATTTCGCCAATGGAACCCGCTCTGATTACCGTTGGCGCTTTCCAATCCGGTACCGCACCAAATGTTATTTCCGACCGGGCGCGACTGGACATCACGGTTCGTGCAAATACCGAGAAAACACGGGCCTTCTTGCTAGAAAGCATAAAGCGCGTAGCTATTCAGACGGCTCGCGCTGCAGGCGTTTCGGAGGATTCGCTCCCAGAAGTAATTGTTTCGAGCGACGGCTCGCCAACCACAACCAACAACGCTGCTTTGGCGCATCGTGTCCGAGCCGCGATGCTGGCAGGTATGGGGCCAAGTGCATTTGTCGACTGGTACCAATCCGACATGGGTGCGGAAGACTTCCCGGACCTCGTAAACATCCAACCGCCGATTCCGAGTGTCTATTTCGAAGTGGGCGGGACACCTCCTGAGCAACTCGCCTCTGGTTCTTGGGCAGAACATCACTCGCCGCTATTCAAGATCGATCCCGAGGCAACGATAAAAGCCGGCGTTGAATCAATGACTCTGGCGGCAATGGATCTGCTGGCAAATCCCTAATTCGAATCCGTTGCTCTGAGCGCAATCAAATGGCCGCTCTTGGCCGAGCGCCGGCTATACTCGGCGTTGAACTTCGCATCCTGTGAATAACCGTTTCGTGGGGAGAACCGGTCCGTCACCCCAAGCAATTGTCTATAGCTGGAGGCGACCCTGAGCGGACCCTCACCGCGCCCCGGCGGTATAGTAGTTGCTATTGTGACGCTGATTAGTCGGACGAAGGAGAAGAGCCATGTCTATAGAACAACTCGCCAACATCGCCGAAGTTTTTGGGATGCTTGTGGTCGCTATCACGCTAATATTCCTAACGGTGCAGATGCGCCAGAACACCCGTGCCGTGCGTATGAATACGATCCACGGCATTAGTGAGTCCTCTAGAGCACAATATGCACTTGTCGGTGGAAGCGAACAGGTGGCTGCGGTCTATCGGACTGGAATGATCAGCCCTCAAGAACTGAAAAACGTAGCGAGGGTGCAATTCTATGCTTTGATGCACAATCAGGTGCGTGGTTACGAAGATGCTTTTTACCAGCAAGAGGAGGGTGCGTTGGATGCTCGATACTGGGCGGGCATGCACGGACAAATGATCAACACGTCTAGCCAGCCGGGCTTTACCGAGTATTGGAATGACCGACGCGGTTGGTACAGCGAATCATTTCAACGCCATGTGGAAGATGTACTGATTCCTAGCGCAAAAGACTTTGTAGTTGGAGGCAATGCTGGGAATACTTGAATGCGCACACTTGAGCGGTGAGAATTTTATCGAAAACCAACCGGCAGCTTATAGCCGATTACCTACTAAATGGCACTGAAATATGAGTCTTGTGAAGCTCTGCTTTCTGGCAGTAACCGGACATCCATTCCATGTAGTCGACTATCTCTGCTGTCACAGGGTAGGAGCAGCTATTCCACTCACGCAAATACATATAGCTGCTTCCACCCAGAGCGGTCATTTTGGTGATAGCCTATTAGTGGGCTGCAAATGACCCAAAGCAGACATCAGTGATGTACGATCGTGTCCTTAATTTTGCAATTCGTGCGAAATATTCGTCATCAGACTAATATCATAAGCGTCTTCAGGAGGTGTGATGAAGGTATACGGAGATATTCGATCCGGTAACTGCTACAAGATAAAGCTGCTTATGTCGTTCCTCAATATTCCGCATTCGTGGATTGAGGTTGATATTTTGGCTGGCGAAACCAATGCTCCGGACTTCTCGGCCAAAAACCCGAATCGCAAGGTTCCTGTACTCGAGCTACCTGATGGGCGCTGCCTTTCTGAGTCCAATGCTATTCTAAATTTTCTCGCAACCGGTTCCGATTATTTGCCTTCAGATAGTTTCGAGTTGGCCGAAGTGCAGCAATGGCAGTTCTTTGAGCAGTACAGCCACGAACCATACATTGCCGTTGCACGATTTATCGCTAAGTATCTGGGCCTTCCTGAAGATCGCCTTGCCGAGTACGAGTCGAAGCAAGCTGGCGGTCACAAGGCCCTTTCGGTTATGGAAGGACAACTATCAACCACGGAATATCTCGTCGGCGATCGTCTCACTACAGCGGATATTTCGCTTTACGTATATACGCATGTAGCCGATGAAGGCGGGTTTGATCTATCTCCGTATCCTGCCGTCCAAAGGTGGTTGAAAACAATCGCGGATCACCCGAACTACGTAAGTATGGCGTAATGGAGTTAAGCCGATCGCCACAGCGGACAACCTTCACAGACTATCGCTGAGTTCGTAGGTACGGGGTTGTTGGACGACCGCTTCTGGCCGAAAGCCGAGATAAATGGCGTAGCATTTTGCACCTGTTTTATAGCTGCTTTCTGGTCAACAGCGGAGATAGGTTGGCTGAGTTACTGATCTCTGCTTCCGACCCATAACGGCCATAACCCGACGTTGGCGGAGTACCATTTCATGCCCCGGAAATATTTGATAATGTTAAAGTTCTATTAGAGCGTTAGGTATTGAAAGGAAAAGCGATAGGAGGTAAGAAAATG
>PVMK01127805.1_pt1 | contig 18087 bp, 17 predicted proteins | sample 1853481 | NCBI WGS metagenome assembly PVMK01 (sample SAMN08533507, study PRJNA380276) | Marine sediment metagenome, whole genome shotgun sequencing project. | reverse complement strand
CTCGAACTGGCGACCTCAACCTTGGCAAGGTTGCGCTCTACCAACTGAGCTATTCCCGCGATATTTCTCTCGTCCGGATGCCAATCCCCGGGCGAGTTCTCTGCTATTTCCGCAGAGGGCCGAGATTTTAGCCACTTCTCCCAGCCTGTCAAGGTATCCGGCGCATCTTGTCGGATTAATCCTCGGCACTGTCCGCCATGATGAACGGCCAGGCGGCTCGCAAATAGTGGATCATCGACCAGATCGTCATACAGGCAGCCGCTACAAGTAAGGCAAAACCCAACTCGTAGATGTCAATGCCGAACAATTTGTTCTGATACACCATGAACGCGATGCCGAACATTTGCAGCACAGTCTTAACCTTACCGAGGACCGAAACCTTGACGTTGGCGCGCTCCCCGATCGTTGCCATCCATTCGCGCAGAGCCGAAATCGTGATTTCGCGCCCGATAATGATCATTGCAATGATGTCGACGTGCCAGGCGGGATCGCCCTGCACCAGCATAACCAGCACAATGGCCACCATTAATTTATCGGCAACCGGATCCAGAAACTCACCAAATTTGGACATCTGATTGAAGCGACGCGCAACCCACCCGTCCAGAATGTCCGTTACCGCTGCAACACCAAACACGATGGCGGCAATCGGTCTGGCGTTCGGGATGCTGCTGTAAAAGCAGATCACCACAACCGGAATCGCGGCGATGCGGAAAAGAGTCAATACATTGGCGACATTCAGCTTCACAGGCTTATCCGTTGTTATTAGTTGTGGCCGTCAAGATGCAGGTCATTGTATATGGATTCAGCCAGGGATCGACTGATGCCGCGAACTTTAGTCAAGTCATCTATCCCGGCACCGATGACGCCCTGTAACCCTCCGAACTGCCGCAACAGCTCGCGCCGCTTCTTTGGGCCAAGCCCTGGGATTTCTTCGAGCCGGGACGTGGTACGAGCCTTGGCACGCCGCTGCCGGTGTCCGGTGATCGCAAAACGATGCGCTTCATCGCGAATCTGCTGAATCAGCAAAAGAGCCGGTGAATCTGATGCCAGCCGGATCGGAATACTGGACCCCGGCAAGAACAACTGCTCATCGCCCGCTTTTCGCGCCCTGCCCTTGGCCACGCCCACGACCCGCAGCCAGTCCAGATCCAGCTCAGCCAGCACCTTCATCGCCTCGGCAAGCTGTCCTTTTCCGCCATCGACAAACAGAACGTCGGGCATTGCGACTTCGCCCTTCTTGATACGCGAATATCGTCGACGCAGCGCCTCGGCCATCGCTGCATAATCATCGCCAGCGGCCTCTGGCGTGACATTGAAACGGCGATAGTCGCTTTTGAGTGCACCGGCGCCGTTGAATACCACGCAAGCAGCGACCGTCGCTTCGCCTGATGTGTGACTCACATCGAAACACTCGAGCCGCTCTGGCGGCGCGTCCAGCTTCAAAACCTCGGCAAGCGACGCGAACTGGCGTCGAATCGTCGCGTTGCTGGCAACCTGCAGGTTCAGCCCTTGCTCCGCGTTCGTGCTGGCCATTTTCAGCCAGCCGAGTCGATCGCCCCGGACCCGGCTTTTGATGACGACCTTGCGTCCCATGCGCTCGCTGAGCTCAGACTCGAGCAGCGTTCCATCGATTATTTCGGCGTCAAGAATGATTTCGCTCGGCGCATCGCGCCCGAGATAATACTGCGCGACAAATCCGTTCAGAATCCTCGAGTGATCTGTTTCGCCAAAAACTCGCGGAAAACAATTTCGACTACCAATCATCTTGCCGTTGCGAATAAAAATTACTGCCAGGCAATGCATGACGCCATTCGATGCAAACCCGAGAATATCCAAATCCCTGCTCGCCGTTCGCGATACCAGCTGTTTCGCTACTATTTCTTTCAGTCGTGAGATCTGGTCGCGAAACCTCGCGGCCTGCTCGTAGTCTTGTGCGGCCGCTGCTTCCTCCATACGCGCGACAAATGAATCGATAACGCTTTGGTCACGACCATCAAGAAATTGAATCGCCGCATCGACGTCCTTCGCATACTGCTCTTCAGAGACAAGATCAACGCACGGCGCCGTGCACCGCTTAATTTGATATTGCAGACAGGGCCGCGTGCGATTACTGAAAAAGCTATCCTGACACTGTCGCACAAGGAATAACTTATGCAATTCGTTCAGCGTTTGCCGCACCGCGCTCGTGCTCGGATACGGCCCAAAGTACCGCCCCTTTCCCTTGCGCGCGCCACGGTGAAATTTCAGCCGCGGAAAACGATGGTTCGTTGAAACATAAATATAGGGATAGCTTTTGTCGTCACGCAACGTCACATTGTAGCGAGGCTTGTGCCGTTTAATAAGATTGTATTCGAGGATCAATGCCTCGGCTTCTGTGTTCGTGATCGTCACTTCAACGTTGGCGATAAGTTCGATCATCGCACTAGTCTTCACGGATGCCTGGGCACGATGGAAGTAACTGGATACGCGTTTCTTCAGATCTCGCGCTTTGCCAACATAAATGACCTTGTGCTTTGCATTCAACATGCAATAGACGCCCGGTCTATGCGTAAGGTTACGCAAAAAGGATTTGGCGTCGAAGGATGCTGCGTCGTTCATGTGGGCATAAACTAGCCGGGAATCAGCTATCGAGCAACTGTCTGGCCTGTGCAAATACGGATTCGAACATTTCCGGCGTCAATCGACGCGTGTTCGTGTTGTAACGGCTGCAATGGTATGAGTCCAGAAGTCGAAACTGCTTAAGGTCATGCACTGCGGCGTGGCCAAATTTGAAATCAGCCTGCCGCATGCCCAACGCTTTCACAACCGCTCGGTGTGCGATACCACCCAGCGCCATCACCACAGAATTCTCAGGTAAAAGGCCCAGCTCGTTGGCGAGGAAGGCGTTGCACATATTAATCTCGCCACCGACCGGCTTGTTGTCTGGTGGCAAACATTTGACTGCATTGGTGATGCGGCAATTGGTAAGCACCAAGCCGTCTTCGGTGCTTTCCGACTCAGCGCTGGAGCTGAAGCCGAACTTGTGCAGCATCTGGTACAGCAGAATGCCGGCATGATCGCCAGTAAACGGACGACCGCTGCGATTTGCACCGTGCATGCCCGGCGCCAGACCCACAATCAGAAATCGTGCGCTGGCATCTCCGAATGGCGGTACCGGCCGGCAGTAATAATCTGGATAGCGTTCGTTGACGACATCGAGGAACGCAGCCAGCCGAGGGCAAGCGCGACAGTCTATATCGAATATTTCTTTTCCCAATCCTGCGCCTCTGCCAATCGTCTTGGTCGCCTTAGTCGTTCATGTGGCGAATCACCGCCTCGCCGAATCCTTTGGTTCCAACAAGCGTTGCGCCCGGAATCATCTGATCCAGTTCCTGCTCAACTTCCTGTTTATCAAGTGGACGATCTTTGCGAATAGGTTGCTGAATCGCCACCCGCAACCTGGCAAGGTCAAAGGTGAGCTCTTTGTTGGCGATGGTGCGGGCAACGCCGCTCATAATATTATCCGCAGCATCAGTCCAGCCGATGTAACGCAACATCATCTCTGCAGAGAGAATCAGTGAGCCCGGGTTTACCCGATCTTTTCCTGCGAATCCCGGTGCGGTGCCGTGCGTTGCTTCGAAGACAGCGACCGAGTCAGCCATATTCGCGCCCGGCGCAATACCGATGCCACCAACCTGTGCCGCCAACGCGTCCGAGATGTAATCACCATTCAAGTTCAACGTCGCGATCACATCAAAGTCTTCCGGCTTCATCAGAATCTGTTGCAGGAAGTTATCAGCGATCACGTCTTTTATAACAATGTTGCGACCCGTAATCGGGTTCTTGAATTCAAGCCACGGACCATCACCAATAGGAATCGCACCAAATTCCTCTCGGGCAACGTCGTAACCCCACTGACAGAACGCGCCCTCAGTGAACTTCATGATGTTGCCTTTGTGCACCAGCGTTACCGAGCCATGATCCTCGTCAACACAGTATTGAATCGCTTTGCGCACCAGCCGTTCAGACCCTTCGCGCGACACTGGCTTGATGCCGATGCCCGAACTCGTCGGAAAGCGAATATTTTTCGCGCCAAGTTCAGTCTGCAAGAAATGAATCAGCTTCTGCACCTCCTGCGACCCGGCCGGATACTCGATGCCCGCGTAAATATCTTCGGTGTTTTCGCGAAACACTGTCATATCGACAAGATCGGACTGCTTCATCGGCGTTGAGACGCCCGGAAAATAACGAATCGGGCGGACGCATGCGTACAGATCCAGAGTTTGCCGAATGGACACGTTCAACGAACGGATGCCGCCGCCGACCGGAGTCGTCAGAGGCCCTTTGATGGATACGAAGTACCTCGTCAGGGCATGCAAGGTCTCGTCGGGTAAATACTCGTCATCGCCGTACAAATCCGCCGCCGCCTGTCCCGCATACACTTGCATCCAGTGAATCCGACGCTGGTCGCCATAAGCCAGTGAGACTGCCGCATTGACGACGTCAAGCATGACTGGCGTAACGTCGGCACCGATGCCGTCACCTTCAATAAAAGGGATGATGGGAAATTCCGGCACGTTGAGAGTGTGATCTCGATTGGCGGTTATCGCCTCCCCATGCTCCGGTACAACGATATGATCGTATTGCATTCAACTTCTCAGTTCGGGTCTGCGATTGGCGTGCATTGTACGCATCGGCCCGCACAGGGCAACACAGGCGAACAACTCGATGAACGCTTCAGCGCCGAGGTGAACACCAGCCATTTTTCTCGACGATGTGATGATGTGATTGCTGCGGTAAGCTTTCGAGTCTTACTGCACGACCAAAACATGAGGCTTTCCACCTTGTCATTGATACTTCTCAACAAACCCTTTCGGGTTCTCAGTCAATTTCGAGACAGTGATGGCCGCCCTACTTTGGCTGAGCTTGTCAGTCAGAAGGACGTCTACCCCGCTGGAAGACTCGATTTTGACAGCGAAGGGCTGCTCTTGCTCACGGACGATGGCCGCCTGCAGGCTCGAATCAGTGACCCCAAGGCAAAAGTTATAAAAACCTACTGGGCACAAATAGAGGGAACGGCATCGGATGATCAACTCAAAAAACTGATCGCGGGCGTTGCGCTCAAGGATGGGCCGGCCAGGGCAATTAATGCACGTCGAATTGAACAGCCGGAGCCACTATGGGAGCGCGAGCCGCCAATACGCTTTCGAAAAAGCGTAGCCGACAGCTGGATTGAGGTCTGTATCGACGCAGGGCGGAACCGGCAGGTTCGACGCATGACCGCCGCGGTCGACCTGCCGACGCTGCGACTGATTCGCGCAGCCGTCGGCCCTTGGGCACTTGGTGAATTGCAGCCGGGCGAGTCGATGCAAATTGCTAACGACGACGCCTGGCAACAATTGCACTCGCAGTAAGCTGGCGACGCCTATTTTCTGGCGTCGTGCAATCCGGCAATTCGCATTGCAATTTCCATCGCTTGCTCGTAATTGAGTCGTGGATCTACCGGCGATTTATACGCTCTGGCCAGATCCGCATCGGTCAATCCACGTGCGCCGCCGGTACACTCTGTGACATTTTCCCCAGTCAACTCGAGGTGCACTCCGCCAAGATGAGTGCCCATGGATTCGTGGATACGAAATGACGCGCCAAGTTCGGCGACCACATTATCGAAGCGTCGGGTCTTGGTGCCATCTGCCGTGCTTTCCGTGTTGCCGTGCATCGGATCACAAATCCAAAGGACCGGCGAGCCGGTCTCTTTAACCGCGGTGATCATGTCCGGCAAGCATTCGTCGACTGACTTTGCGCCGAATCGATGAATGAGCGTTAATCGGCCCGGTTCCGCATTCGGATTCAATACGGAAATAAGGTCCTGCAGCCATTCCCGGGTCATGCCCGGGCCAATCTTGATGCCCATCGGGTTGGCGATCCCACGAAAAAATTCGACATGAGCGCCATCCATCGCCGCAGTGCGCATGCCGATCCATGGGAAGTGAGTCGTCAAGTTGTACCAGCGATCACGCCGATCAAGAAAGCGCGTCTGTGCTTGCTCATACAACAAATGCAGTCCTTCGTGCGCGGCGAAAATATCGGCGCGTTTTGTCTTATGCAGTTCCTGCCCGGACACGGTCTCGAGGAAATCGAGCGAATCAGAAATTGAGCGGACAATAGCGTGGTATTCCTCAGCCATAGCCGAGTGTCCAACCCAGTCGAGATCCCAGTTTTCCGGGTGATGCAGATCAGCAAAGCCGCCATCGATAAGCGACCGGACGAAATTCAACGTCAGCCCTGCTCGCTCATATCCACGCAATATCAATTGCGGGTCAGGCACTCGGTCCTCAGAAGTAAACGGTTTGCGGTTGACCAGGTCACCGCGAAAACTGGGTAACGATGTGCCGTCACGTGTCTCGGTATCCGCCGAGCGTGGCTTCGCGTACTGACCGGCCATTCGGCCAACACGGATAACCGGCTTTTTGAGGCCGTAAAGCATCACCAGGCTCATCTGCAGCAGAATCTTCAACTTCGCCACAATATTTTCCGATGTGCACTCGTCGAAGCTTTCCGCACAGTCGCCGCCTTGCAGGATAAATGCGTCGCCACGTTGCGCCTGAGCTATATGTTCCTTAAGCGCATCGACCTCCCAGGAAGTGACCAGCGGAGGTAAGCGACTGAGATCGGCGACTGCCCGATCAAGCGCTCCCTCATCCGGGTAATTCGGCTGCTGTGCGGCCTCTTTGCTCTGCCAGCTTGCGGGATGCCAGTCTGACTTGGGGATGGTTCTGGACACGTTATTCTCTTCTATTCGTCGTCAAAAAAAGGGCGCTGAGCGCCCCCGGAAAGGCGGACTATGCCATGTTGCTGCACATGGCTGCAAAAGTTTCTCATGTAATCAGTAGCTTATGAAAATATTTAGGTTCGCGCCATGCCTCAATTTCGGCAATGTCCCGAGGCGCTTGTTTTAATTAAAAAATCCCTCACCTCGTTGACACCGGTCGGTGTGGAAAGCCCGCTGCGACATTGGCACAATGCGCGCCTCGCTTCTACCGCTCACTCACCCGACCGAGCTGTTTAGCGAAGTATTCAGGAGTACTCGTGCAGAAAGTCCTCGAAGATTGTTTGTGAAGATTCTATGCGCACGCTGACTCCAACCAGTCATTGGCAGAACTCGTCGTATGCGGCGAATTTGGCCACCAACGCGTAAGCGGAGATTGCAACATGAAAAAGATACTCGACAGCCTCGGCCTTGATGCCGTCAACCCGGGAACCTGGTACGGCAGCAAAAGCAGCAGCGACGATGCAGCGCCACTTATTGAGTCGGTAAACCCGGCGACCGGTGAAGTTATAGCGAGCGTTCGATCGACGTCAGCGGCCGAGTACGATGCGCTCGTCAGCAAGGCTCAGGCCGCCTTCGCAGAATGGCGCAAGGTTCCAGCGCCGGTTCGTGGAAACGCGGTACGACTAATTGCAGCAGCACTTCGCGAGCACAAAGACGCACTTGGCAGTCTGGTGTCTCTCGAGATGGGAAAAATTAAGGCTGAAGGTGACGGCGAAGTTCAGGAAATGATCGACATCGCGGATTTCGCAGTCGGTCAGTCACGCATGATGTATGGCAACACGATGCATTCAGAGCGGCCACAACATCGTATGTATGAGCAGTGGCATCCGCTGGGCATTGTCGGCACCATCACCGCGTTCAATTTCCCGGTCGCCGTATGGGCCTGGAACGCCTGTATCGCCGCTATTTGTGGCAACGTCAATATCTGGAAGCCATCACCTAAAGCCGCTCTGTGTGGTGTTGCCGTGCAGAAAATTGTTAATGAAGCGTTGGCAAGTGAGGGACTGCCGCCAGTCTTCTATTTATTCAACGATGGCGAAAACGAACTTGCACAGCGTTTCGTCAATGACCGCCGTGTAAATCTTGTTTCGTTTACCGGTTCTTGTGCGGTTGGTAATAAGGTTGGCCAGCAGGTGGCGTCAAGGATGGGGAAGTTCCTGCTTGAGCTCGGCGGCAACAATGCATTGATCGTCGACGAAGAAGCGAACATGAGTCTTGCCGTTCCGGCTATCGTTTTCGGCTCCGTCGGCACAGCCGGTCAACGTTGCACTACGACGCGACGGGTATTGATCCATCAGTCACGCTTTGAAGAGCTCAAGACAGCATTGGTAAAAGCCTACGGCCAGATTCGCATTGGTGATCCGTTGGCTACAGATACATTAATGGGCCCTTTGATCGATGAAGCATCGGTACAACGAGTTGAAGCTGCGTGTGCCGCAGTGCGTGACTCTGGTGGCGAAATTCTCTGCGGAGGCGAACGCGTCGATGGCCCCGGGCACTTTATTACTCCGGCGCTCGCCGTTGCCAAGAACAATTGGGACATTGTGCAGAGTGAAACCTTCGGGCCGATTCTGTATTTGATTCCTTTTGAAACGCTTGATGAGGCTATTGCGATGCAGAACGGCGTTGTTCAGGGATTGTCGTCGGCGATCTTTACCGACAACTTGCAGAACGCCGAATATTTCCTTTCCAACGGTGGTTCTGACTGCGGTATCGCGAACGTCAACATCGGTACATCGGGTGCGGAGATCGGCGGTGCGTTTGGTGGCGAAAAGGAAACCGGCGGTGGCCGCGAAGCTGGATCAGATGCCTGGAAGGCTTACATGCGGCGTCAGACGAATACAATCAACTGGGGCAAGGAATTGCCGCTGGCACAGGGCGTGAATTTCGATTTGTAGGGGTTCGTCCTGGCTGGGATCGCGCGCATGGCGTGATCCTGGCATTCAGGTCGCTACTTTCTCGAAGCGATTTTCTGCGCGATTTTTTTGGGCTTCGCCTGCGGCGAACACCTGGCCGCTCATTACGATGTACACACCGGGTTTTGCGATCTGGATTGCGGCGACTGCCATGCCGATATTGAATACTGCATCGGTTGTTCGAAACCGTGCCGGGCTCAAGGCACCGGTCAATACAATTGTTTTTTCGTCTAAGCCCGACAGGGTATCCGCAGTTTGCGGCATCGTATCGGTGCCGTGTGTAATGATGTAATGCGTCGCGTCATCCTTTTTGATGTAGTCGCGTAACATCTCTCTGTCTTCAGCAGTGACTTCCAGACTGTCTTTCTGCAGCAGAGAAACCACATCATATTCAATTTCGACCATGCCCTCGGACAGAATATGGCGAACTTGTGACTCGCCCACCTCGAATTGGCTTAACTCGTCGAAATAGATCTTGTCGATCGTTCCGCCAGTGGTTATGAATCGAATAAACATCGTGGCTAAGTCATCCTGAGAATCGCTGCATTCAATCGGCGTAGCATGCCACAAACATGTACTTAGGCGGCAATACTTGGCGGAATTGTCGCCGTGATTTTGGTACCACCGAGCTCGGACTTGCCGATCGACAACTGGCCACCGTAAGACTCGGCAATTTCCTTGACAACAGCCAGACCAATACCATGGCCGGGCGTCGACTCGTCGAGTCGCGTGCCTCGCTGCAGCAATGCCTCTGCTACTTCCTCCGGAATACCTGGTCCATCATCTTCGACACTCAACACCAAGCCACCTGAAGCGGCTTCCGGCCGAACCGAAACCCGTATGCGTTTCGAGCACCACTTGCAGGCGTTGTCTAATAAATTGCCCGCCAACTCCAGAAAATCGCCCGTATCGCCGCGAAAATGCATGCCCGGGCTTATGTCAGTTTCGATCGCCGGTGCTTTGTCGCGATAGACTTTGCTCAGCCCATCGACGAGACGAGCAATCTCACCGGCAACGTCAATTCTCGTCATTGTCAGTTTGCTTGACGCGAGCGACGCGGGCTTGCGTAACTGATAACGAACAATTTCGTCCATACGACTGATTTGCTCATCAAACCGATCGCCAAAACCCTTTGAATGCTGTTCGCTTAGCAGCGCCCGCATTGCAGCGAGTGGCGTCTTCAAGCTGTGCGCAAGATTTCCCAGCGTATTGCGATAACGCTCTGATCTACCACGTTCACTGTCTATAAGAAGATTTAAGTTTCGTGCAACGCCTTTTAATTCGGCTGGAAATTCCCCAGAAAGGGACGCGCGCTTGCCCTCCTCGATCTCTCGTATTTCGATTTCAACCTGACGAAGCGGTCGCAACAGACCGCGCATCAACATGGAAATTGACAACAGCATGATCAATGCAACCGCAGCAAACCAACCGAAAAGCTGGCGCCGGAAACCGGCGATCTGGGCATTAAAAGAGTCGAGACTCTCAGCGACCTTGAATACATATGGCCGCAATTGGCCATCCGGAAACTCCCATTGCACGGCCATGCTCAGTGTAAGTAGTGGCGTTCCATCACTTAACGCTTCTGTCATGAACAGACGCGCGCCTACTTGCGGCATGGTTCCTGTCGGAATTGTCAAGCCAAGAGCCGACCGGGATTGCCACACAGTGCCGCGATCGCTGTCTCGCAGCTCTGCGTACAAGCCCGAACCAAGATTGCCGAAGCGAGGTTCATGCATGTCGGGAGGCATCTCGAGCTCGCCGGAATCATTCGGCTCGGCGGCGGCCAGCAGCGCCATCAAATGCCCATCAAGAATATCTTCCTGGGCCTGCTCGCCGGCGTGGCGAAATGCTGTGTCGAGAACAACAATAGTCACGCCGAAGAAGATAATCATCAGCACGCTGACTGAACATCAAATGCCCATCAAGAATATCTTCCTGGGCCTGCTCGCCGGCGTGGCGAAATGCTGTGTCGAGAACAACAATAGTCACGCCGAAGAAGATAATCATCAGCACGCTGACTGAAATCAGAAGTCGAGCGCTAAGAGATGATGTCCGCATTGTCAGTCAGATTGATTGCGTTCCAGAGCGAAACGATAGCCTCGGCCGCGCAGTGTTTCGATCGGATTAAGCGTGTTGTCAGGATCAAGCTTCTTGCGCAGGCGACCGATAAAGACCTCGATCACATTGCTGTCCCGCTCGAAGTCCTGATCGTAGAGTCGATCAGTTAGCTCAGACTTGGAAATTACCTGACCGGCGCGAACCATCAGATACTCAATAATCTTGTACTCGAAGCTCGTGAGCTCAATTGCCGCACCGTCAATCTTGACTTCTTGCCGGGACATATCAAGATTTACAGGCCCTGCACTGAGCACTGACGAGGCCCAACCGCCACTTCGTCGTAACAGGGCATTAACTCGCGCGCTCACTTCCTCATAGTGAAAGGGCTTCACCACATAGTCATCTGCGCCGGCACTTAGCCCATCGACTTTGTCCTGCCAGCGGTCTCTTGCCGTAAGTATCAAGATCGGGAAAGTCTTACCCTTCTCCCGGACCTGACGAATGATATCCATCCCCGACATTTCAGGAAGACCAAGATCGATAATTGCCAGGTCGATTGGATATTCAAGGGCGAAATACAATCCTTCCTTGCCGTCGGCAGCCTGTTCGATCGCAAAACCTTCATCACTGAGACTCGCTGTCAAGGTATCGCGCAGCGTTGCATCATCTTCTATTACCAGTAATCGCATGATTAGATCCTATCCGCCGCTAATTTTTCGGCCGGGTACTTTGACGGTCTTTACTTTGCCGTCCTTGGTTAGAACCTTGATGTGATGGGTTTCCTGGCCGTTACTGACTTTGGTCGTTGCGCTGACAATCTGGCCACCGGTCTGACGGCGCACAGACTCAATCGCTTGCGACAAGGTCATGCCATTGCTGTTCTGTGCGACTCGAAAATCCGTCGGAACCCGGTCAAATTTCTGCATCGCGCTGTCGCGGAGCGACTGCTCAAGTTCGAACGCTTTCACTGACGCCGGCGCCATTGCCAGCGGTAAAATCAGAATCATTGTCAGCAGAAGTCGCACCAAAATATTCCTGTCATCAAGGTGTCGTGGATCATGCGATCAGCACCGCCGACAAGTGTCGTCTGTCGGCAGGCTGATTGCAATGAACGAAGTCACATATGTGTTTTGAGGGTCAGGCGACAGGCCTGATGCTACACCGCAGGTCGGATATCGACCCGAATTCGCAGCTTTCTGCCTGGGTCATGCGGCATCGTCGTTGCATATTTTTGCCCATGATACTGGTACACAACGCGATAGCCGTCGATTCGCTCCTCACGGTGCTCTCGAAGCTGCGTTTCGCAACGCTCTACAACCCGCGACTGGTGAACAGGACCGCCCGCTGCATAATAACGACGTTCTGAGACATCATGACCGATAGCCGCGCCGAGCAGACTTCCCATAACCGTGGCGACATCGTTACCGCGCCCGCTACCAATCTGATGTCCGACAACGCCACCAATCACAGCACCTAACAGAGTGCCGCCTGCAGTACGTCTTGGCCGAGGATCAACCGTGTAATACTCGGTCTCCTCCCAGCATTCTCGGACCGGGGTTTTGACGGTTACGTAGCGAATGACAGGATCCGAGCTAATCACCTGCGCATAGTCGTACCTGGGGCTCGCAACAGCCGTCATCGAAATTCCAAGCAGCGCCGCGGCTGCGATCATTCCGGCCGTTCGTCGTGGGCTCTGTTTGCTAGTCATTGTCCTGATCCTTTTTTTACCGGAGACCGGCCCATTGCCAGTCTTGGAGCAAGATTAAGGCGTCGCCAATGAACATTGGCTGAACAATTCGGACTAAATTGGCGTTTTGAGACAGGGCGTCAGTTTGAGTCATTAACGAAGCTTGCGGCGCGGAGCACCTCAAATCGACGTCAACCTTACTACCCTACGCGTTTCTTGGCTGCGCGCCATTCCTTATCCAATGACTCAAGTGAATGGGCCTTCAGGGGTTTTCCGGTTGCGAGGATCGCCTTTTCCATGTCGCGGAATCGCCGTTCGAACTTATAGTTCGCCCCACTGAGTGATTTTTCCGGGTCAATTTCCAGATGTCTCGCCATATTCACGATAGCAAACAGCAAGTCACCGAATTCTTCCTCGATTTGTTCGGTACTGCGGGTGCCAACCGCCTCTTCCAGTTCTTCCAGTTCTTCGTGAATCTTGGCTCGCACGCCCTCTCGGTCCGGCCAGTCAAATCCGACTCGTGATGCACGAGCGCCGATTTTCCGGGCTCGGGTCAATGCCGGCAGGGCTTTGGCAACCCCCGCCAACGCGCTCGCATCGGGGTCACCGCCGCGCTCATCAGCCTTAATGCTTTCCCAGCTACCTTTGCGTGAACCTGCCGACCGTTCCAGTTCACTCCCAAATACATGCGGGTGACGACGAAGCATTTTATCCACGACACTGGAAACGATATCAGTGAAATCAAAATCGCCGGCTTCTTCAGCCATGCGGGCATAAAAAACCACCTGGAATAACAAGTCGCCAAGTTCATCTCTGAGGTCAGCCATGTCATCTCGGGCGATTGCGTCAGCCACCTCATAGGCCTCTTCAATCGTGTAGGGCGCCACCGTCGAGAAATTCTGCTGCAGGTCCCACGGACAACCTTCGTCCGGGTCCCGCAGACGCTTCATTACATCAAGTAGTTTCTGGATATCACTCATATCTTAATGTTTTAACAATAATTTTCTCAGATTCACAAGCATGAACGCCGTAGCACCCCAAATGCGCTTATCGTCGTAAACGAACTCAATGATTGACATCTTCTCGCCGTGAAATTCTCGCTCAGCGGCACGCTGATTGCGCTGGTCCAGGAGAAACGGTAGCGGCACTTCAAACGCATATTCAACCTCGGCAGTATCAACCTTCAGATCGGCTGGCTCCGACAGCAGGCCGACGACCGGTGTCACTGCATAACCTGTCACCGTGGGCATAGGGTCGAGAAATCCGATGACTGATATTTCCTGCGGCGCGATACCCACTTCCTCATGCGTTTCGCGAAGCGCAGCAGCAAGAATATCTGTATCGCTATCCTCCATACGGCCACCCGGGAAACAGACCTGCGCGGCGTGGTGCTTCAGCGCAGCCGAGCGTTGCGTTAACAGAACCGACAGCCCGACATCTCGCTCGATGATAGGAATCAGGACACCAGCAGGCTTCAGCGTTCGCGTCATTTGTTCACGCATGCCGGCAGGCCAACTCTCGCTGCCAGGTGGCATCACGACTTCAGTCGGGTTTTGCGGCATATGGGTGCCGGCAAAGCTCTCGCGCAGCTGTGCCGAAGAAATGTTGTTCAAATCCACCATGATCGGATCAGTGCTTGATGCCGCCCTCGGTCAGGCTTGCCGGATCGAGCAAGCGATCAAGCTCCTCGTCGCTCAACTCCGTCATTTCCCGGGCAACTTCCTTGACCGGACGACCATCGGCATAAGCCTTTTTGGCAACAGCAGCGCCCAGCTCATAACCAATGACCGGGTTCAGAGCCGTCACCAGAATAGGGTTGCGACCCAGCGCCTGATTAATGTTGTCTGCATTGACCGTGAAACCGGCAATCGCGCTGTCCGCGAGACAGGTGCAGGCATTGCTGAGTATTTCAATACTCTGCAACAGATTGTAGGCGACCACTGGCAACATGACATTGAGCTGGAAATTGCCAGCCTGCCCGCCCATCGCGATCGTCGCGTCATTGCCAACGACTTGCGCAGCGACCATTGCGACGGCTTCTGGAATAACCGGGTTTACTTTGCCAGGCATGATGCTTGAGCCAGGCTGCAGTGCCGGCAGCGCTATCTCGCCAATTCCCGCCAGGGGGCCGGAATTCATCCAACGCAGGTCATTCGCGATTTTCGTCAGACTGACGGCGAGAACACGTAACTGCCCCGATGTCTCGACCGCCGCGTCCTGACTACTCAATGACTCGAAATAGCAATCCGCTGCCTTGAAATCGATGCCCGTTTTCTCACCGAGCAAGACCGCCACCTTCTTACCAAATTTGGGATGCGCATTGATGCCCGTACCGACGGCTGTACCGCCCTGCGCGAGCTCTGTTATCCGAGCCATAGTGTCGCTCAATCGCTCCGCGGCATGGTCTATTTGCGAGCGCCAACCATCGAGTTCCTGGCCGAGCGTTACCGGCATCGCATCCATCAAATGAGTACGACCGGTCTTGACGACATCTCTTGTGTCATCTGCCTTCTTTTCCAGCACACTGGAAAGGTGCCTGATGGCCGGCAATAAATCCTCATGGATACCCATGGCGGCGCTGACATGCACACAAGTCGGAATAACGTCATTACTGCTTTGACCCATATTCACATGGTCATTCGGGTGCACATCAGAACCGAGTACCGCAGTCGCAAGATGCGCGATGACCTCATTGGCGTTCATATTGGAGCTGGTTCCCGACCCGGTTTGGAATACATCGATCGGAAACTGCGCATCGTGCGTACCGGCGGCAACATCCAGAGCCACCGTCTGAATGGCTATAGCGGTATCGCTGTGCAACAGACCAAGTTCCGCATTGGCGCCGGCGGCGGCCCATTTGACCAGCCCGAGTGCTGCAATGAAGCGGCGCGGCATAGTAAGCCCGCTTATCGGAAAATTATTGACGGCTCGCTGGGTCTGGGCGCCCCACAGGGCATCTTCAGGTACCTGCAGTTCGCCCATGCTGTCGCGTTCGATGCGATATTTCTTGTCACTCATTGCTCTGGCCTGCTCCGTTTGGCGACTCGCGAACCGCCATTCAGTTAATTGAGGTTCACGGTGACCGGAATCGTCGCAGAAGTGACGGGGACCGGCGTCAATCGTGTATGATTCGCGCTTTGCGCGCGCAAGTCTACACTGGTTTTCATCCCATGAAAGTCTCAACACTGAAAGCCCTCTCACCGACCGACGGCCGCTACGCCGATAAGGTCAATGGACTGCGGGATATCTTCAGCGAATACGGCCTGATTCGCTTCAGGGTTCTCGTAGAGGTGCGGTGGTTACAGTCGCTGTCTGACGAAGGCTCGATCGCCGAACTCTCCCCGCTATCCGCCGTAATGAAAGATGTCCTCAATCACATTGTGGACGACTTTTCTCTGGATGATGCAGAGCGCATCAAGAAAATTGAAGCAACTACGAATCACGATGTGAAGGCAGTCGAGTATTTTATTCGCGAACGACTGGGTGAAGGCCCGGAAACGCAGGCATTGAAGGACTTCCTGCATTTTGGATGTACGTCAGAGGACATCAACAACCTCTCTTACGCATTGATGTTGCGCACAGCGCGTAAAGATGTCGTTATCCCGCAAATGCGTGAGCTGCGCAGGAAATTGCAGTCGATGGCGAAACAATACGCGGCGGTGCCGATGCTAGCTCGTACCCATGGCCAGACCGCGAGCCCGACCACAGTCGGCAAGGAATTCGCAAACGTTGTTGATCGCCTGCAGCGGGCACAGCAACAGTTCGCGGACGTGCAGATTCTCGGCAAATTCAATGGCGCTGTTGGCAATTTCAATGCGCACGTGATCGCGTACCCAGAGGCCGATTGGCAGGCGATCAGCCATCGCTTTATCGAGTCCCTGGGAATATCGCCGAACACCTACACCACGCAAATCGAACCGCACGACTGGACCGCTGAGTATGCGCACGCGCTAATTCGTTACAACACCATTCTCATCGATCTATGTCGAGATATATGGGGCTATATTTCGCTTGGATATTTCAAACAAAAAGTCGCGGACGGTGAAGTTGGATCTTCGACGATGCCGCATAAAGTCAATCCAATTGACTTTGAAAATGCCGAGGGAAATCTCGGTATGGCGACCGCCATGCTCAGTCACTTCGCCGAGAAACTGCCAATCTCCCGCTGGCAAAGAGATCTGACGGACTCAACGGTGCAGCGCAATTTCGGTGTCGCAACTGGCTATCTCATAATCGCGATGCAGTCAGCACTCAAAGGCGTTGGCAAGTTACAAATAAACGAAGCAGCGATTCACAGCGATGTATCAGAGGCTTGGGAAGTACTTGGCGAAGCCGTGCAAACGGTCATGCGTCGCTACGGTATTCCCGAGCCCTACGAGAAACTCAAAGCACTGACCCGCGGCCAGGCTGTTACTCAGAAGTTGCTGCAGGACTTCATTGCTGACCTGGATATTCCCGAAGATGAGAAAAAGCGGCTTATGAAGCTCACACCGGAGTCATACGTCGGTCTGGCGGCCAAGCTGGCACTGGGTATCTGACTCATTCCTGGCCAGATGCTCCGCCCATGTGCATAGAGAACCATATGTGATCCGAAGGACAAACGGTAGCGCTAATCAATCGTGCTGAAACCCGCGCCATTCGGGGACGCGAATGGTTCTCATCGACCGGACCGCCGCCGAAAACGTGACGCAGTTGGCACGGTCATTCTTGTACGCTCGGTAAGATGACAACCCAGCACAGCTCCGTCTGCCAGCACTGAGTAATCAATACCGATACAGGGCAGCTCGGATTGGTCCGGAACCGAGAGCAAGCAGAAACCATTGATATGAGACAAGCTCGAGAAGAAGGAAAACGGTGGGTCATCTCAACCAAGGAGGAGATGCGTCTGGCCGCGATCGATGTTGTGCGCGAGGCTAAGCGCAAGGTATCCATATTTACACACGATCTGGAACCTGGCATTTACGACGATCCCGATTTTCTTGAAATCATCAAACGACTGGTGCTGTCGCAGACTTACGCGCGCGTTCGGGTCCTGATTGCAGATCCGAGCCGGGCGATCAAGAACGGAAATAATTTTGTCCACCTTGGCCGCCGCTTGAATACCTATATTGAATTTCGGCACGTTCATGAGGATTTCCGAACTCATGCTGAGTCTTTTTGTATTGCCGATGAAGCTTCTCTTGTCTATCGACTGCAGGCGAGCCGCTGGGAAGGGATTGCTGATACATACGAACCGCCGGTTGCCAAACTGTACAGCAAGATGTTCGACGAAATCTGGTCGGCAAGCGAAGTCGAACTGGAATTTCGCCAACTCGGCGTATAGGTCCAAATAACGAGAAATGCATCCCACTGACTTGACTGTCTCTGCTGTCGTATTTCACGATGGCCGCTACCTGCTCGTTGAAGAACGCGCGATGGGCCGTGTAGTGCTGAACCAGCCAGGTGGACACATCGAGGCTGGCGAATCACCTGATGCCGCGGTAGTTCGCGAAGTCCTGGAGGAAACCGGCTGCGTGGTAACTTGCGGCGATCTAATCGGAACCTACCTTTGGATTCACCCGCAAACGCGGCAGCAATTTCTGCGCCTCGTCTTTGCGGCCGAATATGTTGATTGC
>PVMK01125125.1_pt1 | contig 18087 bp, 20 predicted proteins | sample 1853481 | NCBI WGS metagenome assembly PVMK01 (sample SAMN08533507, study PRJNA380276) | Marine sediment metagenome, whole genome shotgun sequencing project. | reverse complement strand
TCCGCGCAAGAAATATGGAATTCTTTATTGTCTGGATCTATTGCTGCAAGTTTCTCAACTCCAACCGGGATCTTATTGCAAACACTTGCATTAAAATCATCCTGCTTTGCAGACTGTCCGGCACATGCAATTAAAAGAAATAGAAACAACGGAACAGCTATTAGTTTTTTCATCTTGTACACTCCTATATATATCTCTTGATATATTAATTTATAATATATTCTACGTTTGATTAAATAGAAAGGGAATTACGTTTGAACATAAAATCTTTATATTTTAAACATTATTGATGAGTCTAAAAATAAAAAGAGTTTACGAACAACCTTCTGAACAAGACGGGCAAAGAATACTTGTTGATCGATTGTGGCCAAGGGGAATTTCAAAAGAAAAAGCAAAAATAGATATATGGCTTAAGGAAATCAGCCCTTCGGACTCTCTTAGGAAATGGTTTGATCATAAACCCGCGAAATGGGAGGAGTTTAAAGAAAAGTATTTTGAAGAGTTAAAGTTGAATTCCGAAGTGGTAAATTTATTATTAATAAATATAAACAAAACTAAAGTTACAATTCTCTATTCATCAAAAGAAGATAGGTTTAATAACGCGGTGGCTCTTAAGGAATATATTGAAAACTATATTTCACACGAGAGGTGAATCTTCCCTGTCGGTAATGGTACACCACCTGCAGGCTCAAGACTAACAGCGAACTGTTTAATCTCTCCAAGGTCATTTAGTGACTTGAGGATTAATGCCAATGAATATTTAAGGAAGGCCAGGTATCCAATGTGAAACAATAATGATTCTTTTATAGTTTAATATATTGGATTCCCCGAAAGCTAATGTGTAAAGTTCATTCCACTCCAACCTCCTTGCATTTTAGAATGTGGAAATCCACTTTTTCAGAACATTGTGAGAAAAGAATGAAAAAAATATAATTAAATTATCTAAAACTGGGTACTGCCTGAATACAACACTCCAAACTTCACTTTTTATCTAAAGAATAAATAAAATCATTTTCTCCACTAATAAAAAGCAACCTCAAAAATGAGTGTTGCTTTTTGTTTTGCAGTTTATACAGTGTTGCGAATCATTAACCTGGTATTAATTATTTTTTATTATTCTGTTCATCAAGAATCTTTAGATTCTTTTGTTTTAGCCTCCAGGCAGCGCCCATGCTTTCTTTCAGATTTTCTGGTAAAGCCTCCATGGGAACTACAAGATCACCTTTCACCGGCCATTCTTCAAGCAAATGAGGGTGATAACCCTGAGGATAATATTTTTTAGGATCAATCTGTTGCTCGCGCACAAACGGCTCTTGAATCTTCTCACGCGTGGTTGGTGGATGAGGCACAACCAGCTGGCCATTTGTGAAATCAAACTGCGGGGCACGGCTGTTGGGAAAGTCAGGAAGTATGCCTTCCCTGACCCAAATCATATCCTTAGTCATGTTCACCACAATCCCGTCAGGCGCTCCAAAATGATAAGGGCCCTTCCAGTGTTCACGGACCTCTGCCACGGTTTCTTCATTAAGGAATGGATCAAAGTTCATATGGGTGGTCATGAACATTCTCGGCTGGATCAGATTTGCCAGGTATCCTGAGGCATATGCGGGAGTATGATGCGTATCTACAGTGTAACGTGCCAGAAACGGTGGTACGCCCTGCACACCCGCATTGATTTCCATAAGTTCCGGCTGTAGTTCTGTGACATAAAGATCACACCCTTTAGCGTATTTAATATCGAGTTTGCTTGGACGGCCATCTCCGGTCCAGACAAAACACATGTCGTTCCAATCTAGACGATAACCTGAAGCGCCGTCTTTTGCGTGTGAGCGCTGCCAGTGAATAACTTTTACGCCGTTCTTTTCGTACACAACACCGCCGTTGTCACGAAAATCGAACTCGTTAACCTGTATGTCCCAGCCTTTGCCGACTGGGAATACACTAAAGGCATCACGGTGCCATCCAAGCATCATCTTCATGCCCTCAACCATGGTTTTTGTACCGTATTCTGGGGTACGCCCCGAAGGCCCGTGAATGGTCAGCGGTTCATGCCAGCCACCTGCCCATGTGCCAAACATCCATAGATATGGAAGTGATCCAAAGTGGTCGACATGCAAGTGGGTGATAAAAACATGCTCTATTTGATTAAGAGCTACTCGCGCTGCAACGTAATTCGCTACAGCCCCTTCCCCCATATCAAATACGAAGTTGTCACCATTGCCCAGTTCAACATACATTGACGTGTTCATCTGACCAGGCGAATGTGGGTGCCGTGCCCATAAATGTTATGCGCATTTCATTTGGCTGTATTTCCTCTGTGCCCAGGGAACCAGTTGGCTGCACTTTTCAGCCAGGGCATTGGCCTTACACCTTCAAATAACAAACCTTCCTTCCAGCGTCCCATAGGAACACCGCCTGTAAGTGCATTGTTAATATCTTCCTTAGATGAAGGTTTCTGCACCGGCGGTGGTTGGGCAAATACCTGCCCTATAGATAAAGTTAATATGCATAATGAAAGAGAAATTAAGTTAAATATTCGATTTTTTCTCACTTTTATACCTCACTTAAAATTTTTTAAATTAATCATTGCTGTTTATAAAATGTATTAATAACAATATTATTCAATCACTCCTAAATATTTATCTCTAAACTGTTTTGTTCTTTCATTCAGTTCGTCTTCTACAACCCATCCCAGGTTCTTCATGCCGGTTTCAGATAGTGGTGAAAGATCACCTAGAAAAAAAGCATCTTTTTCACTTTTGTTATCTTTTTTTATATTATTTGTCATATCTGCGGCCACTCCGGCGAGTTCTTTTGTCCAGAAAAGGTAATCCACAGGCATGAGAAGGATTAACCTGTTTTTCTGATCAATAAAATAAGGAAGTTCTCCAAACGAACTTACTTCATCCAATTTTTCTTTCTGCGAATCAAACCATGTCATCAATATCACAGTCTCAAGATAAAACCTTGCAAAATCCTCTGTTTCCTTTGTCGTGGCAAGGTCAATAAGGATATTCCTGTTATTAACGTTTTCGAGCTGGAGAACAGCGCCGATAAGGTAAGTCTGCATAAGAGGTGAAAATGATTGGTTTTCCAAAAACTTTTTTATGGAGGCTTCACTTATTCCAAGTTCGGTAAGTTTTTCAACATTTTGTTCCAGGAGTTCTTCATAACTAAGGTTCCATATTGCATCGTTTGCCATATTCACATATGTAGAACCCGGAATTCTTGGAATCGGGGCAAACCTTACAGCAAAATTTCCTGCCCTGTCTATCTTCGCAACTTCGCGTAATGCGTTTTGTAGTAGTTCATTTCTGGTATAAGGGTCTACCCCAAGTTTTTTTGCCCATTTCCTTTGTCCGGCAGAAACACCGAAAAACCAATCCGCTGTTTTGCCAGTCGTATCAACAGCAGTTTCACCAAGATTTTTTCCATCCTCACCCTCGGCTCCCTTTTCATCATCGCTCCCTGTTACATAACCAGCCGCTTCACCTGCTGCGTCTTTACTACCTTCGTAAACAGTACCTGCCGTATCCTTTGACCTCTTAAAGAGTCTGCTTACACCCCCGGGTACGCCCTTAACTGTTTCAACAGGTTTTGTAGCAATATGAAACATTGATTCTATTGAACCAGTGGCAGAATTTGCCGCAGCTTCAATAAACACCTTTGATTTTGAAAGATTTTTTAATTCATTTAGGGCATAAAGTTCACGAATAAGAACAATTAAACTAAGATTTCCTGTAGATTTGTAATCACCAAAATCACTTTTAATTGTATATATATTTAAGAAGCCGTTACTCTTAACAACAGGGTCAATCTGATAATAGTCGGTTCTTATAATTTTTGCAGGTAGTTGTTCATTTGCTTTAAGGTTATGAATTTTTTTTATTTTTTTCCTGGGCAAAAACATTAAAAGGTAATAATAAAAGAATTATCAGTAGTAGTTTATTCATCTCATTTCTCCTAAAATTTCAATTATTAATAAAAATTACCATATAAAAGAACCATAAATAATCTATGTTGCAATAGCATAATCAATAATCATTATTCAATCATGGAAATTTTTGATTCTCACTTTCATATCATAAATAAAAAATACCCCTTAATACCAAGCAAAGGGTACATTCCAGATGAATTTAAAATCTCCGATTATTTAACTAAAACAAAGAATCTTAATATTACCGGTGGTGCAATAGTTTCGGGCTCTTTCCAGGGATTTGACCAGGAATATCTGATTTCTGCACTAAATATACTTGGTGAAAATTTTGCAGGAGTCACGCAGATACCCATGAGTACCAGAGATGAAGAAATATTAAGGCTAAACGATGCCGGTGTGAGGGCAGTAAGGTTTAATATTGAACGTGGTGGATCTGAAAAAATCGAAAACCTGGAAAAACTGGCATTAAGGGTTTACGAGTTATGCGGCTGGCACGTGGAGCTTTATATAAATTCATCAAAACTGGATGAAATATTTAATACCATATCTAATTTACCTTCTGTTTCTCTTGACCACCTCGGTATTTCTAAATCAGGATTTGAAACCTTATTAAAACTTGTGGAAAAGGGTGTAAAAGTAAAAGCTACCGGCTTTGGCAGGGTGGATTTTGATATAGAATCAGCCCTTAAAGAGATAGTATCCGTTAATCCCGATGCCTTAATGTTTGGTACAGATCTCCCTTCCACAAGGGCACCCAAGCCTTTTAGATATGAAGATATTGATCTTATTCAGGATACTTTCGATGAAATTATCTGTAAAAAAATATTTTATGAAAATGCCTTTTCCTTTTATCGCTTAAAAAAGCTTAATCTTTGAAATATTCCCAAAATATGTATCAACCCTGAACCTTATCCACGTTTTATTGGTATCTGTAATTGATCTGTTATCATCAAAAAAGGTATCTGCCCTGTTTGCTGCTCCCAAGACCCCGAAAGAAACAATTTTATATAAAGACCCTACCTTTGAACTGCCGTAGTCCTCATTATCGATTTTTTCCAGGTTCCCAGGTTGTTCATCTTTAAGATCAGATGAAATAGCTGTAGGATCAGAATCCTGTGCTATAAGAAAACAAGGGAAAATTAATAAATAAAAGAAAAAAAAGTTAGAAAAGTAAAAAACCCTTTTTAAAATAGCTTTAATAATTAGTGATGAAATCATTTTTCAAATGTTATTACTATTTAAATTTATGGACTTGATCAATAATACTAATTATTATTAAGACAATTATTTATTGGGGTGAAATTTGATTAATTTTCTTCGAAACTTACTATTAATAATTTTTATATCTCTTTTAATTATACCTGTATTTTCTTATTCACAGTCCAAAAATCTGTTTAACTTACTGGGAGAAGCTGAAAATTTTGAGATAAATGTAAGGGTTGTCGGCAAACAGGAAATTTATGACAAACTTGGTATTACAAAAGTAAATCTCAAGAACAATATGGTAACCCACCTGAAGAATAAGGGTATGAGAATCGAAAACAGGAGTTCCAATATGATTCTGTTGACCCTGACTATTCTTGCGGCAAAAGAATGTTATACATTTGATATTGAGATAAATGTGCTCGAAACAGTATTATCTGCTAAAAGCTATGACCCGGGAAGAGCGGCTGTCTATTCAACAGGTTCTGTAGGTTATATATGCAACCTTCCTGATACAAGTGCAACAATAAACAATAATGTAAATATATTCCTTGACGATCTTGTTAAGGACTATATTAATGCTGGAAAACCCAAGAAACCGCAGTAAACTGTAACCCCAACACTTTTCCGAAGTTTAATATATAAAATGAATTAATTAGGAGATTTATTATGAAATACTTTTTAATAGTTTTAAGTTTTTTATTCGTTTCGATAGCCGGCGCAGCACAAGCAGACACCAAAAACAGTGAGTTTGACTGGTACGCTTCAAAAGTAACAGGAGACCACTATGGCAAGGTTATGCTTGGGGAATCAACGCTTATTGAAAGAGACGGGAAAGTAGTAGGCGGTGAATTTATTATGGATATGACTACTATTACAGTTGAAAATATCGACTCACCCAAATATGAAAAAAAGTTTCTTAACCATATGAAAAGCGATGATTTTTTTGATGTTGCAAAATATCCGATAGCTACCTTAAAAATTAATAAAATCGATGGTACAAATGTAGAAGGCGACCTTACAATAAAGGATAAAACTAATCCGATTAATTTTACGATGGAGCAAAACGGTGATTTAATAACGGGTAAAATGAAATTTGACCGCACAAAGTACGATATGGTTTACAACTCCGGCAATTTTTTTAAGGACCTCGGCGATAAGGTTATTCATGATGAAGTAGTTCTTGCTTTTAAAGTAAAGGTTATCGAATCTTAAAGTATAAATGGGAGAGAATATAATAATCTCTCCCATTATTTTTTATAGATTTTAGAATGTACCGCAAAACTCTCCCGTTAAGTCGTTTATCCAAAATGAGTCAAGACTACCTCTGCCGTTACCATTGTTTAATCCAACAAAACTAATAAATCCTAAATTGATATTGCCCTGGCCAATCTTGTTAATTCTAACAAACCCTTCGGATATTGTGTTCCCAGGGCAAAGAAGCTCTCCTCCTTTACTGTGAGGGATTGAATTGTTTATACCGTATTCAAAACTAGCAACACTGGCATCACCCGACTCTTCGAGTAAACTTTCCAATAGGGGATTATCTTCATTAACACATGAAAAAATTACGTTTCTGCATGAAAAGGGTACTTCGTTAAGATCGTAAATATCTACATCAAATGCAGCCCAGATTTCAAGAATATTATCAATTTCAAATTCATCAGTCCCACCGCCAAAAAGATTAAGATCTTTTTCAGGAATAACAATTATATCTGAAAGTGTAATTCCCCCATTAGTATTAAAGTTAAAGGTGGCACAGTCCTGATTCGATCTAGAGCCATCTTCAACAATTCCCTGCATATTTGTCCTGTATTCATAGCCGTTATTGTCTAAAAGTCTCATATTAGCAATAAAATCGAAATCACCGTCCAAATCCTCTCCAGTTTTATAAACAACAAATACACCATAAGCACCGGCGGGAAGAACAACCCCCGAAGGATTGCCGTCGTTAGTCAGAATATTCCTTATGTTGTAGACATGCGAATCACCAGGTGTATAAAAATCAAAAAAGTTGTTCTCGTTACAGTTGTTCGCAACATTGAAAATCTGTATGTGTACCGTATGCTCTTCGTCTGTATCTACATTTGTAACCTGAATGAAGGTTTCCCTGTCTCTTAAATCAAAAAAACCTAATAAAGCTTCATCCGCAGTATCAGTTGATGGTATATTTAACCCTTCGCTTGAGTAGCTATTTAAAGTCCCTAGTAGAAAAATAGAGAAAATAATTAAAAATATTTTTATTCTGCCCACTTAGATTTACCCTCCTTATAAGTAAAATCCCCATAATTTTAACTAACCAATGTTATTTTTTCTATTACTACTGGTAAATTCTCTCATTTGTAGTTATTACTAAAATATTATTATGGAAATAAACGACTACGTTCAGCAAACAATCAGTACTATTAAAGGTTATGCCTACGGCAACAAGATCACACGTGTAGACCTTATGGCAGTTTTGTATCTTTCAAAGAATTTCAGAGCCAGGGATATGTTTAAACTCATAGTACAAGAAGAACTGATTGAACTGATAAAAGGTGAACCACGGTTTCCTGACAAGGATGACGAATATAAAATAACAGAAAAAGGATTTGAATTAATAGGTGAGGAATAGCGAAATTGAAATTCAGCCTTGCACCGGTACAGTCTCGAAACAGGTTCGACAAACTTAAACAGCAGGCAATTCTTGCAGAACAGTTAGGTTACGAAGCTCTCTGGGCACATGAACACCACTCAGAGGGTATGATGTACCCAAGCCCTCTTATGGTCCTTTCCATTCTTGCTTCAAAAACTAAAACCATAAAACTTGGTACAAACATGCTTCTTCTTTCACTTCACCACCCGGTAAGGGTAGCAGAAGAGGGTGCAATGGTGGATTCACTTTCCAACGGCAGGCTCAGGCTGGGTGTCAGTGCAGGCTACTCTGAGACTGACCTCAAAGCTTTTAACGTCGACCCCAAAGACCGCGGAAAAAAGATGGAAGAGGGTTTGAAAATTATCAGGACACTCTGGAACAGCGAGCATATAAATATTGACGATGAATTTACACACCTTAGGGACTTTTCGATTTTTCCTTCGACTATTCAGAAACCAAATCCACCGATTTATGTCGGCGCTACTGTAAATAAAGCCATACAGCGTGCAGCAAGGCTCGGAGATGAATTTCTAATAAGTGCGACTCAGCGTCGGAGCGACATACCACGGATACTCGGTGTTTATAAAACAGCGTTAGAAGAACTCGGAAAAAACTTTGCCGATAAATCCACTACTATAAACAGGCTTGTTCATGTTGTTGAAAACAATGGCCAGAAAAAGTGGGCAAAGGAATTCTTCGGCAATGCACTGTTAAGACTTTACGACTCCTGGGGCCATTCCAATATTACCGAACTTGATGACAGGGAAAGAATGCTGGAAGAAGTATGCGAAGAGAATTTTGTTATTGGCTACCCGGAGGAATGTATAGAAAAGATTGACCAATACGCTGAACTGGGTATCGGAGAAATCGCCTGCCTCATGAACTTTGGCAGCCCGGATCTCAGTAAAGTTGAAAGATCCATGAAATTGTTGTCTGAAAAAGTAATGCCGGAATTTATTTAAATAAAAGATAATTCACAAAATCTACAACTTATTCAGAGATTATTTCCAGGAAATTTCTTTTAGGCTTGCCGTCAAGAAAGCTCCTTATCTGTTCCAGGCTGCCATTCTCCTGGCGCCAGTGATGATACTTTTCATAGTGTTCCTTGGACTCCCATTTTTCAACCAGGAACATTAACGTGGGATCGTCTTCGTCAAGATTCATCGTAATACCCTGATTCCCTTCAAAGTTTCTTGTGTCCGGTAGATTGTCAATAAAAAACTGCTTGGCTTCTTCAACTGTTTCTGCCTTTAATCTGGCTTCAACTATAATTCCAATACTCATCATTATCTCCTTTAGTTTTTATATAATCACTATATAAAAAAATCATGTGGATGTCATTACCTAAATTCTGATTTCCTGATTTCTGGTATAATTTCTAAATCTTTATAAATTTAGGGGAGCATTATAAATGAAAATTCTGGGAATCTTAGTAGTTTTAATATTGGCATTTAGTCCATTGATATTATTGGCTGATGTTGTTTATTTTGATAACGGGGACAGGCTTAGCGGTGATATTGCTTCATTAATTGACAATAAACTAACGTTGGAAAACACCCCGGTTGGAAAAATTGAAGTAGACACAGCCAATGTAAAAACATTCTCCACAGATGAACCTATTGATATTTATTTCTTGGACGGCGAAAGTGAAAAAAAGGTTGTCGAAAAATCAGATGAAGGCAGAGTAGCTGTAAAAACAAATGAGTCGGATGGACTCAAACAGGTTAAGATAGGAGATATATACCGCATCGGCCCTCTCGACAATGCCGTTGTATGGAGCGGTAATGTACGGTCCGGCCTTAACGGTTCAAACGGTAATTCCGACACACTTAACTTTAACGTTGGCCTGAATCTCCGAAGAAGATCTCCAAGGGACAGGGCTACTCTAAACGGTGAATATATATTCCAGCAAAGCGATGGGGATACTGAGGAAAATAAATGGTTCACAGAATTGAAATATGATTATTTTATTTCTAATGACATCTACAGTTTTTCGCTTTTCAGGATAGGACAGGACGAGGCCTCAGACCTCGATCTCCGGACAATCCTATCCACCGGGTTTGGATACCAGTGGATTGAAAGAAAAGACCTCAAGTTTGCTACTGAGGCAGGTTTTTCCTGGCTGTATGAAGATTTTAGCACTGGTATGAGTGACAGCAAGATAACTTTAAGGCTTGCTTATCATTATGAAAATAACCTTTGGGACAAAGTTAGGTTCTTTAATAATCTCGAATTCTACCCCAAGATAACCGGCCCGTCTGATTTCTTCCTGACAACAACTGTAGGGCTGAGGACCAATGTATCCAAAACAATCTTCACAGAAGCTAAAGTAATATACCAACACGATTCAACCCCGGCCGAGGGGAATAGCAAAAACAATGTAAACTATCTCTTTAGTCTTGGTATGAACTTCTGAAAAAGAATTAGGAGTAGCGGGATTTTCATTTACTCCAGAATTATATTTACTTTGATGGAACATTTTTTAAGCGCTCTTGAAAGCTGAGCAGTATCTAAATTCATATAAATCCCCCTTTTTTTTATTCCATTGTAATACATTTATAAAAGTGTTTTATCTTTTTTAAAAAAGACTATTTTTTGACTATTAGTTTAAATTGCATTAAATATTCTATATAACTAAATTTAACTATTAGGAGGTTAGACATGCGTTATATAGCACTTTTACTTCTTCTTGTATTTATTTCATCCACTGCATTTGCAGCCCAGTGGGTTACACTTGCCAAAAGGGTTGATGGCACCGTGTATTCAATTGAAAAAGGGACTTTAACGGAAAAAGGCAATTCTCTCCAGTTCTGGCTGAAGGCAGTGCCTCCAAACCCTCTTCAGCTTGCAGACGGCAGGGAATATGTAAGAACCGAAAGTCATGAGGTAATTCTTTGCCCACAGGACAGGGCTTCAACTGTTAAAATTAAATATTTTGATAAGGGCAATAACCTTATTGAAACAGAACAGATTTTAAACAGCAACAGGACCCTTATTTACAGGGATATATATCCCTCAGGTATCGAGGATTACATAGCCGCTAAATTCTGCAACTAAAAATAATATAAGGTCTTCCACTTTTTATAATCAAATTATATAATATGTGATTACAAGGAGGGATTTAAGATGACCAGATATATTGTTTTTACACTTTCGCTAATTCTTTCACTTGGCCTCTTGCTGCCTGGTGGAGCACTTCTCAAAACTGATTCTGCTTTTGCAAAAAGCAGGTCACTTGGAAAGGTAAGATTTAAGACATCATGCAACAGGAAAGCCCAGAAACGGCTAAATATGGCTGTGGCTCTATTACATCACATGATGTACAAACAAGCCAAAAGAGAATTTTTAAACGCTGCTGACCTTGATCCTTCTTGTGCTATGGCATTCTGGGGCTATGCAATGACACAGTTTCATCCGTTATGGGCACCGCCTAGCAAATCAGAACTTTTAAAAGGAAATGCCGCTATACAAAAAGCAATAAAATTAAACCCTGAAGACCCCAGGGAGCAGGACTATATATCTGCTGTTGAAGCGTTTTATAACGGTTGGGAAGCAAAAGATCATAAATCAAGAATTGCTGCATGGAGTGATGGGCAAAAAGTTGTGCTTGATAACAATCCAAATGATGTGGATGCAACTGCATTTTATGCACTATCGCTACTTGCAACAGCACCTAAGAAAGACAAAGAGTACACCAATCAGAAAAAAGCCGGTGAAATGCTTGAAAATCTCCAGAAGAAAAACCGCAGGCACCCAGGCCTGTTTCACTATACAATTCATGCATACGACAATCCAGCCCTTGCGGAAAGAGGTGTAAAAGTTGCAAATGGTTACGCTAAAATTGCCCCTAATGTACCTCACGCACTACATATGCCGAGTCATATTTTTGTAAGGCTTGGTATGTGGCCCGAAACTATAAACTGGAATACACGCTCAGCAAAAGCCGCTGAAGAACAGTCAAAAGAGGTAATGTCTCTTCATTATTTACATGCTGTCGATTACCTGATATATGCTTACCTCCAGAAGGGACAGTATGCAAAAGCGGAAAAACTTCTTGAAAAAGTAAACAGCATAGAAAAATACCAGGACAGTTTTGCTTCTGCTTACGGAATTGCAGGTGCCCAGTCACGTTCTATTGTAGAACAGAAGAAGTGGGAAGAAGCAGCTACAATGCAGGTTAGAACACATAGTGAATTCCCATGGGACACGTACCCGCAGTATGAAGCCATAACTTACTACGTAAGGGGCCTCGGTGCTGCAAGAAGCGGAGATATAGAGTCTGCAATGAAGGATAAGGCTATGCTCGACCAGTTATACACAGCAACAGTAAATAATGGGCAGTCATACTGGGCAATTATCGTTGATGCCCAGAGACAAACTGTTGATGCATGGATTGTCTATTCAGGAGGAGACAAAGCCGCAGGACTCCAGATGATGCAGGCCGCCGCCGATCTTGAAGACTCTGTTGATAAACATCCCGTTACACCCGGATCTGTAATGCCTGCACGTGATATGCTGGGTGATATGTTACTAATGTCAGATAAACCAGGTGATGCACTCACCGCATATGAGGAAAGCCTCAGAATATCACCAAAACGTTTTTACAGTTTATACAGTGCCGGATACTCCGCTGAAAAAGCAGGTGACTCTGAAAAAGCTGTAAAATACTACTCCGAATTAGTTGATGTTACAGCCAGGGCTGATAAAGAAAACGAACGTATAGCACACGCGAAAGATTATATTAACAACAGTTAACTTAATATATAACGGGCATTTGTTACAGTTGTTGCCTGGTTTTACCTTGATCCTAAAGGGAAAATGAAAGGGGCGGGTTAATAATATTTAATAATCATATTTTTATTTAGACTGTATATATTTATAAGGGTGTAATCAATATGAATGGGCAATTAAAAGAGTAATCCCGCTTCGCGTGCAAATAGTTTGATCTTATCAAAATCTTCGAACCGTCACAATGTTCAAGGCCGGAGTTTGCATCAATACCGCCGGGTTTTACTTTCATAATGGCTTCTTTAATATTTTGAGGATTAAGACCACCTGCAAGAATTACCGGAATCTTTAATTCATTTGCTATTTTTACGCTTATATTCCAGTCATGAGTTTGACCTGTTCCGCCAATTCTGTCTTTTGTTTTTGTATCGAGAAGAATCATATCAGAATAAGGTTCATACATTTTTGCCTGTTCAATTGCAGTATTATCCATTACATGTATTGCTTTAATTAGTTCTATATTATGAAGATTTTGCTGTAACTGCTTCATACCTTCTGTATCCAAATTATTATGAACCTGAATTGCAGTTACACCGGTATATTCAGCAATCTCTACTATTTCATTAACATCCAGGAGATGCGTTACCATAACTGTCCTTACACCTTCCGGAACTGAAGCTACTATCTGTTTGGCTATTTCAGGTGTAATTTTATCTTCAACATATTCAGGTACACCGAGAAGCAAACCAATAGTGTTCGCCCCGGCTTCTATTGCTCCCAGTGCTTCATTTGCATTTTGAATACCGCAGACTTTTATTATTGGTGACATATCAAGTGGTAATAATATTAATCTTTGGACTTATTGGTATAATATAGTGCAGGATTGCTGAAAATTGGCTTAATAACTGTATTTATCATTTTTATCCCCCAATCTTTTTTAGCAAACTTTTACCTATTATTTTCGCCGATGCATTTACACTTACCGTAAAGCCAAAGAAGAGCCCAAAGTCCCTTGTTGCCAGCATACTTGTTGCATACAGACCAGGAACGTTTGTCTGTAAATGGTGGTCAAGCTCGGGGTATCCGTTACTAATTTTGAGACTTTGCAAAATATTTCCATTTTTTAAGAAAGGCACATCGTGCATATTTACCTTGTAACCGGTTGCAAGAACAATATGATCAACTGAAATATGATCACCGGTATTGAAATTAACTTTTAGCTTGCCATTATCAGAATCTATGATTTCTGTAATTTCCGTATTGGGGCATACATGGATTGAATCACTTTCTAACCTCGGTTTAAGCCACGGCTCCATTTTAAGCCTGCCTTCACCGAAAAACCTTTTACCTATTTTATCTTTTTCTGATTCGTTCAGTTCGCCGTACCATTCCGGGCTTTCGCTCATTTTTTCAAGCAGGGGGGTGACCCAGTCCCAGTCGGATTCTATAAACTCCGGGGTGTTGTGCCTGAAGGATATATAAACTTCTTCTGCACCAGACTCATTTAAAAGTGCCGCCGATTCAAAGGCGCTCATCCTGCCGCCGATAATCAGGCAATTTTTATCTTTAAAATTCTTAAAACTGTTTATATCGCATGTATGCGTGTACTTGTCTTCAGGGATTTGCTTGGAATACTCATCCGGAATAAACTTAAAATATTTAAAACCGACAGCCAGGAGAACATTTTTTGATTTAATTTTGTCACCATCGGACATTTCTGCCGTAAATTTCAGCTTTTCCCCGTCATAATTTAGCTGTTCTACTATCTTATCAATCGGTTTAATATTTTTTTGGTTTGAAAACCAGTCTGCGTATTCAAGATATAAATCCAGGGGCACCGGCCTGAAATCATCTATATTTAATCCCCTATCCAGCATAAACTTTTCGAATGTATCAATACCTGCAGGGTCAAGGTGCCAGTCAAATGCTGACCTGAGTTTCATACCTTCAGGCATATTGTTCTTCCAAAAGTCCATTGATTTACCAACAACAATATGATCTATATTGTTTTGTAAGCAGTAGGCACTCATTGAAAGACCGAATGGCCCTGCACCTATAATTAAGAAATTAGTTTCGATTTGCATAATAAATTGAAAAGATTATATCAAATTTTATTAATTAATCTTTAATAATTATGAAGAAATATTATGCCGTGTAATATTTAAGTTAAATTTAAAGGGAGAAAAAAATGAAATATTTACATTTTTTAAAAAGAAATATTGTACCAAGCTGTATTCTGTTGATTTTATTTTTTGTTAGTCCAACTTTAGGATTAGCAAAATCCGATCCACTGCCATCATGGAATGACACAAGTACAAAGAAATACATTATTGAATTTGTTGAAACCGTAACAAATCCTGATAGTAATGATTTTGTAAAACCAGAAGACAGGATTGCTACTTTTGATAATGACGGGAATCTTTGGATCGAACAGCCGGTATATACTCAGCTTGCTTTTGCATTTGACCGGATTAAGGCTATGGCTCCCGAACATCCGGAATGGAAAGAAACCGAACCCTATAAATCTGTACTTAAGGGAGACTATTCTTCTCTGGATAAAAAAGACCTTTTAGAAATTATTGCAACAACCCATTCCGGTATGACAACAGAAGATTTTGAATTAATTGCCTCAGCCTGGTTCAAAACATCTAAGCACCCAAAGTATAAACGTTCTTATTCTGAACTGATCTATAAACCCATGGTTGAACTGCTTGAATATTTAAGGGCCAATGGATTTAAGACATACATTGTTTCAGGTGGTGGCATAGACTTTATGAGGCCGGTCACACAGGAACTCTACGGCATTCCACCCGAGCAGGTTGTCGGTACAAGTGTAGTAACAAAATATGAACTACGGGATGGCAAACCTGTATTAATAAAAATGCCGGAGATCTTTTTTATTGACGACAAGGAAGGTAAACCCATAGGTATTCAGAAATTTATCGGCAAACGCCCGATCTTTGCTTCGGGAAACTCTGACGGTGATTATGAAATGCTGCTCTGGACAACCACAGGCCCGGGTAAACGCTTTGGCCTTTTGCTCCATCATGACGATGCCGAAAGAGAATATTCCTACGACCGCAAAAGCCATATAGGAAAACTCGATAAAGCACTGGATGCTGCCCGTAAAAACAATTGGGTTGTAATTAGTATGAAAAACGATTGGAAAACAATTTTCCCGTATGAAAATTAATATAAAATAACAATTTCTATGTTAAATATACGGCCGGACTTAATAATCCGGCCTTTTTTATATTATATCTTTAACACACCTGAATCCTGCATGAGAAAGCCCGCTGTCGGGACTTGTCTTCATCCTGAAAGCTACCCTGTAGCCGGAACAGTATGATTCGTTACAAAGAAATGAACCGCCCCTGTGTACTTTCTTTGGTGCTGTAGGTTCTGCAGGATCAAAACTATCTAGGGGGCCTTGGGGGTTTTTAATGCCATCAGATTTATCCACTTTGGCATAATAGTCAGGGCGGTACCAGTCAGATGTCCATTCCCAGACATTGCCGGCAATATCGTATATTCCATATTTATTTGGAGGAAATGATTTCACAGGGGCCGTAACTTTAAACCCATCCCTAATATTATTGTAATCGGGAAAACTTCCATTCCACGTGTTGGCTTTTGGGCTCCCTTTCTCAACATTTTCATCGCCCCAGCTATAGGGTTTATTTTCAAATCCTCCCCTTGCAGCCCACTCCCATTCTGCTTCAGTAGGAAGCCTTTTCCCTGCCCAACGGCAAAACTCTTCCGCATCGTACCACGAAACATGTATTACAGGGTGATCATCAAGGCCCTCTATGCTGCTTTTCGGGCCCAAAGGGCTTTGCCAGTTCGCACCCGGCATCCAGGCCCACCACTGGTAATGGTCATTTAGATTAACTCTTCCCCTTGGTGGATTAAATACCAGGGATCCCGGCACTAAAATGCTATCGTCTGGTTTTGGTGTACCCTCCGGGAGCTGTTTTTTGAGTTCTTCCCAATCGGGTTTTAGTTCTGCAGTTGTGAGATACTTGGTATCATCAACAAAATTTCTAAACTGTGAATTTGTTACTTCCGTCTTATCCATATAGAAGCTGTCCAGTAAAACTTTGTGCCTCGGCAGTTCATCCGGCCTTGCAAGCTTGTCACCGCCGCCCATCATAAAATCCGCAGGCGGGACTATAACCATTTCGGCAGGAACTTGATTTTTTACTTTGTTACTGGATTTATTTATTTCAGAATTTTCACATGAAAAAATAAAAACACATATTAAGAGAAATAATTGATTTTTCATAGGAAGTTAAGATAACACAACAATCTATATAACAGAACCTGGTCTGTATTAATACAGAAAGGGAGCCAAAGAGGCTCCCTTTATTTTATGCTTTTATTTAGCAATAACGATCTGTTATTTATTCGGTGGCGGAAATACAAAACCACCTAAGAATATACAAAATAAATATTTAATGGTCAGGTGGACTGTCACTATCCATTGTTTATTTACCTCAACAATATTATATACGTTTTAGAAGATATTTTCAATAATAACTATCGGTTTTAATGAACAAAAAAATGGTATTAAGCAATATAAATAATTTTTATAAGCATAGTGTAATTTGCTTCTATTGGCTGGGCACAAGGATTTGCTATTAAGACAACCATATTGGGGAAATACATCCGAAATAAAAATTTAAATTAACTCATTTAACCTACTTAACTCAATGCTGCAGTTCTACCTGTGACTTACAGATTCAGGGTCCGGAAGAGGTTATTTAAAAAAAATTCATTCTGATTTAAATATTTATATTGATATTACAATGAAATAATTAGCCTTGCCCCTAAAACTGCTAAAAAATCCTCATTTGGATTATTACTCGGATTAATAATTAATTGGATATCGGGTGTAATTTGTGCAATTGGAGATACTTGTATTCTATATAGCGTCTCAAATACAAACTGTGTTCTTAATGAATTATCTACAGGCTCACCCATTGCAAAAGCAACCCCAAAAAAATCACCAGGATTATTTAAAGGCCCTGAAATACCAAACCCTAATGATAAAAGCTGTTTAACCTCTGTAAATTGACCGTCAGAATAACCGTATCTAATAAATGCACCGTATTTATCAGCAAAAGTTTTACTTAAATTAATATTAAATCCTTGTGATGAAGGTTTACCTTCATCTTCTATCTTATCACTATGCCAGAAGACTATATGATAATTTCCATCATACCCTATCTTTTTGGCTAGCGGAGCAAAATTTAATTCAAGTGTTTTAAAATAATCGCGATCTTTGAAGAATGATTTTATATTCAATTTGCCTGCTTCTGCCCTTAAATTTCCAAGGCTAAATAAAATATAGAATATATCATTTGGTTTAACTGTGATAAAAGCCAAAAAACATGTCGCTGGAAATGGGATAGTTTGATTTTGAGAAAATGCTTAATTAAGAAAAAATCTTTTTGCACTGCTGTACATATAAAAATCTACAAAGTCAGATTGGTCTACTTTGCCTAATCTAAATGTTACCTTTTCATTAAATAATGATTGCTGCCACCAAATTTGATCTAAAGATAAAGACTGTTTATTAAAT
>PVMK01123259.1_pt1 | contig 18093 bp, 16 predicted proteins | sample 1853481 | NCBI WGS metagenome assembly PVMK01 (sample SAMN08533507, study PRJNA380276) | Marine sediment metagenome, whole genome shotgun sequencing project. | reverse complement strand
GACGGATCAGGGTATGAACCCGATATTTTTTCGATTCTCACCGCACACACCTTGGTTTCAGGTATTTTTGATTCAGGGTCCAGTGCGTTGTTTGTCAGCTGGTTCGTTGGGGATTCCGCGAAATGGAATGTCATGGATACAACGCCCTCCGGCGAGACCTCGGTCACCCTTGCCTCCGTCTCCACCTCGCCCCTCCGTGAGGTTACTCGCACTGTGTCACCGTCCTCTATCCCAAGCATCTCCGCGTCCTTCGGGTTTATCTCCACCAGTTCGTTCCTCCTGAGAACGTTCAGGCCCTCGACCCTCCTCGTCATGGTCCCGGTGTGGTAGTGGTACAAACTGCGCTCAGTTGTAAGCACAAGTGGGTACTCTTCATCAGGGAGCTCCATGGGGGGTTTATAGACAAGTGACTTGAACTGCCCCTTACTGTTCCCAGTGGCGAAGCCCTCCGAGTGAAGATACTTTGTCCCAGGGTGGTTCCTGTCCGTGCATGGCCATTGAAGCCCAACGTTTTCTATCCTATCAAAGTGTATTCCACCGTAGATGGGTGAAACTGAAGCGATCTCATCCATAACAGCGGACGAGTCCTTGAAATCAAATCCGTCTACGCCCATCCTTCTTGCTACTTCACTGACGATTTCCCAGTCGCCCCGTGATTCACCCCTCGGGTTGATGACCTTCCTGACGCGTTGCACCCTCCTCTCAGTGTTGGTGAACGTCCCGTCTTTCTCCGCGAATGAGGTAGCTGGCAGCACCACGTCCGCCATCTCAGCTGTCTCTGTTAGAAATATATCCTGCACAACAAAGAAATCCAGTTTCTGGATGGCCTCTGTTATATGGTTGGCGTCCGCGTCGCTTAGCACGGGGTTCTCACCCACGAGGTAAATGGCTTTGAGTTTCCCTTCATGGGCGACGTTGAACATCTCAGTCATGGCTAACCCAGCCTTGCCGGAAAGACCCGTACCCCATGCCGTCTCAAACTTTTCCTTTATCTCTGGAACGTGAACTCTTTGATATCCCGGATAAACGTTTGGAAGCGAGCCAACGTCACACGCGCCCTGTACGTTGTTCTGCCCCCTGAGGGGATTTACGCCTGATGACTCCTTGCCCACGTTTCCAGTTAACAACGCTAGGTTCGCTGTCGCAAGGACGTTGTCAGTGCCGTGGGAGTGCTGGGTTACACCCATCGCATAGAGTATGGACGCAGGGCTGTTGGACGCGTACATCCTGGCAGCCTCTATTATCTTTTCCCCGGTACTCCCGTAATTCTTTCAACCTCATCCAGTGGGAACCTGTCCAGGGATTTTTTAAATTCATCAAAGCCCTCGCAGCGTTCCTGGATGAAGGCAGCATCCGCCAATCCTTCATCCACGATGATCTTGGCCATTCCCATCATCAGTGGGACATCTGTTCCGGGATTAAACTGGAGGAAAAGATCAGCCCACTTGCATAGATCGATCTCCCTTGGGTTTGCCACGATGAGCTTTGCCCCGTTCCTCACGGCCTCGTTGATTCTGTTGGCGATTATGGGATGGGCCGAGGTGGTGTTTGTGCCGATGGCGAAAAAGCATTTTGAGTTTTTGACTTCGTCGATGGAGTTGGTCATGGCCCCGCTGCCGAAACTCTGGACGAGGCCGGTGACAGTGGGCGCGTGGCAGAGCCGGGCACAGTGGTCAACGTTGTTTGTACCCATGGCTGCTCTCGCAAATTTCTGCATCACATAGTTGTCCTCGTTGGTGCATTTAGCTGAGGCAATGAAGCCAAAGTAATCCTCGTTTTCAGTGATCTCTTCCTTTATCTCCAACATCTTCCTTGCAACGAGATCCAGGGCTTCATCCCAGGTTGCTTCATGAAACTTTCCATCGCGTTTGATGAGGGGCTTCGTCAAGCGGTCCGGGTGAGTGACGAAACCTAACCCATACCGACCTTTGACGCAGAGGTTACCGAGGCTCGCCGGGTTATCCCGTTCACCCCTAGTACTGACGATCTCATCGCCGCGTACACCGAGGTAAATGCCGCATCCGCAACCACAATATGGGCAGGTGGTCAAGACCTCATAGGCGGGTTTCACGTGCATCTCCTTCTTTGGTATCAAAGCACCGACGGGGCAATTGGCAACGCATTCACCGCATGAGACGCAGTTTGAGTCAAGGATCGGCGCGTCTCCAAACGTGCTGATTGTGGTATGGACTCCTCTCAGAGAGAAATCGATGGCACTGACCCCGATAACCTCCTCGCAGGTCCTCACACAGATGCCGCAGAGTATGCATTTTTCGAGGTCCCTGTCAAAGAACGGGTTCGACGTGTCTAGGGGGATGTCCGGTATGTTCGGCCTAAGCCTTGCGAGTCGATCCTCGTCGATTCCAATATAGTTGGACACGTCCTGGAGCTGGCACTCTGAGTCTTTGACGCAGGTAAGGCAGTCACGGGGGTGGTTCGCGACAATTAACTCAAGGGTGATCTTCCTGGTCTTGACTATCTCAGGGTTCTCAGTCCTTACTGATATTCCTTCCCTTATCTGTGTCTTACATGAGATGGATAGCCTCCTCCCGTCAACCTCTACTAGGCAAAGCCTGCAGTGGCCAACTGGCGTGAGGTCTTTGTGGTCACACAGGTGAGGGATATAGATGCCGTTCTCTTCCGCCACATCGAGTATCGTCTGACTCTCATACCCTACAACGTCTTTTCCGTCGATTGTGAATGATATCATTTCATTTCCCTCCATGTCAGGCTGCCTCCTGTATGGCGACGCCGGCGAAACACTGAGCCGCCGATGCTGTTGAGGGACAATTCTCCATGCATAACCCGCATTTTATGCACTTTTCCTGGTCAATCTTGAAAGGCTCGTCCTTGGACCCCGTTATCGCGTCAACGGGGCACGCCCTGGCGCATATCCCGCAACTTATGCAGCTATCCGGGATTATGCTGTAGTGTAACAGGGGCTTGCATACCCTGGCAAGGCACATGTGTTCATTTATATGGGCCTCGTACTCGTTCCGGAAATAACGGATGGTAGTGAGGGCAGGGTTGGGCGCCGTAGTCCCGAGGCCACACATGGAGCCAGAGATCACAGCCTCACCGACCTCCTCCAAGAGGTCGATGTCATCAATCTTCCCTTTACCCGCCGTTATATCCAGTAAGATGTCGAGCATCTGCTTTGTACCAAGCCTGCATGGCGCGCACTGGCCGCATGACTCCTGCTCTGTGAAATCAAGGAAATACGCGGCAACGTCCACCATGCACGTATCCTCGTCCATGACCACCATGCCCCCGGAACCCATTATGGCCCCTGCTGCCTTCAGGGAGTCATAGTCTACCGGGGTATCCAGCAGGGACTCTGGGAGGCACCCGCCTGAGGGTCCCCCCGTCTGTACCGCCTTGAACTTTTTGCCGTTAGGGATTCCCCCTCCGATATCAAAGACGATCTCACGCAGCGTTATCCCCATTGGCACCTCGATGAGTCCGCAGTTGTTCACCTTGCCTGTGAGCGCAAAGACCGCAGTACCCTTGCTGTTCTCGGTCCCCACCTCTGCGAACCACTCAGCTCCCTTATTGATTATAAGCGGGATGGACCCGAAAGTCTTGACGTTGTTCAATATCGTCGGTTTACCGAACAAGCCCTTCTCCGTTGTCCTGGCCCTGGGTGCCCCTTTCGGCATCCCACGTTTTCCCTCGATGGACTGTGTTAACGCGGTCGATTCACCGCACACGAACGCGCCTGCACCCTTGAAAATTACGATATCAAAGTCAAAACCAGTGCCAAGGATATCCTTTCCCAATAGCCTCTTGTCTTCGGCTTGCTTTAACGCGATCTTTAGGGTCTCAACCGCGAGAGGGTACTCGGCTCGGACATAAATATAGCCAAGTTTTGCCCCAATCGTGTACCCCGCAATGATCATACCCTCCAAAACTGCGTGTGGGTCACCCTCAATGATGGAGCGGTCCATGAACGCCCCTGGGTCGCCCTCGTCAGCGTTGCACACGATGTATTTTTCATCGCCTTTCGCGTTGTATCCTGCCTCCCATTTTCTCCCAGTTGGGAATCCACCGCCCCCTCGACCCCTGAGTCCTGAATTTTTTACTTTCTCGATGATATCTGTGGGCTCCATTTCAAGCGCCTTTGCCAGACCGCTGTAGCCCCCATACGCGATGTAATGGTTGATGTTCATTGGGTCAATGTACCCAAGTTTCTCGAAAAGCCTCCTCACCTGTGGCTTGAACACCGGGATGTCTTCTAACCGAGGTATGTTTTTGACGGCTCCATCTCCTATGGTGCCCATCGCGTAGTCAACCATCGGGTCGCATTCATCACCATCAACTGTGATGAATTTATCCACCAACTCCTTTGCCTTATCTGGTGTGATATTTCGATAGCATATGCCGGGGAACTCCGGCTTAATTATGAGGATCAGAGGCTCTGCGTAACAGGGCCCCATGCATCCAACTTCTATGATATTTGCCTCAAATCCTCTGTCGGTGAGTTCGTCCTCAATAACCTTCTTTGTATTTAATGCCCCCGCAGACCGGCCACATGTTGCGGTGCCTATCAGTATGAGGGTTTTTTCTCCTCCCCATAGCTCTTTCCATTCCGTATCTGCACGCTGTATTATTTCTTGGAACATGTCAGCACATCAACTCTTCTTGAACAGGGATTTTACTTTCTTGGGGGTTAAATTGGCGGCCACTTCATCGTTAACCATTGCACACGGCGCCAAAGCACAGCATCCAAGACAGGCCACGGTCTCAAGGGTGTACTCCTGATCCTCGGTAGTCTCGTTTTCGTCGATCCCAAGCTCCCTTTTGAACTCGTCAAGGATGCGAGGCGCGCCTTTGACGTGACACGCGGTTCCACGGCAGACCATCACCGTGTTCCTGCCCATTGGTTTGAACCTGAACTGGGCGTAGAAAGAAGCTACAGCGTAGACCCTGCTCTCTGGGGCCCCCAGAAACTTTGATACATCGAACATAGCCTCCTTGGGAAGGTATCCGAATCTCTCTTGAATGTCCTGTAAGATTGGTATCAGTTCCTCTTCCTCTCCACGGAACGTATCCAGTACTCTGGACAACTCCATGCGGTTGTAATCAACGTTCAACGACAAAAACGATCAAAATCACTTATCGTCCACTATATTTAAAGTCGTTTCAACAGCTCTGTGGGGGAAGAAACATAGCGAGCCCAGGACGGTCATTGCATCTTACTTTGCAGGCCAGCATTAACCCCGTCGAAAAGATTGAATTATTCGCACACAACGATTTTTCCCCATGCCTCCGCTCAGATCGACATAATGATATATATTTTCTCTATCACTAATTATCAAGGTATATTAATAACGACGCCTCGTTACTGTCGAAGCCTAATGGGTGTTATGCGGTCCCGAGCAGAATGGGTTGAAAACTCAAAAATACTCGTAAACGACGGAAGAGGCCACAGCACAGTACTAGACCTGCCTAGCGGCGACGACACAGGGCCAACTGCCCTTGAACTATCAGTGATGAGCTATGCAGGCTGTATCGCGACAATATTCAAAATAGTAGCAGAGAAACGACGTATCACCTTCAACAGCCTCTCGGTGGACGTTATCGCTGACAAACCCGAGGGGGCCAAGACAATCAAATCCATCGAATTCAACACCCAGGTGAGTTCTGACGCAAGTCAGAAAGCACTTGAGAAATGCCTAGAAATTACAACTAAAACCTGCCCAGTAGGCGTCTTATTCAAGGACGCCGGCGTTCAGCCGGTGTACCGTCTAGAGAAAATCTAGAAAAAAATAGAGCCTCCCATGAGGCATAATTTATTCTTCGTATAGCGTCTCAAGCTTAAAGCTCACAGGCCGAACCCCGTCGGTACAGGCCGTGTACATCAGCGGTGGCTTGACCCAACCGTCGAAGAACGCTCCCTGTCTGAGCACCGCCAGGTCCTTGTACAGGTCCCTCCATGCCCAGCTGCAGAAGCCCTCCGGCATCTCCCCGTTCTTTTCAACGATCCACTCCTTTCCTTCCTCGTGGTGGCAGATCTCGTATGGCGTGTCCTTTCCGGGTTGAATTGGCACGTCGCCGTCGAAGATGTACTCCGGGTCAACGCGCTTGAGTACTGTTACCTTAACTCTGTATGATGGCATAAAACCAAGAAACAGTTGGACTAACTAAGATATGAGTTTAACGCGGGCCCGATCCTGAGAAGAAAGGGCTCTTACGGGTCCAAAGATTTACCGCAGTTGATACAGTATATGGTATCAGGGACCTCGGAGCCGCAGTGGGGACACGACTTGATACCCATATCCGGGTTGATATCTGGGTCAGACTCGTCGATGATGGGTTTCCTCAGCCTACGGCGCTTTCTGGGCTTGGGGGTTTCAACAACCTCAGGTGTTTCCTCTACAAGTGGTTCTGGCTCCGCTGGCTCGACCTCTGGTAATGGGTCCTCTTCTATTACCTCGATCTCCTCGACGACCGGTTCTTCTTCAGGTTCAGGGGCCTCATCTAACACCTCAGGCTCTTCAACGGGCGTGGGCTCCACGGCCTCCTCTGGCTCCAGTATCATCCTCTCTGTCTCGATGACCACCGGCTCAGATTCCTGGTACTCTATCTCGAACATTGGGCCCTCCTCTGTCTCGAACTCAACAGTCTTGGGCTCCTCTATTACCTCCATCTCTGGTGCCTCGATGATAACGGGCTCCGCTGGCTCGTAGCTGGCCTCAATCAAGGGCTTCTCCGGTTCCTCAACCGGCTCTTCCATGATGATCATTGGGGTCTCTATGACAACGGGCTTGGATGCCTCGAATGATTCCCCAAAGAAAACCTCCTCAGGTTCCAGCTGGGGCGGGTCATCCACGGCCTCGTAAGCGGGCTCGATGGGGGCCAGATCGAACTCCACTGAATCATCAACGGGCTCCGGGGGAACCTCCTCGGGATCCTCTTCCGGCTCGAAACCCAGCTCGACGTATACCTTGTCATCAACGGGCTCCTCTTCCTCCGCTGGCCTTCCCTTTGACAGCCTGGACTGGACTATCATCACGGCCAGTATCATGGCCGCTACCATGACGCCCATTAACAGTAAAACTAGGTCCTCGTTCACCTACGTTCCCCCAAACCCCTATTCTATTCTGGCAGGATATAGGTTTATTCAGGGAAACGTACCCAAATAAAAGTCTCCGCTCGGGTAATGGGGGCATGCCTAAAGAGCATATTTCACTACCACGGGCCAGTCCCATGCCATTCTCATCAGCCGTAAAGGCAGGGAACTTTGTATACACGAGCGGCCACACAGGCTCAAGGGACGCGGAGGGGAACCCGCTAACCACTATCAAAGATCAGACAAGGCAGACATTCATAAACCTCAAGGCGACACTCGACGCCGCCTGCGTAACGTTCGATGACGCAGTGAAGGCCACTGTCTTCCTCAAACTGATGGAGGACTTCGGCGGGATGAACGGGGTCTACAGGAGCTTCTACGGCGAGAACTTACCTGCGAGGTCCACGCTGGTCACCGACCTGGTGGCTGACAGCATCCTAGTCGAGATAGAGCTGGTTCTATACAAAGAGTAAACGCCTTTCTTTATCTAAGGCCGATCCCATGTCCTATCCGATAAGTTTTGAAGTTCTTTTTGACAGGACTCGGCAACCTCTACGAGAACACCGCATCCATAATGAAAGGGATAATCGCGGCTGACCGACACGGGTTCCACGGAGCCTTGATGCCTGACCACTACATGTGGGGTCAGGAGATCGGCCACAGGATGGAGAACCCGTACGTGACACTGGAGACATGGACATTCCTCACGTACCTAGCGGGGAAAACCGAGAACATACACCTTGGGACTTTGGTCACCCCCCTCCCATTCAGACACCCAGGAGTGCTCGCCAAGAGGCTTGCCACCCTCGACAACCTCTCAGGGGGCAGGGTGATCCTGGGCGTCGGGGCCGGCTGGAGCAACGTGGAGTTTAAGGGGTACAGCGAGTGGCTTGGCACCAAGAGCAGGGTGGACAAGACAATGGAAGCCCTTGACATCATCACTCGGCTATGGACCGAGGACTCGGTGAGCCACGAGAGCAAGTACTACACGATAGAAAATGCCGTGCTTGAGCCAAAACCGGTGCAGAAGCCGTACCCGAAGCTTCTCTTCGGCAGCTCTGGCAAACGGATGCTGAGGCTAACCGGGCGCATAGGTGACTACTGCTACATCCCGCCGTGGCAGATGGAGAACGCCGCAGAGATGAAGGAAACCGTGCTACTTGCCGCCGAGAAGGCAGGGCGCAAGGACAAAGTAGAGTTCATAGGCGGGATCATGGGGGCGAGAGCTCCCTACGACGCCAAGGAGTACGGCAAGATCATCGAGATGGCCGAGAGAACAGGGGCTAGGTCATGCAACATCGCATTCCCCAGGGAGACCATCGTCGAGGACATAGAGAAGTTTGCTTCAGAGGTCATTCCAAGCTACCTTTGACCTATTTTTTTATGAGTATACCGAGGGGTCTCGTAAAGACCTCGTGAGCGATGATAGTACCAATCGCATCAATTATCGGACTGATCTTGCTCGGAGGAAGGTGAGGACTCACCCTCCCTAATCTCTTTAACTTTTTTTAACGCCTTAATAGCGACCTCAATCATATCAGGCGTGGGCTCCTTTGTTGTGAGCTTCTGGAAAGCCAGACCCGGTTTGATGATAATCTGCATCAGTGGCGCGTCCCTGTATTTGTCGCTGAGCTTGAGCACCTCGTAGCTCACCCCGGCGATCACGGGGAACAACGCGAGCCTGTACGCCAGCCTCGCAACGAAGGTGGTCCTGGGGATGAGGGCGAACAGGGCCATGCTGGTGAGGACAGTGAGGAACATGAACGATGTACCGCACCTGGGGTTCAGCCTGCTGAACTTTGATACGCTCTCCACGTCCATATCTGAGCCCGCCTCATAGGCGTTGATGGTCTTATGCTCCGCGCCGTGGTACTGGAGCACCCTGGATACCTCGCCCCAGAGGGATATGACGTAGAGATAGCCCACGAACATGCCAAGCCTCACCGCTGACTCGACCACGTTGAACATTACCCCCGTCAGGTTGAGGTAGTTGGTGAGGATGAACGGTACCGCGATAAACATGCCGTTCATGGCGAGCACCATCACCACCAGCAGGGCGTAATCGAAGAGCGTGAACTCGTCGTCCTCCTCCTCAAGGGCCACGTTGGCGCTGTACATCATGCTCTGGACGCCATAGTACATGGTCTCGAAGAGCAAGGCAACTCCCCTGACAAAGGGCAGGGATAGTGGCTTGAAGCGCCTCGCCACGCTGTTGATGGTTATGCTGTGGGTGGCTATCCCGTGGTCCGGCTGCCTGACGCACATCACCATGGTATCACCGGAGCGCATCATCACGCCCTCCATGAGCGCCTGCCCACCGTAAGCCAGAGACCTTTCATCCTCGCCTGACATTTCAAACCAGAAAAGGGGCGAGGCGGTATAAACCCTATTGCCATCAAAAAAAGCCTCATTGATGATAACTGTCAAGATGATTTAATCAAAAACCGTTACAGGGTAGTCAATACTACTGACACCACAGGGTTAGAAAGCGCGCGCTAAAAGTTTGAAGAACTGTGGAGGCATGCACGCGTGGATTATAGAATTTTCTCGGCTTCAATTAGTTTTTCTTGTGCCTGCATCAACTTGTCTAGTCTTGCATTTTGACGGTTTTCCTCTTCCTTAACCTTCTTTTCTTGACCCTCGATCATTGCCCTAACCGATTCAGGCGACGGCATCCCTATCCCCTTTCTCCTGTTGACATTCAACACAGGGTTCAAAGCTTGCTGAAGTGATTCTTCTGGCATCTTCAAAGCTTCACCGATAATAGCTTTAGAGGCTTTCTCGATCATCTCGGAGGATATATTCTCAGCATGTAATCCGTTTCGTAATGATTCTACTGTGACACGGACGATGATATCATGAGCTTGCCTGAAAGATATCCCGTGTAACTCTACAAGGGTATCAGCCAAGTCCGTCATCGTAGAGAAGCCCTCACTGAGTCTCTTCATCATATTTTCCCTGATTGGCTCAATGGTTTCGACTACACCAGCCATCACATATGTACATCCTACAGCAGTATCAATGACAACGGGTTCAAGCATAACCCTATCCACAATATTCGTGTAAGAGACCCCTTTCATCGAGGCCATTGTGGAGACCGTTACTCCTATAGCTTCAGCCGAGTAGCTCTTCACCTGCTCCAGAATCAACGGGTTCTTCTTCTGAGGCATTATACTGCTGGTCCCAGCATATGCCTCATCCAACTCAATTAACTTGAATTCGTCGCTAGACCATATCTGCAAGTCTTCGGCAAGTCTACTTAAGTTTGACATGTGAATCGAGATGGCCGCTGATAGCTCCATAATGTAGTCAATAGCCGCTACCGCATCATGGGTGTTCTCAACCAGTTTATCGAATCCCAGTAACTCTTGGACTCTCAAGCGGTTTACAGGCCATCCTGTTCCAGCAAAAGCGGCTGAACCCATAGGGCTTTGGTTTGTCCTTCGGTATATTCCTTCGAGGCGTTCAACTGTACGCTCAGCAGCTTCCACATGAGCCATAATATAGTGAGCTAATGTGATTGGTTGTGCCTGTCTCCAGTGAGTGTACCCAGGCATTACTACGTCTAGATGTCTTGTCGCCGTCTCTGTTAGCTTCTTCCTATACTCGATTACTGCTCCGATAAGCCGGTTTACTTGGTCTCTGTAGTAGATTCTCCTTTGGCTGTGTCCTAGATCGTTTCGGCTTCTCCCTATGTGCATTTTGCCCCCTACTTCGCCTATTTCTTTGATTAGGGCAGTCTCGGTTGACATATAGGGTACAAGCTTGAGGTTGGTCTTGGCTTGTTTCTCGACTTTTTTTATCCCTGTTATGATTTTGGAGGCTTCTTCTTTGGTGATTATGTTTTGTTCTGCTAGCATTACGGTGTGGGCTCTGTGTATCTGTATTTGACCATAGTATGAGGCTACATCGAATGACTTGGGAGCTTCTCTCCAAGAGTAAAGGTCTTGGATGTATGGGGATGCTGCTTTGGTTGCTCTTCCAAATCGTTCCCAGTCCTCATTATCTGGTTTACTCATTTACTACACAGGTAAAATTGTGTGGTTCAGGTATTAGAAACCAGTGCGCGCGTATAGTGTTCACTTATAGATTTTCATTAATTTGACCCTGGACCCCTTTGGTCGACCATCAAACTGACAGACCTCGCATGGAGGAAAGCTAGCGTCTTTTGCAAGTATCAAATCATTAACTACGCCCGAGTTCATGCATTGAACACAATGATATTTTCCTGATTTTGGTACTGCCTGACCTATTTTGAACATATCGCCTACACTCATGTTTATTCATATATACCTAAGGATGACGTTATATATTGATTTTTATAAATAGTTCCAATTTATATGGTTTCACGGGAATAATAACTAGATAATTATGCCTCCTCCAAAAGGATATAGAAGAAAAGTTAAGAAAAAACCAGAAAGGCCCCCAGGAAATTGGAGAACAAAAAGCACAGAAACGACTAAAAAGAAGAGAAAACGATAAAACTATATTCTTTCGTTCTTTGATGGACCCTACATACCGCGCGTGGTGTGGGGTTGACGCAAGAGATAGGTTATTTATTGGTACTTGGAAACTTTTTTATTTTTTCTTAGTACAATCACACGGCGTATATTTACTGGGTTTACTCTTGTAGACGAGAAGTGAATTACCAGTTTTAGTTTCTTTTTTGAGGTATGGGCAATTTCGATCCCCGTGATATGTTGCGTTGTTTAGGTTACGATAATATTCATTCGTCACAGTAAATAATAGTCGTTACTTGATATAAACAGATATTTTCCAAACTTGTTCCTTTGGTATATTGGATTTTATTACTCACTGTTACTTGAGAAGATTGAAAAAAGATTGAGTTACAATTTGCGAGCAAATTTAACATTTCTGACCTGGTATGCGGACATATTTTTCTTGTAAACTTCGATGAGACCCTTCTGGACAAGTCCAGGGATTGCACCGCTTTCAGTTGGTGAAAACTGTTTACACATAACATCGCCTTGACTTATTATATCGAAAACCCTTTGCTCCACTGGACTAAGTTTAACCGGTACCAAAATATTCAGTGTTGAATGGTAAACGAAAGATAAAAAGAGTTGTTAAAATAAAAAAATTAGTACCAGGGCAGTTTGCCCTGAGCGCGCGCTGTGTGGGGGTATACATACAGTGAATAGTAGAAAGAAAGAGAAAGTGAAATAGTGTTAGAAAAAGACGCAGGTATAGTATGTGTGGATTAAGGTTTAATGAGGCTGGTCCACTCGGGACTCGGTTTGCAGCTTCATCAGCTGTGTAAAATCATTCAGTAACTGGTCTTTCCACCCCATCTTCGCATGAAATTCAGCGTTTTTATAGATGTTCCGGGCGTTCATAAATGCATCACCATGCAATTCTTTACTTAACGTATCATTTTTTCTGGTGAACACCGATAAAATCTCGGACGATATGAGGGAAAACCTAGCCTTTGATGTTATAGTATCCACCTTATCATTATGCCTCAGGATATTGTGAGCTGACCTTGTCAGTGACTCGCCTACAACCAGGATCTTTTTATACCGATCATTTTCGGATAGTTCTTGTATCATTCCACCTTTTTTTGTCTCAATATTACACGGTCTTCCATTTTCATCGATCAACACAACCATAATCTTCAATTCCCCAAGCTGGTTGCTGACATAGAGTTTCTGGTCCTTCTTCGCCAAAATAGGGGTCAACTCAACCTCAACACGCTTAAGAACACCCGAAACAGGCACCGACTCCAAGTCCAACCTCATCTTACCTGCCTCTATCCGCTGCAAGTCAAGAAGATCATTACTCAACTTATCAAGCCGTTCCGTGTTTCTGGCAACAGCATCAAAATACCTCAACAAAACCACATCATCGCTATCCGCTAGATGACTCTGAATTATCTCCGTGTACCCTTGAATAGACGTACTAGGAGTACGAATCTCATGCGCCGCAGTATTCATAAACTGGGTCTTCAACCGACTCAACTCCTGCTCAACACGCACACGCTCCCTAAACAGCTCATCCTCAAGACCAGCCTTCTCCTCAAAGGCACGTATCCTGTGTAAGGCGAAGCCAACATTACTCGCCAACATCTCTAACAGCTTGGTATCATCATCCGTGAACGCGTTGAGCTCCAAGCTCTCCACGTTCAAAACGCCCAGTACCCGACTCTCAACTATCATCGGAACGGCTAGTTCTGAAAGCGAATCAGTTGACCCTTTGAAAAAGTCAGGGTCAAGGCGTATATCTCCTACACGAACCGCCTGAGCTTCCCTCGCAGCTCTCGCGCGCGCGGAATATTGATGACTCTAATGGGGACTCCACCAATACAAGATATGAGTACGATAAACCAGATTGGTTATCATTTATTGGGTATGAGTTTTTGTTTATTATCGATAAAATATGAAAAAGTGGGATACGTTTTGGCGTTAATGCGCGCGCGGCTTAGGCCTTGACCTTGTACTTTTCGTAGAGGTTCTTCAGCAAATCGTCAAGCTCCCGCGCCCTCTCCTCTGACTCACTGGGCTTGAGTTCCTTGCAATCGTAGCCTACGACCTCCCTCATGTACTCCACGTTCTCTTCCATGTAAACAACGGTGCCGTCGTCCTTGATCCTCTTGATTCCGTCGTGTTGGCCGCCAGCCTGGTTTATCTTGATAGCCTCCTTGACCCCGATATCGGGCACGAACACCTCTGCGCCATCCTCTCCGAGCCTGCATGGATATGATCCCGGTAAACCGTTTGGACCTGGGACGCACTCCATCTCCGCGTTTGTGTTATAGTAAACGGCAAGCGTGTTCTTCAGGAAGCTGGCCGCAGTCTTCATCTGGTCCACTAGCGCTCCGGCATATTGTGAGGTGGCAGCGTAACCTGCCTCAGCATACATATCCTTGAGCTTTGTGTTTGGGTACCTATCGGTTACGTCTTCTCCATTGACCATTATTTTAACCCAGAAAGGAGCATCCATCCGCTTCGTGTAGAATGTCCCATGATGGCCGACGCCGTAGACCTTGACGCTGCTGTAAGGAACGCCCATGTCTCTCGCCAGTATCCTCTTCCACCTGTATATACCAAGATCCATATTGCCCCCGCCACAAACCGGAGCCATCCCAAGCTTATTCAACACAACATTGGTTGCATCAGGGAACGCCCCATTTACCACTTTGATATCTTCACCGCTCTTCTTGATGGCCGTCATGAGCTTCATGGCAAGGGTCAGGTGGTTGGGCAGCCAAGGGCCGATCGGCCCAATCTTCTTGTATTCGTCATCTGGGAGAAGCCTGGTTACCCACCAGCTGCCGAGGCTTGCCAAGTTACAGATGACCTTTGGCCTCAGCTCAGAGAGTATCTCTGCTGTGCCCTCAACATCAAACAGGTTTATCTTCTGGAAGCTCAGATCAGGGTAGAAACCGAGGTTATGAGCTACGTGAAGGCTCTCCTCTATCTCAAGCTTTCCTTTCGCCTCGTTAACGTCAGCACCTACCACCTTAATTGGCAAACCCATTGATGCGATCTGGTACATCATGTCATGCCCGACGCTTCCCGCCGAGCCGATGATCAGAATACTATCAACCATTATAATCGGGAAAAGGGTGTACCAACGACTATTAATAACTTCAGAGTGTAAACGCGATATAATTGACCGTCAGCAGATGCTAAATACGCAGTAAATCACACCTAGTTCATGTCTTTTACTACCCGGCCGGTTATCCAGGGCACCAACGGAATGGTCACAAGCACCCACTACCAGGCAACCATCGAAGGCCTCAGGATATTGCAGGAGGGAGGAAACGTATTCGACGCCGGAGCCGCTATGTGGTTCTGCTTGGGTCTCCTCAAACCGCACCTCATTGGAGTAGCCGGAGAGAGCCCAATTCTCCTCTATCACAGCGACGAGGAGAAGGTGGTCTCGGTAAACGGACAGGGGCCTGCTCCCATGGCAGCCAACATTGACTGGTTCAAGGACCAGGGATACCCCATGATACCCGAGGACGGGTTCACTCCGGCCTGTGTTCCAGGTGCATTCGACGCGTGGCTCACAGTGCTTGAGGAGTATGGCTCCCTAGGTTTTGACAAAGTGCTAGATCCTGCAATCAGGATAGCCAGCGAGGGCTTTCCCATGTTCCCAACGTTGGCAGCGTTCCTTGGAAGGCTCCAGTCCAGGTACTTGGATGAATGGCCCACTTCAGCAGCAATATATCTGCCCGGAGGGAAAGCGCCAGTCGTTGGCCAGATCCAAAACAACCCTGACTGGGCTAGAACATTCAAGAAGATAAGGGAGACCTATCTTTCAGCGGCTAAAACCAGCAAGAGTGCTGGGATTGACGCAGTTCGAAAATACTTTTACGACGGCCCTATCGCGCGTGCCATGGTGGATTTCATGCAGGTTTTCAAGTGTAAGGACGTTTACGGCAAGGAGAACCATGGCTTACTCACATTGGACGACATGAGCAGGTACAGAGCAACCTTCGAGAAATCAGTGCACATTGACTACGACGGCGTCGATGTTCACAAGTGCGACACATGGACACAGGGCCCTGTCTTCCTCCAGCAGCTCAGGATACTAGATCGCTACGACCTACAATCCATGGGCCACAACTCAGCTGAGTACCTCCACACAATTACGGAGACCGCAAAGCTCGCATTCGCCGACAGAGAGCACTACTACGCTGACCCAGAGTTTGAGGATGTCCCTCTCGACTGGCTGCTCAGTAAGGAATACGCTGAGGAAAGAGCAAAACTCATCGAACCCAAGGCGTCAAGGCTTCACAGACCAGGCGGAATCGAGCCAGTTAGGCTGGAGGAGAGTGGACAGAAACCCTGGTTCGAGGGCGACACTGTCCATCTGGAGGCTGTTGATAGACAAGGAAACATGATCTCTGCCACCCCAAGTGGAGGCTGGTTGAGAACTTCTCCCCTGATCCCAGGTCTAGGGTTCCCAACCAGTACACGAGCCCAGTTCCTCCACTTGGACCCGAACCACGTAGAGGCTCTCAAGCCGGGAAAAAGACCGAGCACCACCCTGACACCAAGCCTTGTGACTCAAGACGGCGCGCCCTACATGGTTTTCGGTACACCCGGTGGCGACAAACAAGACCAGTGGACTCTCCAGTTCTTCCTTAACTACAAGGTATTTGGTATGAATGTGCAGGAAGCTCTAGATGCTCCAACAGTCCACACGAGCCACTTCCCAGCAAGCTTCTGGCCTCACCCGGTCAGGCCAATGGAGGTGAGCATCGAGCCACGGATTCCCGAGGATGTCATAGAAGAGTTACGTCGCCGGGGACACAAGATGAAGATAAGCAAGCCATGGAGTCATGGCAGGTGTCTAGCGATAAGATTCGACCTGATAACTGGACTAATGTCGGGTGGTGCCTCACCGAGAACTGGTGAGCCGTATGCTCTGGGCTGGTGATTAACTCACCTTCCCTGGGGAGGGCAGGTTCTTGCTTTTTCTTAACTCGGCAATCCTTCTTGCAAGGAACTCTACTGGCTCCAGATAATCTAGGTATTTGTTACGCTTCCTGAATTCGTGTGCGATGGGGCCGATCTTCTCCCAGTACCTAGTCACACCCGACGGATTCAACTCATAGAGCAACTCAACATCCAAGTCTCCTTTCCTTATCATCGTAGCGAGTGCTACGTAGTAGTTCCTGGCCACTTTTCTCTGAACGTTTGCCTCGGGATTACCATGCGGGCTGTACTTCGCCCAGTAATCATCGAAATCGTCCCACTGCCACACCCAGAGGATCTCCGTTAAAGCTTTGTCAGCCTCAGGATCGTTGATGAACTTGATCTGGTCAAGTCTGAGTTGGGACAGCTTAACCTTATTCTGCTCCTTAACAACCAGTCCATAGTACAAAAACGATGCACAGAGCCCCAATAGAGACGAGGTAATCACGATGAGCTCAAGTGAAGTCATATCACTTTGTATTGGGAAACTGTGGATAAAACTATGGATTGATAGCCTTGAGTCAATTTATCGTAATTAACTCATAGTATTCTGGAGCTCAGAACGCGCGCGCTATCTGAGGAATTTTGGGGCCTACGACTCGGAAATATTGTCTGAAAATCCCTGTTTTAGCCCTATAACGAGTCCATTTTGGATGAAATTTAAGGCGAATACCTCCGAGCCCGCCACTTTTCCGCTGGATTTCTTAACATAATATTCGTTTGTCAATGATTACATGACAAGCTACCCGAGTTGAATGAAGCTACTTTAGTGGGAAATACTTCACTGACACTAGTTCAAGACACTCATCAAGAGCGATAGCGCTCCGTATATTCAGCTCAATAAGCAAGGTAGGATACTCTACGTCCTCTGGGCCTGCCCCATAGTAAACGGTCCTGATGCCCGCCCTCTTGATTGCCTCCATGCACATCTCGCATGGCTTGAAAGTTGCATATATCGCGCACCCCGTGAGGTCAGGGGATCCAATTGTTTTGCATGCCTCCCTGATGGCGTTCATCTCGGCGTGGGCTGTCGGGTCATTATCCTGTGTTATGGTGTTATTGGCGAGGCTGAGAACTTTTCCGTCCCTCACGACGCATGAGCCGAATGGCTCTTGGCTTTCCTTGACGCCTTCCCGTGCCTTCTCGATAGCCATCAACATAAACTGTTCTTGCATGTAGGATAGACGAGAGGATGACCTGATAACGTTTAGGAAGGGGAGTAGCGCCACGGTAACCCTGACGTTCAAATCTTCTCCAAGTACAAGGTGTTTATGAAAACGTATGAGATCAGCTTTCTGATCCCGCGCTCCCTGATCCTTGCTTGAAGCCTCTTGTTCAGTAACGTGCTCGGGTAATTCTCGTCGTTGATCTTGATGATCGTGCGATCGGATGACAGAAACCTATCGATGTACTGGTCTACAAGCTCCAATGTCTCATCCATTCCGCCTCGCCCTCACGTTGAATACCGTCTGACCTGAGTTGGGGTCACTGAATGTTATCTCACGTTTTGATTTAAAAGCCGTTACCAGTGACTCGAAGCTGGTGGCCTCGATAATATTGGCTTTATCTGCCTCG
>PVMK01160082.1_pt1 | contig 18096 bp, 14 predicted proteins | sample 1853481 | NCBI WGS metagenome assembly PVMK01 (sample SAMN08533507, study PRJNA380276) | Marine sediment metagenome, whole genome shotgun sequencing project. | reverse complement strand
GGCAGGCCCCTACACCATTGGTCTTCTCAATCTGCAGACCGCCACCGAGTTTGGAATCGAGGGCAGTAACTTTGGGGTCTATCGGGTCAAGCGGAATGTTTTGGCACGCTCTTCGGTTGGAGCGATGTTTACCAATCGGCAATCCTCACTGGACGGAGATTACAATCGGGTTTATGGAGTCGACGGCAACTTTGTTTTTGCCGACAATCTCAACATCCAGGGATTTGTGGCCAAAACGGAAACTCCAACCTTGCCCGAGGACGATTGGTCGGCTTTCGGCCGAATTCTGTGGGACAGTGATTTTCTTCTGGTAGGAGGTGAGTACCTGTTGGTCCAGAGAAACTTCAATCCAGAGATTGGATTTGTGCCCCGGCGCGACCAACGTAAATCGGTTCTTCAATTTGGCGTGCGCCCCCGTCCCGACAGTGATCTGGTTCGCCAGTTTGTGTTTCGAACCCGCATGGACTACACCGAGAATCAGGATGGGAAGCAGGAGTCGATTCAGTACCATTACCTCACCTGGGAAACTTTTTTCCAGTCGGGAGATCGGTTCTTCATTGACTTTCACCGCAGTTCCGAACGGCTCTTCGAGCCCTTTGCCATTCGTCCCGATATCATCATTCCCATCGGGACCTATCGCAGCTGGGATGTTCTGGTGCAGGTGGATGGTGCTGCTCAGCGCAAGATCGCAGGCCGGGAAATCATTCGATTCAGGTATGTGAAGGGTTTTTTTGGCGGAAGCCGTGTCGAACTGAGAGTTGAGCCCCAAATCAAGGTCAGCGAGGCGCTTTCCTTTGACGTCAGTTACGTGCTTGACGACGTCGATCTTCCCCAAGGAGCTTTTACTTCACAAGTGATCAATACTCGCGCTAACTACTCCTTTTCCAACAAGTGGCTCACCAGCTATACGGTCCAATACAGCAGCCTGGATGACTTCATGAGCTTCCGATTTCGCCTGAACTATATCTATCGGCCCGGCGATGACATTTTCTTTATCTATAACGAGGGGAGGAATGTCGATGAGCTGAATTCGGGATTGGTGGGTCGATCGTTTATGCTGAAGTGGACCCGTTCCTTCGACTTCTAAAGGCCGAGCTTCTCAACGCCCCCGGATTTGAAAGCGGACGCCTCCCTGGATCAGCAGCGGGGTTCCGATACTGGCGGGATTACTCCGAACCGGGTATTCACGGTTAAAGAGATTCTCCACGGCTAGAAAGACCTCGGTGGCTTCGCCCAGGCGCCGGGAAACCGTGGCGTCCAGCACGAAGTAGCTTCCCAGCTTAAAGAGATTCAGATCGTCGTCAAACTGGGGTCCAATCAATTTTCCCATCAGCGCTATATCGACGGCCTGTGGATTCATGTAGGCGGCCTGGACGGTAAATTTGTGCTTGGCCACCTGGGCCAGTCGATTGCCCTCCAGAGCGGGGTTAGCAGGGAAGCTCTCCACCATTGAATCATTCAGGAGATAGGCGCCCGCAAATAGCCACCTTCTACTGGGACGGTACTCCAACTCGGTTTGCAGCCCCAGGGTTCGGCTTCGGCCCAGATTTTGCCTCTGACGGAGGGTGGGAGTGAGGGTCACGTTGGAGACGGGATCCTTGAGGCGACTCCAAAAGCCGGTCACACGCCAGAAAAGCTTGTCATTGAGGGCATGGTTTACACCCCCTTCGACGCCCTTCAGACGTTCCGGGGCCAGATCGAAATTGGCCAGGGTGACCACATTGCCCACCCGAAACTGTCGATACAGCTCATTGAGGGTGGGCGTACGGAAGCCCGTGCCCACAGCACTCCAAATGGAGACGGAATCGGTCACCTGATAGGACAACCCGATGCGTCCGCTCACTCTGCCGTTGTCTTTGTCGGGGAAGTCCACCCGGGTCTCTGTCCCGGAAAACACGGCGAGCTCCTCTTGACTTGCATCGTAATTTCTCCAGTGATCAAAACGAGCGCTGAGCAAGGCCTGTAAGCCGGGCAGTATCGTCCACGAGTCCTGTAGGAACACTCCCACCGCTCGCTGCCGGCCACCGACATCGCGTAAACGCACCGGTATGGGAGGTGTACGGATAAAGACGATCTCCTGGCTTTCGCCGTCCACCCATCTCCAGTCAAAACCTGCCGAAAGCAGGTGTGAAGGGGTTACCGATTTGGACCATTGGGTGAATCCGCCATAGCCGTAGGTGGGAACCTCCTGGGTGAGGGCCAGTCGTTCCGAATTCCGATCCGCCGCGACGGCGGAGAAAGTGCTGCCGAAGGTTTGAAATTGAGAGAAAAAAGAGGCCTGCCACTCACTGTTGTCGGGCGTACGAAAGCGCACTCCTCCTCCCAGGAATCGATACTGGGAATCATTGTTTTGCAAAGGCGTGCCATTGCTGCGGTCTTCGCTGAAGTAACTTCCTTTAACAAAAAAGCTGAAGTTGGCCGAAGGGGTGTAATCGAGCTTGACGATTAAAATTATGGTGTTCGCACGCTTCTATATCCACCGAGCCTCGCTGGCCCGGGGCGACGATCTTGTATCCGTCGGTGTGAAAGAGGCTTCCGTCCAGGGACAATCCCCAGGAACCCCACACGTTGCTGGCGAAGAAATCCAACTTTGCCGTCTCCCGATTGCCGGCACGCCCTTCCATGGCCAGGGTTCTCCTTTCGGGTCGCCGGGTCCGGATATGGATGACCCCTCCCATCGCGTAGTTTCCGTACAGGTTGGAGTGCGGACCCTCAACGATCTCAATCTGGTCAATGCTGAGCAGGGGAACGCGGCTCCAATACACCCATCCTCCGAAGGGATCGTTAAATGGCATATCGTCGAGCAACACCAGGGTGCGGCTCACGCCGCTGGGCCCGATACCCCGCAGTGAAACTCCTTGACTGGTCGGATGCGCCGCCAAGCTGCTGGTGCGGCGGAAGAGACTGAAAGTGGGAACCTGGCGAAGCAAGTCATCCAGCGCCAGTGCCGGCGAGCGGTGGATCGCATCTTCGTTCAGCACACTCACTGAAGCCGCCAGGTCTCCCACCCTTTGCTCGCTGCCTGTGGGGGTGACGGTGATCGTTTCGGGCAAGAGGGCGACCCGCAGGCGGATGTTCAAATTCAGGGTCTGATTTTCTCCCAGGAGTACCACCTCGGCGTGTTCCGTAAATCCTGGCGCGCTGAGACGGACCTGGTAGGAATCAGGGGGTAAGTCCTGAATGCTGAAACTTCCATCCTGGCCCGAGCGACTGGCCCGAATTACCGCCGTTGAAAGTCCCCGCAGGCGGATCTGTACACCTCCCACGGCCAAGTCAGTTTGATCGGTGATCTGGCCCGAAAGCACTCCCCCTTGCGGACCTTGGGATGCCCCGGCAATGGATATGGCCAGAACAAAGGAACAAAGCATCAGCCCGATGTGATGAGACTTCAGATAATGATTCTTCAACATAAACTCCAACCTTGCCTGCCTGTTTTTTCCCTCCGATGGCCTTGTCTGTGAGTTTCTACTACGGATGGGGCTTGAAATCAATGATATTCGCACTAGCTTGACTTGAAGAATCACTGCAAGCTTTAATAGGTCTCTTCAAGCGACAATCGAGGTTACCGATGAAGCGAATCTTGCCTGTCTTCCTTTTTGGGGGGCTGATACTTCTTCTCTCTATTCCGGTTATATACGGGCTTTGGCTGGGCCGTCTGGCCGATGCTGAGGCTGCCTTCTCGGACACCCGCTATACAGAGGCTCAAGAGCAGTTCCAGCAGGTCTTCTCGGGATGGGAACTGAGCTTTTTGCCCCGCTTCCTGGTGGGGGAAAATCGAGTTCGTATCGTCCTGAACCTGATTCAGATTGGCTATGTTTTGGGCGAGTACGATCAAACTCTGGAATTCTTGAGAGGCGAGGGTTCCCTCTCTGCCCTGGTCAGCGAACCGGAATATCACTTTTGGATGGGGAATCTCCTGATGGCTCAGGCCCTGAACCAACCGGATGGACACCTGATCGATACGTTGGTGCGATGTCGAGAGGAATATCTGGAGACTCTGCGCTGGGATGCCGATTTTTGGGATGCCAAATACAACTACGAGTACGTGAACGAGCTTCTGGCCCAGTTCCAGGTGGGCGATTCTCATTCAGAAGAGGAGATCGAGCTGTTGCTGGACAAGGTGCGAACCGACATGCCGCGGCGAAAGAAAGTACTTCCTCCTGAGATGAGGAAATGATTCCATGTATTTTGACCGACCGGTTTACCTGTGGCTGCTCGTCCTTTTGCCCCTTCTTTGGTTTTTCCTGAGTCGATATATTTCAGCCGGAGATCGCGTCCGCAAGATGTGGTCCAAACCGAGCCTCTCGGCGCTTCTGCCCCCGGATCGGCGAGATCTTCTGGCAGCGTTGCTGGTTGTCGTGGGATTTATTTCTCTGGCCGTGGCCTTAGCTGACCCTTACCTGCTGCGCATCACGGAAAACCCTCAGTTTCGGCGGAAAAATCTGGTTTTCCTTCTGGATGTCTCACCCTCAATGAATACCCAGGATGTCTGGCCGTCCCGGATTGAGAGAGCCAAAGAGGTCATCCACCGATTCATTCAGAGAGAGACCGAAGTGGTTCGTTTTGGTCTGGTTTCCTTTTCGGAATCGAGTGTCATCCTCTCCTATTTAACCTCCGATCCCCAGAACCTTCTTTTTTACCTTGATTTCCTGCGTCCCGATCGGCGAATCCTGTACGGAACCGATATTGGAGTTGCCCTGAGCAGTGGCCTGCAGGTTCTGGAAAAACAGGAGCAGAGGGAAGAATCCGATCGCCTCAGACCCGAGACCGGGAGTTTGTTGGTCCTGCTCTCCGATGGCGAAGATCACGGAGAAAGTCTGGAAACAGCGATCCAGGAGGCTGCCAGGCGCGGCATCCGGGTTCACACGGTTGGAGTGGGCACCTCACAAGGGGGGCAAATACCCCTGATTGACGAGGAGGGGAAGCCGGGTTACCTTGAGGATGACCATGGAGTGCGGCTGGTTTCCAAGCTGACCGTCGACACCCTCAAGGAGATCGCGCTGCAAACGGGAGGAAAGTTCTTTCAGGCCAGTTCGGGAGTGGAGTTGGAATCTGCCTTGGAATCCATCTTGAAGGCGGAGCGCGAAATCACGGGTTATCAGGTGGGCTCTTCCAGACAAGCGATGTTTTATTATTTCGTTGGCGGTGCTTTTTTTTCCCAACTGCTGGTCTTGACGCTGAGGTTTTAGGGTGAAAGTGGAGCAAGAAGGGGTTCTCAGCAGGGAAGGAGCGGAAGCTCAGATCGCGGCCATTCACGAGACTATCGGGCGAGTGATCATCGGGCAATCCGGTCTGATCGACAAGCTTCTGATTGCGCTGTTTTCCAAGATTCCCTATTCATTCAAGGGCGGCGGTGGAGAGAAGGCCGGATGTGGACATGTGCTTTTGGAAGGAGTTCCGGGCCTGGCCAAGACTCTGGCGGTCACCGCCATAGCCCGGGCGATTGATGCCCAGTTTCAAAGGATCCAGTTCACCCCCGACCTGTTACCGGGAGATATTATCGGGACACGGGTCTATGAGACCTCCACGGCTACCTTCACCACCGAGAAGGGCCCCATCTTTGCTCACATTGTTCTGGCCGATGAAATCAATCGGGGTACTCCCAAGACTCAGAGTGCCCTTCTGGAAGCCATGCAGGAGCGCCAGGTAACGATATCGGAAGAAACCTTTGTGCTGCCCCAGCCTTTCTGGGTGCTGGCCACCCAGAATCCACTGGAGCAGGAAGGAGTATATGTCTTGCCCGAGGCCCAATTGGACCGCTTCTCCATGAAAATTGTGGTCCCCTACCCGGGCCCAGAAGATGAAGAGAAGATTCTTCAAATGCGGCTGGTGGAACAGGAGATTCTTCCCGTGATCACTCCCCAGGAAGTGAGTCAGATCCAGAGTCTCACCAGCCAGGTTTCGGTGGAGACGCAGGTGCATCGATACATTGTCCGATTGGGCAGAATGACCCGCGGGGAAGGAGACAGTAGCCCGGCTGTGGTGCGGGAGATGGTGCTTCACGGGATTTCACCGCGCTCTCTCCAGCATGTTCTGGCCCTGGCTCGCACTCGCGCCTTCATGGCCGGACGGGACTATGTTTTGCCGAAAGATGTGAAGGCCATCGCCGTGGAAGCTCTCCAACATCGCATCATCCGCACCATCAGGGCGGAAACCCAGGGTGTCAGTGGAGGGCAAATTGTCAGTGAAATGCTCAGACAGGTTCCTCTCTATGAATAGCCAGGAAGATCTAAAGAGCTCGGATGAGCTTCTGGAGCGGTTGCAGTTCGTCGAGATCTACACCCGAAAACGGATTCAGGCCCATATTCTTGGAGAATACGGGAGTTCTCTAAAGGGAACCGGATTTGAGTTTCGCGAACATAAGAAATATCAGCGGGGGGATGACTATCGGCGCATCGACTGCAACGTCACTGCGCGATTCCAGTATCCTTATGTGAAGCAGTTTGTGGCCGAAAAAGAGGTTAACGTCTGGTTGGTCTGCGACCTGTCCTCCTCCATGTTTTTTGGATCGGGCCAACGCAGCAAGTCGGAAGTCATGACAGAGGTCGCGGCGGTGCTGGGCTTTTCTGCTTCTCAACTGCACATGAAAGTGGGCTTTCTCAGCTTCTCCGACCAGGTGGAGTCTTGTCTGGCACCCAGGCAGAGTCGAGTGGTGACCTGGGATATCCTTCGTCTCATTCCTCGCTCTCGTTCTTCTCGCCGCCTCACCTGGTTTGACGACATTGCTGAAACCTTGCGGAAGAGAATCAAGGGAACCTCACTCATTTTCTTTTTGAGTGATTTCATCTCTCTTGAGCAGATGTTTGAAAACCCGCAGATGGGCTATCTGGCCCGGCACCACGACTTGATACCGGTGGTGATTGAGGATCCTCTCGAACGAGCCATTCCACAGCTCCCGGGTCTGCACTTGCTCGAGGATTCCGAGAGTGGTCACCGGCGGATGTCCTACTGGTCCAAAGAGAATGTGAACAAGTACCAGCGGGAGATCGAGCGCCGAAAGCAGAGCTTGACCTCCATGTTCTATTCGATGAATCTCGATTCTCTCTGGATCGACACGGGGGATGAGAATTTTGTCGATCGTTTACTGGAACATTTCCTCCGACGGAGAAGGCTTTCATGAGATACGGTTGGATTCCGCTTGTGTGTCTATTCTTTAGCCTGGGATGGGGAGCACCCCAAAGTGAGGAGGAAGAGCCTTCTTCCCCCATTGATCTGGTGACCCTGCTCAGCAAGACGGCGATCTACGTGGGAGATGTCTTTGAGTACCGAATCTCGGTTCGACACAGCAACGAATTTTCCTTCGTGACCCAGGAGTTCGAAGAAAGGCTGGTTGTTCGTCCATTCGAACTGGTTGACTTTCAGATCGACCAGAAGGTCGTGGGAGAGGAGACACTCCTGGATCTGGTTCTCACTCTGGTCTCTTATGAGTCACCGGGAGTTAAAGAGATCCCTTCCTTGAATCTGTTTTACTATCCCAGCGGGTCCCTGTCTCAGGCCGGAACCCAGCAGGATATTCCAGCCAGGGTTTTGAGGGTGCCGTCCCAGCGGATCCAGCTGCAATCGACACTTCTGGGGGAAGGGGATGGCCTGCGCGATCCCCTCCGATTGGTCCCTTTCCCCAGGAGCAATCTGATCCTGCCGGTTCTCTCCGCAGGTGTGCTGCTTTTGGTGGTGGCTGGGTCCATCATTGTCGGAGTTCGCTACACCAGGCAGAAGCAAGATGAGCAGCCCGATCAGCTGGAGCGGTTGCGGGAGGAGACCCTGCATTCTCTTCGCCAGGTGCAGCAAAAGGGATCTTCAGAAGGCCAAGATCGAGATCCTTATCTTGAGGTCTCCAAGGTGGTACGCCGTTACCTGCAATACCGCTATGGCTTTTTGTCGCAGGCGCTGACCCCTGAAGAGATCCGAGAGGAGTTGCAGGGGAGCACCGATCCGGAATTCGCCTCACAGGTGGAAACCGTTTTGGAACTTTGCGATCGCTTGTTTTTTGAGGGTGCGACGTCGCCCGCGCCCAACCTGGAAGATCTTTGCTCACAGGCGGTGAATCTGGTCCTATCCAGGTCACCTGAGTCGCCATGAACCCCATTGAGATTCTGCGTCCCGACCTTCTTGTGCTGGTGTTGATCCCGGTCGTGGTCTTGCTCTTTAGGAGCCGCTTCTGGCGCCGCTCTGTGGAGCATCCCTTGACGGATCGCTTCGCCGATTTCGGTTTTCGAAAGCCTCCTTTCTGGCTCTACATTCCCCGTCTGATCGAATGGGTTATTATCTTGCTCCTTGTGGGCGTGTTCGTTCAGCCGGTATTGCCGATCGGGCAGAGGCAGACCACCGTTCGTGCCTTGGATTTGGTTCTTTGCATTGATTTGTCCGCCAGCATGCGAAAGAACGTTGAGGGCCCTTCGGAAGCGGTCTCGGCCTCCTCCGATCCACAGTTGACCCGCCTGGAGGCGGTGAAGCAGGTCGCTCTGGATTTCATCCGCAGTCGACCCCAGGATCGAATCGGGTTGGTGGTCTTTTCGGCCAACGCTTACCTGGTCAATCCGCTGACCACGGACCACCAGGTCCTCTCTGAATATATCGGGCTGGTGGATGGGAATACGCTCATCGGCGAAGGCCTGACCTCTGTTGGTGAGGGTCTGCGCCTCTCCAACGATCTGCTCTCCTTTTTTGGCGCTGATCAGGATAGAGAAGGGAAGGCCATCATCGTCTTTACCGATGCGGAACAGAACTACGGACGGAAACCCGACCGCCCTTTGGAGAGGGCTCGGCAAAACAAGACCCGAGTTTACTTTGTGGGCGTGGGTGTGCCCATCGAATCGGTCCTGGGCTCTTTAACGGGTGTGGTTCGTGAGACGGGTGGAGACTACTTTAATGCCATGCACGTTGAGGAGTTGAGAGAGGTTTCCCGGCAGATCGATCGTCTGGAGAGGAATCCCGTACAGATCACCGAGTATCTTCGCAACCAGGCCCTCTCTCTGCCGCTTCTAGTGGCGGCCAGCTGTTTGCTGGTGGTGGGTTGCGCTTTGAGAGCCTTTCCCAGTTTCTATGTGACTGGATAGCTCCTTAGCCTTGACGATGCATAAATTCTCTACTGCAGCGCCGAAAGCATCCCCCCAGCCTCCTCGACGTACTGCAGTGAATACGTTTGCGGGGGCCTTCCGTCGCGCGTCTTGTCAGGTCGGCGCTTTCGTCGCTTCGTGACGAGAACCTATGCATAGTCCAGGCCAGGACATTTGCAAACAGGGTCCTGGTCCTCTACAATTTCGGCTCGGGAAGGAATGACCTTGTGAGCAAACACAGTAGTGTCAAAGTCACACAAACCAAGCTGGATGATCCCTTTGAGTTCACCGTCACCTTAAAAGGGAGCGGGGGTGAAACTCATCACGAGGTCACCATGACCCAGTCCACTTATGAGAAGCTGACTGGAAGTCAGGTGAGCCCTGAAACTTGTGTACAGGCGGCCTTCGAGTTCCTGCTGGAACGGGAACCCCAGGAGTCTATTTTAACCAGCTTCGACATCACCGTGATTTCCACCTATTACCCGGCTTTTGAAACGGAATTCTCCGGCTATCTTCACTGACCGCCGACGGTTTCAATGTGCCCGCAACGCCTTGAGAGCCGCTTCATGCAAATGACCGTTGGATGCAACCACTCCTCGATTTTGGGTTAAGAGCGGTCCCACTGAAAAATCCAGAGGTTTCCCATCCAGATCGGTGATTCGTCCACCTGCCTCTTCGATCACCAGAGAGCCCGCGGCTTGGTCCCAGATTTTCTCCCGGTAATCCGGATAGGTCGGGGAGAGAAGGCGAAAGAGCAAGTCACCCGTTCCCTCGGCCAGGACAGCATATTTAGCCTGGCTATCCATGAGCACAGGTTGGGCACTGACTCCTATGGCCTGCATCAGTTCATCCATTTGACCCACGTTGGTGTGCTCAGCCTCAAACGACCGCAGGAGGCGCGCTTGGGCGGGATCTTCACATGCAGAGACCCGGAGTTTTTCAAACCTTTCCAGACCGGTTAAAGGGCTTCTCCAGCACCCTTGTCCACGTACGGCGATGATCAGGGATCCACGCCCCAGGTTGGGGCATGCCAGAGCGCCAATTTGAACCTCACCCTTGACCACCAGGGCCAGTGCCACGACGTACTGGTTGCCCCTCAAAAAACCCTTGGTGCCGTCAATGGGATCCAGTGTCCAGAAGCGATGGCCGGATTCTTTTCCGCCTCGATCGATCCACTGGTAAACCTGTTCCAAAGTGGCGTCAGGCACGCTGTGGGCGACGGATTCCACCACCTGGTTCTGAATGCCTTGCTGTGGGGTACCGCGGAGCGTTGCGGAATCTTCTTCGGCCACCAGGGTGTCCTCAGGAAAAGCCGTTTCCAGTGATCGCCCCAACAGAGCCTGAACAGCGAAATCAGCAACCGTAACGGGTGATTTGTCCTCTTTGGTCAGGGCGGTGGGCGCCATCTCCCGCTGTATTTGTTGGGCCAGTTGGGCAGCTTCTTTCAAGGCACCAATCGCAAACCCAATTTCAGGATGATCAAGATCAATCATTGTGCCCATAATCTTCTCACACTTGGGCGTAGAAGGTGCGGGTTTCAGGTGCCATATTTTAATTTCCAGGGCAAGGGGGTTCGGATGGTCAGTTGTCCGCTGCTTCGCTTGCTCCTCGGCCCCAGGACACACTACAATACGAGAGTTGCCATGGTGGGCGTAGCTCAGTTGGTAGAGCACAGGGTTGTGGTCCCTGTGGCCGCGGGTTCGAGCCCCGTCGCCCACCCCATATTCAATTGCGCCTCCCTAACCCGCACTTCGAATCCCCAGGGATCCAAACCGTCACCTCTTGTAAGATCCAGTTGTTTCAGAGTTTTTCCTGTTTTTGGGCGGTTCCGGGGTAGGAACAGGGCAGGAAATTAAACCTGCATGGGTGCTATACCACAGGGCTCTGGGCCCCGTTTATTTAAACACCGCCATCTTGTGCTGAACCATGTCGTGCATGGTGTAGCCAATGCCGCCGATGCCATAACCGGAGGTGCGCCGTCCGGCAAAGGGCATCCAGTCCACGCGGAATGCAGTGTGGTCATTGACCATTACAGCTGATGCATCCAGGTGCTTGATCGTATCCCTGGCTACCTCCAGGTCGTTGGTATAGAGAGCAGCCTGGAAGGCCATATCCAAACCATTGGCACGATCTATCGCCTCACGACGATCCTTATAAGCGTACACGCACACGACAGGACCAAAGATTTCAAGCATTGATACCTTGGCATCCATCGGTGGGTTCAAGAGCACTGTTGGCGCATAGGTCGTATCACTGAGTTTCTTGCCCCCCGTCAGCAGCTGCGCACCATCGTCAACCGCCTCCGTCACCCAGGCATGCACCCGCTCCACTTCACGTGGCAGGATAAGCGGCCCCACTTCGGTGTCCTCCTTAGTAGCGTCCCCCACTTTCAGTTGCTCCGCACCCTGTGCCAGTTGCTGAGCCAGGTCTGTGGCAATGGATTCCGCAGCAAAGACACGCTGTACGGAGACACAGACTTGCCCCGCATGATAAAAGCCCCCTTTGAGCAGGGAGGGGATCACGGTGTCCAGACTGGCCGTGTCATCGACAATCACCGGCGCCGCTCCTCCGTGCTCCAGCGCACAGCGTACGCCAGGCGCCAATTTACTGCGCAGCATCCAGCCTACTTTGGCTGAGCCAACAAACGTGAAAAAGTGAATGCGTGAGTCCGTCACCAGCTTTTCTGCTACGTCATTGTCACCCACGATATATTGGCACCATTCCTTGGATAACCCGGCCTCATAGACCAGTTCGACGAAACGGATGCAGTTCAATGGGGTGGTCAGTGCAGGTTTGATAATCACTGGACATCCCACCGCAATAGCGGGCACGACTTGGTGGACGATCAGGTTGAGTGGGTGGTTAAAGGCGCTAATCGCTACGACCACGCCAATGGGCTCATAGGTGGTGAAGGCATTACGCCCTGTAGCCGCAGGAGTATACCCCATAGGAATTTCCTCCCCCCGCATGACCTGGGAAAGTTCCTTGATGGCCAGGCCGATGCCATCGATGGCACGGGCCACTTCCACTCGAGCATCCATCAATGGTTTGCCGCCCTCTTGGGCAATGAGCAAGGCAAAGTCATCGGCTTCGGCATCAATGAGCAAGGCTAATTTCTTTAAAATGGCAATACGCTCATGATGCTCCAGCCAGCCATCGCGGTTCCTATAGCATGTATGGGCCTTTTCCAGCATTGCTTCAGCATCGTCGGCACTCTGCATGGGGATGGTTCTAATGAGCGATCCATCGAAGGGTGATGAGACGTCGAGCGGGGCTTCCTTTTGTGTCATCGCCGTCATAACAGGCATACCTTTGCTTTGAGTTCGTCCACTAACACCTTTTGATTTTCCGAGTAGTCCACGGGCAGTTCAACCAGGTGTACTCCACCCTCCTGATAGCATTCTTCCAATAAGGGCACCAGACTTTCGGTGCGTGTCACCCGATGACCATGCGCTCCATAGCTCTCTGCATATTTTGGGAAATCAGGGTTGCCATACTGCAAACCAAAATCAGGAAAGCCCATGCCATACTGTTTCCAGCGGATCATCCCATAGGAATCATCGCGCAGAACCAGCACAACAAGATTGAGCTTCAAGCGCACCGCCGTTTCCATCTCCTGGCTGTTCATCATGAAGCCACCGTCGCCGCAGATCGCCATGACGCGGCGATCGGGATACAATCGTGCTGCCTCCATAGCGGAGGGCAGGCCGGCGCCCATCGTTGCCAGGGCATTATCGAGCAGTACGGTGTTCGGCTCAGTAGCAGGATAGTTTCTGGCAAACCAGATCTTATAAACGCCGTTGTCCAGCGCTATAATACTGTCGTCCAGCATGACCTTGCGCACGTCCCAGACCATCCGCTGTGGTTTCACCGGCAAGCTGTCGTCATCCTCTCCAAAATGGATATGTTCTTGTAACTCTTTCCTCACTTGCATGAAGTAAGCGAAGTCATGTGATTTAGTCTTGCCGGCTCCGTTCGCAATGCGTGTCACGGACGTTGCGATATTCCCCACCACTTCCAATTGGGGGAAATAAACGTTGTCGACGGATGCTGATTTGAAGTTGATGTGAATGACCTTTGCACCCCCATGTTCCATAAAAAAGGGAGGCTTTTCTACAACATCATGGCCAACATTAATAATCAGATCCGCCCGATTGATCGCACAGTGCAGGTAATCTCCGTCCGATAAGGCCGCGGTACCCATAAACAGAGGGTGCAATTCCCCGACCACGCCTTTCCCCATCTGGGTGTCGAAAAACGGAATACCGGTTTGATCAAGAAACTCTGAGAGGGCTTTCCATCTCCGCTTACGGTTTGCACCCGCACCGATGAGGAGCAACGGGTGCTTTGCCTCTTTGATCAGAGTAACCGCATCATTGATGACCGTTTGATCGGCATCGCCGCGGAGCCGCTTGCTGATTTCAAACACCGGTGTCGTGTCTGCATCGACCGGCTCGGCTGCAATATCTTCCGGCAATTCCAGGTGCACTCCGCCGGGACGTTCTTCCTCGGCCTGGCGGAAAGCCTCGCGTACCATACTGGGGATCATGTTCACATTGACGATCTGTCTGGTGTACTTGGTTAGCGGACGCATCATGTCAACAATATCCACAATCTGAAACTGTCCCTGCTTACTCCTTTTGATAGGCTTTTGCCCCGTGATCATCATCATGGGGAAGGCTCCCAGCTGGGCATAGGCTGCCGGCGTCACAAGATTCGTTGCTCCTGGTCCAAGGGTGGCAAGACACACGCCGGTTTTACCCGTCAACCGTCCGTAGGTCGCTGCCATAAACCCTGCTCCCTGCTCATGGCGGGTAAGAATTAACTGGATACTGGACTTGCGTAAGGCTTCTAAGAAATCCAGATTCTCTTCGCCAGGCACGCCATAAATGACCTCCACACCCTCATTTTCAAGGGCCTTGATGAATAGATCGGAGGCGTTTTTCGGTTCCTTGGCGGGTGTTACCACTTCTTTCCGGGTGGTGGCCATGCTCAACACTCCTTTAGTAAAGAGGCCCCGTCAAGGGCACTGCTCTACCGATATAAGGGATTGGGATGATCGAATCGACAACCAGCATCCCATTTGGAGCGTTGATTGCCATGTGCTGGAATTCCACCTGCATCCTTGAACATTCGCGCAAGGTGGAGCAGATTCCAGGTCATGAATGTGGTGTTGCGATTGGTGAAATCATTCTCGGGCCCTCCCGATCCGGGATCCAGATAGGAGGGTCCCGGCCCTGCCGGTCCCAGCCAGTCGGCATCCGCTTGAGGCGGGATGACGTAGCCGAGATGCTGGAGGGAATAGAGAATATTCATCGCGCAATGCTTGGCTCCGTCCTCGTTGCCCGTAATCAGACAGCCTCCAACACGACCGTAGAAGATGTACTGGCCGTTTTCATGCAGATCCCCGGAATTGGAATAGAGTCGCTCAATGGTTTTCGTACACACCGATGTCTTTTCACCCAGCCAGATCGAGGAGGTGATCACCAGTATTTCTGCTACTTTGACCTTCTCGTAGATCTGAGGCCAATCATCTTGCTCCCAGCCCTGCTCCGTCATGTCCGGATAGACTCCATAGGCAATGTTGTAGTCGACGGGGCGCACAACCTCCACGGAAACGCCATTCTTCTCCATGATGGCCTTGGAAATCTCGACAAGGCCCTGAGTATGGGACATTTCGGGTGACTTCTTCAGAGTACAATAGAGAAATAAAGCATTAAGATCGGAGAAATCCCACTGGCTGGATTCACACATTTCGAGTTGCTGGTCACTTAATTCCATGACTTCCTCCTGTTGTTGAACAAACCATTTCATTTCATAGTGGAGAGCCTGAGTGGCATCTCCACTATCTCCTGGTGCTCGGGCAGCTCTGTTTCCGGCATTTTCTCCAGAGCAGCAGCGTAGGCTATTGCTCCGGGATGAGCGGTGACACCGTGAAGAAAGATGCTGAACAAAACGGTGAGCGTCACCGTAGTGAACAGTGCTTCCGTGGGCAGAAAAGTTGATTCTTCGAAGATCAACAAGGCGTAGAGAATCGAGGCAATCCCGCGTGGCCCGAACCAGCCCAGAAATAGTACGGTCACCGTTTGCAGCTTTAACCCCACCAGGCTGACCGCCACCGGTAGAGCACGAATGAGCGTCAGGCTCAGCAGCGCATAGATCACGGTTTTCCAGGTGATCAAACCGAGCCACTCCGGGACCATCAACCCACCAAAGATCATGAACGTCAAGAGGGCTAACAACTGCCCTTCCACCTCTCCGAATTGATACAACTTCGGGCAGATGTCCCGCGCGACGTTCCCCATCATCAATCCGGCAGCAAAGGCAGCGATGAAACCATTGCCATGCAAAAGCTCAGCAGCACCGAACCCGAAGAGAGCGAGTCCTACAGCAGATAACTTCAAGAACACTTCATTGATCCAGCGAGACCGGTTGGCCGACTGCAAAAGCTTGGCGCCCAGGTAACCCACCGCAATTCCGACAACAGGGCCCAACACGATTTGGTTGGCTGTAAAGGCTATCCAGTAGGTGGCATCCTCCACGAGATTTGCTGAAGCCGTGGCTGCGGCCAGGAAAATGAGCAAGAAGGGCAAGGCAATTCCATCGTTAAGGCCGCTCTCCACGTTGAGGGCCTGTCGGATGCGTACGGGAACACGAGGACTGCTGATCACGGCCTGGCCGAGCGCGGCATCGGTGGGTGCAAGAACGATAGCCAACAGTATGGCTTCCCAGATCGTGAAGGTCTCAAAGAGAACGAACGCAATCGTTGCCCCAGCAACAACGGTGAGGGGTAATCCGATAGCCAGTAGACGAACAGGCAGGTGGTGCTCTTTCCAGAGCAGCCGAAGATCAATGCGTGACGCATCGGTAAACAGAATGAGGATCAAGGCCAGTTCCGCCACCAGACGGACCATCTCACCGTCGAAACTGAATCGAATCAGCCCAAGCGCCTCCTGACTGACCAGATAACCAAAGAACACAAAGGCCATGGGAGGCGTGATCATGCTTTTCTCCGCCCGTGCCGATACCAACCCGAAGGCCAGTATTCCAAAGGCGACTACCGCGTAACCTAGTGCTTCCATGATCTCTGTTCGGCCGTGTCAAATATCTGATTTATCTGAGCTTCAACCACTCAAATCAGTTTTGAATCCGTCAAAATCTTAACCAACGATGGTCCGTCATGGCTTTGTCTCGTTCAGGCAGAGTCAGGCACAATCGACGGATGGTGCCGAAGCAAACCCATCCGCTGCAGCCACCGCGCGAAGCAGCCAGATTTTTCCTGCATCTTTCATGAGAACGGCCTCCCATTTTGAGACTGTTCCAGAAACGGAGACGATACGACCTAGCCTAACCGGCAGCGAAGGAATCGACAACTGTCATAACTGACAGGGCAATTACCGTCTCATTTTGGCCTGGGTTGGATGGAGTGAGTTCACTTGTGTTTAGAGCTGAACAAAGGTGATTCCTGGATTGTGACGATCGGACACTAATGTAGACCTGAGACCTGGGAATTGGCTCAGCAGGTCTTGTCCCTGGCTGGTGTTTTCTGAGTACCGCTCCCCTACAACATAGGCATGCACTCTCCTGGCACGAGAGAGGGACGCCAGTTCCTGGATGACCGCCTTCTTGATCTTGCCTCCAGTGCCGGAGGAGCCATATCCGTGAATGACCCGGAGGATCTTAACACCCTGCGATCGTGCTAACTCCGCTCAAGAGACAAGGTGTCTAACGCTTCATCGACGAACGGCATCCCTTTCTTAAGGTTGATCGTCTTTATCTTCTCCTCACCGGTTCTCCGTGACGATCCCCCAGGCTGTTGGTAGCTTTCGCAGTACCTACATTTCCACTCATCGTCCGGTATCTCATTGCCACATGTACTACAGGTCTTCATCTATTTTCCATTCTAGGCGGTTGATCGGCGGGGAGAGGTTCTTCTTTGTGTTTCTGTACACGTTGGGCTCGTTCCAGAGGCTAAGGTCAAGGGTACCTGACTCCGGCTCAACTTGACAGTACGTCGGACTGTACTCAATGCGATTCTGGGGCCGGCCTGATGGGGATTCCGATACCCTTGGCGACAAAGGGACCGGAGCCCCTATAATACGTGAGGTATGTATGTGTCCGCGTTGCCAGCTCCTATTCTCGTCGCTGACGAAGACAGCCTCGGTCGGCTCGTCCGCGCTCTTGCCCCTTATCCGGTCGTAGCCATCGATACTGAATCCAACAGCCTCCACGCCTATCGCGAGTGCGTGTGCCTCATCCAGTTCTCCACCCCCGCCGCTGACTACATCGTTGATCCGATCAGGCTGCCTGATCTGAATCCGCTCGCGCCCTTCTTTGCCAATCCGAGCCAGCAGAAGGTCTTCCACGCCGCCGAGTACGACCTCATCTGCCTCAGGCGCGACTACCACTTTGAGTTTACGAACATCTTCGACACCATGAGCGCTGCGCGCACACTCGGTTGGTCGCAGGTCGGCCTGGCCGCCGTTCTCGACACCCACTTTGGCGTGAAGCTGAACAAAAAATATCAGCGTGCCGATTGGAAACGCCGTCCCCTGAAGCCGGAACAGTTGAACTACGCGCGGCTCGACACCCACTATCTTGTGGCATTGCGCGACCTACAGCTCCAGGCGTTAACTGAGTCCGGCCACTGGCCGGAGGCGCACGAGGACTTTGAAAGGCTGGCGCGAGTGGGTGGCGACTCGGGGCACGCGGGTCCAGACCCTACGGCATTCTGGTCCGTCAAGGGCGCACGCGACCTCACGCCGGAACAGGCTGCTGTCCTTCAGTTCCTCTTCGCGTACCGCGAAGAACAGGCCGCACGCAAGGACCGGCCACCCTTTAAAATCATGGGAGAGACGACGTTGATGGAACTCGTTCTCCGCGCCCCGACCCACACCGAAGACCTGCAGCGCCTGTCCGGGATGACGCCGAAGCAAATCCGCCGCCACGCCCATGGCGTCTTGCAGGCCATCCAAGAGGGACTCGACGCCCCGCCCCAAAGGGCGCCTCGGGCCAAACGCCAGCCTGACGACGTGCGCGA
>PVMK01155963.1_pt1 | contig 18096 bp, 31 predicted proteins | sample 1853481 | NCBI WGS metagenome assembly PVMK01 (sample SAMN08533507, study PRJNA380276) | Marine sediment metagenome, whole genome shotgun sequencing project. | reverse complement strand
GCAATAATCATTCCATCCACTCTATGAGTTCCACTTGAAACACTTGATGCCATGTTTTTTTCATCTGAAGTACTAGTTGCAAGTGATTTTACATAGTCAGTTGTATATTCAGTCTCCATGGAAATACATTTTTCAGCCCATTCTGACATTATCAAATGAGTATCAACATCAAGTTTTTTGAGAGTCTCAAGCATTCTGATTCCATAAATTACTCCAGTACTACCAGTAATGCCAATAACTAATTTCATTAATTAATCTTGGACACTATAGTATTTTATGTATTAGATGGAGTAGTGTGTTTAGCACTAAAGATTTTGCTCCTCGTTATTTTCTGCAGTTTTCTCTAACTCTTTTCTTGCTTTTCTTCGTTTAAACCACAAAGTGATTCCTGCTGCTGCCATTACAGGTAGCAAAAGTACACCTAACATCTGTAACTCAAAAGAATACAGCACATCTAATATGAGAAATTAATTAAAAAAAAGCTTGTGATTTACGCCTATTTGATAAATTGGAAATTAGATATATTAGATCATCTAACCCTGTTATCCATTCAACATATTAGGCACAAATACCGTTTAGAAAAGATGTTTGAAGTTAATCCTAGTGATTCAATGAATCCTAACTCAAAATCATAATTCTATGAAGTAGTTTAATTTCTTCTAAATAATTTCAACACGCTTAAGTCCATAATTCTTGTAGAAAAATCATAATCATGACGAGGGAGGATGAAAAAAGAATGAAGAATATTATAAAATGCAAATTTTGTGGTAAGTCGAATCATGTGGAATATTTGGGAGGTCTTGATTGGTTTTGCAATAAGAGATGTCATTACAAATTTAGACATAATGAATGATAATTTCTTTTCTAATTTTCAGAATAGAATCTTCAATTTCTTTATCCATAACTATGATTAACAAGTAAAGAGTTTAGTTGTTTGTAGAATTTGAGAAAAACTCTCTAGAGATCTTTTGAGTGAACCCCAAATTCTCTTTTATCTAGGCATGAAATTTTCAATATACTAAACAGTTTGTAGGTTTAAAGTAGATCCCATAATCTAAGAATAGTGTGATTAAGAGTTCAGAGATAAAAAAAATAGTTAATGAATATTCAGATGTTAGAATAGGAGTTCTTGGCAGTCACTCTGCACTTGAAATTATGGATGGTGCAAAAGATGAGAACTTTCAGACTAGTGTTTTTTGTCAAAAAGGAAGAGAAGTACCATATCAAAGATTTTCTAGAATTGCAGATGAAATCATTGTGTTAGATAAATTCAAAGATATGGCTTCAGCCAAAATTCAGAAAAAGTTACGTGAATCAAATACCATCATAGTTCCACACAGATCACTGACAGTTTATCTGGGATACAAAACAATAGAGAATACATTCAAAGTACCAATTTTTGGAAATCGTAAATTATTCCAAGCAGAAGAGAGAACTGCAAAGAAAGGACAGTATTATCTGTTAGAGAAATCTAGAATAAAATATCCTAAATTATTTAAAGATCCAAAAAGAATCAACAGACCCTGCATTGTTAAGGTTCAAGAAAAAAATAGGCCATTAGAGAGAGCATTTTTTACAGTTTCATCTTTCAAAGATTACAAAGAACAATCAGAAGCAAAAATCAAACAAGGAATAATCTCAAGAAAAGATCTAGAAAAATCAAGTATTGAAGAATTAGTAATTGGAACATACATGAATTTTAACTTCTTTCATACACCAATTTCAGACCAAGTTGATTTTATTGGAATTGAAAGGAGATTACAAACAAATATTCATGATTTTAATGCACTTCCTGCAAAACAACAACTAGAGATTGACATAGATATACAAAATATAGAGGTTGGTCATACACCTGCAAGCATTAGAGAATCATTGCTTGAAAAAGTAATCAAAATGGGAGACAAATTTGTAGCAGCTGTCAAAAAGGAATATGCCCTGGAATTATTGGTCCATTCTCACTTCAAAGTGTAATCACAAAAGATTTGGAGTTAATAGTATATGATGTATCGTTACGTGTTCCTGGAAATCCAATAGTTGCAACTACAAGCCCTTACACAAAATATCAATATGGCAAAACCTTCGGAGTTGGAAGAAGGATAGCAATGGAGATAAAACGAGCCCAAGAAGAAGTCGTCTTGATGAAATAGTAACATAAGGGATTAAAAAATCCAAAAATATATTTTCAGTAAAAATCATAGATTTTTGTTAATTGGTTAGAATGGAAATAAATTGAATACCTTTCGTACCGGACTGAATGATTAAAGCGGTTTGACATTCAAGAAAGTATGCTGATACCAATTAACATTACAAACTCTTCTTTCAAAATGAACATTGATTGAAAATTTTGAAAATACATATTTTTAATAACAATATGTAATTTAGCCCTATAATGGAAAAAGATCCTAAAAAAGAGTATAGGGAAGAAATGCAAGAAGTAATGTTAGAACTAAAATTAAAGACAGATAAATTCATGAAAAAACTAAAAGATGCAAATTCAAAGGGCAAAGTCAATTACGGCGTAGTCAATAGATATTCGTAAACTATTTTTTGGTATCTAGAATACAAGAAATTATGGGAAGAACTATCTTCATCAAAGAGATCATCACAATAGTGAAAGAGCCTAGACTTTGTCCTACTTGTGAAAAAGAAGACAGGTTAGAAAAAGACATAGTTAGAGAAGAAAGATCCGGTGGAAAGACAATTCTTTGTTCTCGATGTGAAGCATTAATCGTAATTACAAATCACAATCTCAGACAAGTAGAATTATCATCAATCAGAGATGATACTATAATGCTAAAAGAACCTCACTTGATCAGAAAGGTCTGTTATTGATTATTAGATTTTCTTCTAATAGGTTTCTTTGCGGTTGGTTTTTTAACAGTGAATTTTTTGTTTGATAATCTTTTCCTAATTTGATTTTCTGCACTATCTGGAGCTAACCGTGTTGATAGTAATCCTTTCTTATCTTCAAGAAGCATCGTGATTATACGAGGTCTAATACACCTTGCAACTTCCCAGTCACGTAAATTTGCATTCTTTGATTCTTCTTTGATTATTAGTCCTGCCAATCCATCACTCCAAATATGTCGTCTCGTATCATAGACTTCGATTATTTTTCCATGTTTAGTAATTTTGATTGCGCCGTGACATCTTTGAATCACCTGTTCGGCTACACTTTGATAGATTTTTTCAAGATTTACCAACAATGTAATGAAATATCATCATGTGAAAAAGGTTCGGATTTTTAGATTAAATGATAATATATTCTAGGGAAGATGAGAAAAAATGCTGATGATTAATCAACCTCTAAGCTATAACTGATAGATGATGAAATTGCCGAATTATGAAGCATAAAATAAAATTATGAATTTTTTTCTTGAACATTAACTGTCATAGATAAAGGAGGAGACAAGGCTTCGGGATTAGTAATACTCTCCCAAACAAAAACCTGAATATGATAATTTCCAGATTCATTTGGAATCCAAGACTGTGCTGGAGAAAATGATTGTCTTGGAGATAATGAACCAGTTAACCAAGATAACGAAATTACAACATCATTATCATTTTTCACTTGTGTAATATATGCAAAGTTTTGTTGAATGTCTTGATTGTTTGAAATATCAGCCATTATCATAATTTGTTCATCAACAAAATGGATTTTCTCTTGAGATGAAACTGTAGCTGTAATGGCTCTGCAAATACATATCCCATGCTTGTGAAAATCAAAAATACTGAGAGAATTAGAATTTTCATAACTAGTATTAGTATGATTGATATTTAATTTAGCTAAATGAGTAAACTACCTGAAAGATTTCCCAGAATATTTGATTATGTGCAAGACACTTTCAAAGCAAATCAAAGAACTAGAAAAAAGAAAAGAAGACTCTCAAGAAAGTGAAACGAGGAAATACAATTAAAAATTCAAAGTTATCAAACTGAATTAAATAAAATAAAGAAAATGTTTCCAGATAATTTTTTTGATGAGTGAAATGAATTATTTCTGAGTCTATGCTTCCATGGTTTCTTTGAGCAGATTCTTTCTAACAAGAATTGGAATAGTATAATATGATGCAAGTGCCATGGCATCAGATGCACGATAATTTCTCAATACAAGATCTTTTTTACCTGTAAAGTACAGATTTGCTCGTAACACTTCACCGCTCTCATAGATTTTCACTTTAACTAGAATCAATTCGTTTTCCTCACAAATCTCTTCAATCATCTTTATAGATTGAGGGTACAGGCTCTCCTTCATTGTCACCAAAACTTGAGATATGTCTTACAACTTCACCAGAAAATGCCCTCATGTGAAATTCTTTTCCATTATCTGCCTTTAGAACAACCAGACCTTCAACTGCATATGGATCTACGAATCCGACGTAATCAATTTTGACTGATTCATAATCAGGCTCTTGCGCTTGATCAATATCCATTGTATTACGCATAAACTTCAGATTCAGTGCTTATAAAGTTAGCAAGAAATTTTGAGATCAAATCAGAAAGATCGAAAGGTAAATTATTTTTTAACAATCAGTCTATTGCGCAATCCCAAATTATTTAAAATCCCCAACTATGGGTAGCTTTGATGTCGACAAACCCAGAACGTGCTATTTCATACGTTCTAAGCAAGTATGTCACACAATACATGGACAAGGATGTACTTAGTTCTCAGTCCCAGAATACACAAACTAGGGAAGCAGCAAGAATGTTGCGCAGCTATGAAACAGATGACATTATTGTTACTGATAAAAATAGCATTCCAATGGGAATTGTTACAGATGAAGATATTCTAAGTAAAGTTAGTGATGTAACAGTTTACGCCGAAGTTACTACACTAAACGAAATTATGAGCACACCCACTTATTACAATTAATGAAAAGGCAACATTGCAAGATGCCTTACATAAAATGAGAGACCAAGACATCAGAAAACTTCCCGTCATATCAAAGAAAAATAAAGTAGTTGGTATTATCTATCAGGCAACCATTGCAAATGTAATCCGAAACGCTACTGCAACTAGCTCCTCGCCTTTTGAGTCCTCCTGTAAAGGCAGTTCTTGGAAATCTAGGTTTTGTGTTACAATTTGCAGGAGTTTTGTTGCTTGTACCTGCTCTTGTTGCAACAGTTTTAGAAGATACAGTAATTGCTACGGGAATTTACCTTACTACAGTTCTTTTGCTAATTACAGGATTTTTTCTAAACTCTTATGGTGAAAAGTCAAGTCTTAATCTACAACAAGCATCTTCTGGTCTTTTCGAGTCTATTTTTACTGTCATTATTTGGAACCATTCCGTATCTGTACGTATTTCCCAAGTGATGAAAGTAGCTGCCGAAGTCTTTGCAAATGCATTTTTTTCAAGTGCTGCAGGATTTACAACTGGCGGAATATCCCTATTTGATGAACCAGAAAAACTTTCTCAGAGTTTCACCTTCTTTCGAAGCTATACACAGCTTGTAGGAGGAATGAGTTTCATTTACTTTGGTAATTACAGCATTTTATCCAGAATCAAAACTACAATCCATGCGTGGTTTCATATCAGGAAGAACACTTCACATGAAGGAACTTTTCTTAACCATCACAGTCATTTTTTCAATTTACATTGTGATTGTTGCAACACTGCTGTATTTCATGGGTGAAAGAGACATACTGGATAATTTCTCATTGGCGATGAGTACTCTTCAACTGGAGGATTTATTCCCTACATCGACAATTCTTGAAGATCTACTTTGGCAGGAACACATTGTCTTGATGGGTGCAATGATACTTGGGGCATTGCCATTTACATTCCACTATGCATTTGTTAGAAAAAAATTCCTTTCACCAAAACTTGGAAAGGAAGTTCTGACATACTTTGCAATTTTAGGGTAGTGCAACTGTCTTGTTTGTTGCAGTTAGCGGATTGGAACCTTTGGAGAGTGTATTTTATTCTGTATCAGCAAGTACCACTGCAGGACTACAACAAGAAAGTCTTGGCAGGACTAAGTGGAGGAGCTCACACCATTTTGATAATTTTGATGTTTATTGGAGGATGTGGATTCTCAACTGCCGGTGGTTTGAAAATATTTAGACTGTTCCATTTGAAAGATGTCAGAGCTCTGTGAGTAAAAGTAAAAAGAGCAGAACTATCAACCCAAGCAAAAAAAGAAGTTATTTCTACTCTAATCATTATTGCACTATTTCCTACAATTGCAGCAATTACAGGATTACATCTAGCAAATATTGAGGATGTATCATACCAAGATGCATTCTTTGAAGCAGTAGGAGTAATTACTACTGGAGGGTTATCGGCAGGAGTAATTGACACAGAAACAGATGCTGCAACAAAAATTGTTCTGGGATTTTTGATGATATTTGGAAGGCTTGAGATAATTGCAATTATCTACATCTTTGTTCCTAGATTAAGCTAAGATAGGATTTAATTTCATAGAAAAAAGTTCATAATCATGGGAAAAGCAAACAGGAAAGAGACTGATTGTTTTTGGATTTGTAATAATTGCAATTTTGTTTTTGCTTTATCATAGATATCAAGATCCAGAACTGCTCACTCCTAGTGCACTTGAATCCATACAGAGAATTGCATATGGATTTTACATTACACTTGTTGCAGCATTTGGCGCTATTGCTTTTGGCATGTATAGATATCACAAAGAGAAAGTTGAAAGTAAAGGAAGTGATCTATCAACAATAATTGCACTAGCAACATGGAATTCAAAGTCACGCAAAATCTTTGTTGCCACATTTATTGGATACGGAATATTCTTTTCACTAATATCAGGTACATTGGTGTATCAACCTGAAGTTAATTTTGCAATTCATTATGGTGCAACAATTCCATCAGGCTTTATTGCACCATGTTGTGATAGTCCAGGATACATGCCAAAGATAATCATATACCTAACAGAGCATGTAGGGTTGCAAATAATTCCAATTAATCTAGTATTGCAAAGTTATTGTATCGTATCTTGTTGCATTAAATGCTTCAATTGCCATTAGCGCTTATAGAATTTCAAAGAAAAGTAGTGGAGCAAGTACAATTGGTGCAGCCACAGGGTTATTCATTGCATGTCCAACTTGTGCAGGCACATTTCTCTCAATATTTATTGGAACTGCAAGTGGAATTGCACTATCAATTGCATTAATGCAAATGCAGACGTTATTTATTGCAATATCAATTCCAGTGTTAATTATTACACCATATGTAATGGCAAAAAAATTACGAAATACAGATGGTAGTTGTAAAATAGATCCTACGAAATAAATTTTTTAACTTCTGGGATCTTATGATTTCCAATATCATAACCATCACGTCTTAGAAATTTTAAAGTAAACTTGTAAATCAATTCATCATGATTGACTGGTTCCAATATTTCAGTCCATGGAACTTTTCCTTTATCTTCAATTTGTTTTTTAAAATCAGGATTCATGGATTCAGCAATATCCTTACATTCTTCTAAAGTTTTACCGTTTTTGTAGGCACGGATACGTCTATCACAACTCTCCATAATCAAATAGAATCAAGATTGTAAATAAACATAGTTTGAAGTGTTCCAAACAAATACTAGAAGAGAAAGACAGAATTATGGGAATAAAATCAACCTTGGAATATGTAGATTTTTTCATAAATCTCAATATGGGAGAAAATGTAAGTCTACTAAGTTTTGTTAATAATGAAAAACTAGTTCTAAAACAAAAACTTGAACACAAAAATTTAGAAAAAGAGCCAATCAAAAACGGAATAAAAATTTTAGAGGGACTAGCAAAAGAGATTAATGAGATTGGAGAAAAAACAGTACTAGAAAAATATCAAAAATAATTATTAGGAGAACACAATGAAGAAAAATTTAGAAATAATTAGAACAGAAATTATGAGAATTCTCCATGAAAATGGGAAAACTCGTGGAACTGATCTTGCCAAAAGAGTCATAGAAAAAGTAGGGAATGAGAAAATTGTTTACAGAGAAATTAGTGCTCTAGTTGAAGCAGGTGAAATAGAAAAGAAGGTTCACAATAGATCTCACATAGAATATGATTTGATCAATTTATCAGAATCAGTGAACAAACAACTCAAAAACTTACACAAAGAAATTGATATGATTTTTGATGAAATTGTTAATTTTGATAATATAAGTAAGAAAGAAAACCTATCCATCCATGAAAGACTAAGATCAGTCATTCATTGCATACACATAGTACAGTCAACTGATGGAGTGATGAAACTATTGTCTCACTATCCTTCTTTCAAAAAAGATAAAATGTTTTCACAGATAAATAGAAAAATAAATGACTGTTGGGAGACAATCATGAACATCATAGCACACCAACCAGAAGATAATTTTCTAAATGAAATTCTGGCAAACTTGAGAATACGTCAATTTGATTCAAAGAATGTAAACTAGAATTTTTTCAATTTCTCAACAATAACTTTGAGAATTTCTTCATCATCGAGAAGAATCAGTGGAAAGTCATTTTCTTCACTTGCTTTACGAAATTCTGTATCTTTTGTGACTATGATCATGTTATTTTCACGAGCATAGTTAATTATAGAATAATCAGAACCAAGTTTTTTTCCTGTGATTTGGAGTTTTCGTACGCTATAGGCATCATAACCTTCTTCTTTTAGGCGTTCATCCATCCCATCTAGATTTTCATCGACTAGAATTTTCATATCATTTAATGATTTTATTTCAATTAAATAGTTACACGCTTCGTGGGATTAGATGAAAAATATCAGAATCCCATGAATTATTTTTAATCTTAGTCGTAAACTCGAGAAATAATATCACAAAAAAGTTAACTTAATTCAATATTAGTGTAAACTAACATTTCAAATGACCAAGTACTTATTTTCAATAAAACTAATAATTTTTGATGGATGTTAAAGATGAAGATAAATCAGAAGAATCAAAGAAAAATCACATCTCATATTACAAATCACTAAGCAAGATAATCTTAGATATTCAACAAGAATCAAAGTTGGGAGTAGATCCAACAATAAAAAATCATTTAGATGAAAGAATTGATGCTGTTGAAAAAGATAGAAAACGAATTAGAGAAATGTTTCCAGAAATTACAAAAGAGGAATGGGATGGCAACACCAACTGAGAAAAATCACAACAAACACCTAGACTTACTTCAAGACTATAAGACACATTTAGTAAAATATATCCTGGAATTAGAAAAGATGGACAAACAGTCAGAGTTTGCAAAAAAATGGAATGAGACTACCATTAAAGAAAGAAAAGAAGAACTGCAAGCAATAGATAGAATTCTAAAAAATCTGATTAGATTCTAATTGTGATATGACTGCGTCAAGTCATAAAGATGTGTACAAAATTTATCCACATGTTCAATAGATATTCCATCAAACCAAGCTAGTTCTTTATCAATATTAAAACCCTGAAAATCAAACTTTGAATGTGACTGTACAAACTCTATTTCAGCATGAATTAATTTTTTTATTTCTTCTTGTTCTTCTTTTGATAGTGTATAGTCACATGTCATCAAATCTATTTGAACATAGTAATTTTTATGACTAGGATTAATCCTTGCTTTGATAAATGGTTTGTTTAATTGCTTACATTCCATGTAATGTTTTTCATATTCAAACATTTTAGAATCTCCAATATATTTATGAAACGTCATAATGTTTAGCAAAAAATAGTATAATCTAAATTTTTTCTAGATGGCAATTGTAATTTTCTTTATTTTTGTTATTAATCTAATTTTTGTATTAATTGGCATCTCAGGTTCCATTGCAAAATACACAATGTTTCTTTTTGTATAAATTACCATTTGTGATACTTTTTCTCTTTCAACATGTACATATCGTACTTTACCGAGAGTTCTATCAAATTCTTTTCTCATTGTTCTTCTTTGTGCAACTTGTTTACAGAAATGCTCTTCTTCTTTTTGAGATTCAAGACTTGTTTTTCCTGCCTTCATAATTGCCTCTCGAATGTTGCCTTTTGTATCAATTATTGCTACAAATCTCATTTTTGATTCCAAAGCAAGAATTTTTTGTACAATCTCAAGCAAATCAACTTTTTTCTTTGTACCCATTCTAATTCAAAAATTTTCTTACTAAATATAAGCGGTTGAAAGCATTGCAAACTCACATTAGATCAAAGTTATGGTTAAATTATTTTAAAAATATACAAATTATATGATAAATTCAATCTCCAAGGTACTTGATGAGTTAGAAATACAATCAACAATGGAGAAATCAAAAAAAGAAGATATTCCACATGAGGACAGAATGCTTGCCATAACAAAAGAGACAGGAGAATTGATCAACATGATTTTGCGTCTAAAAAATGCAAAAAATATGCTAGAGGTAGGTATGTCAACAGGATATTCCACTATATGGTGTGCAGAAGTCATTGCAGAGAAATCAGGTAAAATTATCACAATTGAGCAAAATCCAAGTAAAATCAAAAGAGCAAAAGCAAACTTTCAGAAGGCAGGAATTATAGATACAATAACCATAAAGGAAGGATTAGCAATGGAAATACTTTCAGAACTAAGTTTACAGGAAAAATATAGTAATTTTTTTGATTTTGTTTTAATTGATGCAGATAAAGAGAATGTCATAGAATATTTTGATTTGATTTTTCCAATGGTTACAGTAGGTGGAGTAATTGTTACTGACAACATGTTATATCCTGAACAGTTCAGACAAGATATGAAGAAATTTTCAGAATATCTTAAAAGAAATCCAAAACTTCGCACCATAACATCTCCAATCGGAAATGGTGAAGAGATTACGATAAAAATAGAATGATTAAATCTTTACTGTTATAAGTTTTATAAAATATTTAATTTATTTGAATATGTTGTATTAAAAGGAAAAAGATTAAATTTTTAATTTAAATCTCTGACTAAGAACTATCATAGATACAACAGAGACCCCAAGAATTGTCAAAGTCATTAATCCAAACTCAGGAATTACAGAAGTGCCCATAATTTTAATTTCTTTAGAATAGGGTTCTATTGGAATAGTTAACTTTATTCCAGATGAAGTAGTGTCTATTTCAAAATCAGTCATAACGCCATCTATCCAAACTGTATTTGGATTTTCAATTAATTCTGTAGGAAGAATAATTATAATTTGTTCATTTTCTGTATCTCCAGAAATTTTAAAAGTTAAAGCATTTTCAGTGGTATCAATAAACACATTTTCTTCAAGATCAGTATCCAAAATATATTTGACTTCATAACCTAAACCATCATCACTATATCCAGAAGCAACATTAGAAATGGAATGAACACTTCCAAGATCCTTTACAACATTAACTACACCACTCATGATTTGAGGATGTAGTGTACAATAATATGGAAAAACACCTATCTCTGAAAATTTGTAAGTAAATGAATTTCCAGGTCCAAATGGTTTACTACCAAAAATACCATCAGAACCATTATCCTCAGAACCAGACGTTATATCATGAAATTCAGTATCTGCATTTTTCCAAACAATAGTATCTCCAATTAGAACTTCAATATCACCTGTAGTTGAACCGTCTTTTTCATTTTGCCAAGAATAAGGTGAAAGAATTTGTCCCGCACCAGTTGGAATATTGATATCATAACTGGTTTGAGCAAACGCAACAGTTGAAAGTGAAGATGTAAACAAGACTGCAAATACTAGAAGAATACTGATTATTCTCACAGAGATATTAATAGAGATTTAATTAAAAGGGTTTACTGTGTTCATAAAGACACACATTTTGCTATTGTTATTTATTAGTCAGAAAAAATTAATTGAGATATGAAAACAGGGATAATAGTTGTAATTACTGGAATTATTATGTTTGTTATTGGACTAGTATTGTTTTATTCTATAGAATTAGGGCAAACAGATCCTGTTTTGAGAGATATCAAGAACGCAGGAACGTTTGTTGGTCTTAGTGGCATGGGTGTAGCACTAGCAGGAGTTTTGTTATATCTAATCAACAAGAATGAACCTACAATAAAAGAGAGTTTTGATGTGTAAGGTTATAGTAATCATACAGATATCAAAATAGCAAACTAAATTATTATAATAAAATGAATCAAGATTGAGAAATGTCTGAAAAGATCTGGATAGGGGCAATTTATTTAATAGATGAAGGAGGATATGAAATAATTCTAAAATCTTTAAGACATTACAAAAATCGATTAAAAACTATGGGCAATAGCCCAGAATTAAAAAATGCAGCTGGAATGTTTGGACCAGTTTTACATCAACAAGCAATGAAAACAATTCCAAAAATTGAGGAATTAATTCAAAAGATTCAAGATTGTCTTGGAGATATTCAATCAGCAAGTAAGTTAAGTGAGGACGTGTCATTTTTAGAAAAAGCGTTAGCATGTTATGAAGCAGATATTCACAAAGCAGAAGACATTGGGCATGAATATTTTGTTAAACTAGTAGAAAATAAGCAAAAAGCAAGAAACGACCTAAAAATCATCAAAATAGCACAAGATAGAATAAAACAATATTCAAGGTAATCCTTGTAGATACCAGTCAAAATATGGAATTAATCCTTTACACTGTTTCTTCTTTTCAACCTCATCATTGACATCTGAAATTTTTTGGATTTTTCCTTTAAGATATTCTGAGATTAATTCATTTTTGAATTGAGGCTTGATTTTATTTAAAATTTCAAAAATCTTCTCCGTTGTTGTGTTCTCAAAATCATCTAAAACAAGTTTAATTTCATCTTCTAAAGACATCATAGTTCTTTAGCAACACCTGTTATTATTTTGTAGAATTATAAAACATCCTCATCATCCCAAGTAAAACGGTATCGCCCTACAGATCTAAGCATGTGAAGCTTCCCACCTTCCTTAAAATTTATTTTGTGAGATATGTGAGAAGAATCTTCTATTTCTATAGATACGCCATCTTTGATTGTTTGAAAAATTAGTGGATTAGTTGAAATTTGATTCCATTCTTCTTCATCAAAATCCATGTAAAATTTTGTATGCAATAATCCCATCAATTTATGATAAATATGCCTGAATAAATAACTAGGTAAAACCCTTATCCAACTAGTCTTTAGGCATTATTATTCCCAGATAACTTATAATCGTTGGAAAAATTATCTCAAAATCCTTGTCATGTCTTATAATCTTAAAGATTTGATGAATTAGTTGTTGAATAGTTTGATGTTCATCTTCATACAATGTCTTTTTTGGATTTTTTGCTGAATCCAAAATAGTAAATCCATTATCAGTATTCAACAGATTTCTCAGAAGTGAGTTTGCAATTATTATTTTTTCATCCACGTCCTTATGGTGATAATCTGCATCTAGTTTCTTGATTTTTAATTTTAAATCATGAAAAGAATTTGTGGTACTACGTTCAATGTGTTGTTGTGATTTTTTTTCATAGTTTTCAGTTGGGAAATAAAATTTCATATTTCCTTTGGTTTGTACTGAGATGATTTCTTTTTTGAGCAAAGAATCCCTTGTCTTTTCAAATGTAGATTTTGCCATAAATTCTGGTACAATTAGTTTCAGCAATGCATTATGATGTAAATTTGGATTAGATTGCATGCTCTCAAGTAGAATCCTTTCGCGCTCATACATCTTCAGATTAGGCTCATATCGATTCATTAGTTCTAGGTCGACCTAGTATATACGGGTCGATTATTAATAATTATCTATATCATTTAAAATGGCCAGGCTCATCAGGATTAAAATCAATATCAAATGGGTGAAGATAACTCATCCATTTTTTAAATTCTATAAGATCTCCATCAGATTGGATCTGCCCAGAGTCTACTACATCAAACAACTTCAATTTTCCACTAATTAGCAGTTTGTGGGTATCTGTATCCAAAGTAATAGTATGATCCTCAAAAGAACTAAGTCCAGAAACTACTGCTAAAATTCCATTTCGAAAATGAAGTGTGAACTCTTGGTGTGTATCAGAGTATATTATATTAAGAATGAATTGATCATTACCAACTTTTGCAGGATCTAGTTTTGTTGATAATGACTTTAAGATCTTGTCAATTGGCAGTTCTGCAAGTTGTTCCGGACTGGTTTGTGAAAATGCATTAGGGTCAATTATAATTTTACCTTCAAGTTCTAATGCACTAGTTAACGCCCAATGTCTGGCATCAGCAGAAAGCATTTGTTGCCCAATAACACGCAATGCATGTGCTTTGAGAAGTTTTGCTTCATCATTATTTGGATCTACCACAATTACATATGTTGCAAGCTCGGCTGCCCAACTGTATTCAGTATCATCTATTGCTTGTCTTACTTGTTGAATTACGATGTCTACTCCACCAAATCCTTCTACAAACTTGTGTGCTCTTTGTTCTTCAGAAATTGGAAGTAAGAATGTAGGATCACCTTGGTACCATCCAAGATTGCCATAATAGATTTGTTTTACGTGCCATGGGATTTGTCCTCTAGATTCTGTCAGCCACGGATTATCTTCAAACCAACTGGGTAATTCTATCATGTGGGATAATTCATCAGCTGTATATCCATTATTCATACCACGAATAGTTTGATCATAAACATACTGTGTTGCATCTCTTGTTGAAATCAAAATATCCATGACCTTATCTTTTCCACTAACTGGTTTTACATGAGATGGAACCATGTATTTAGGCTCCAATGGAATCATTTGGTCAAGTGCATTGACATAATTCATTGGATCCCGATATACAGCGCCTCTAAGAGTATAGATATTTGGGAAAATTGAATAAATGTTATCACCGATTAACAAAGTATCATCATCTGGAAGCCACACATAGAGTTGGTCTGATGACTCTCCTGCAACATAAACAAGATTCATCTTTACACCAGAAATATCAAGTAAGAATTCAGAAGAGAATGTATGAGTTGGCGCTACAAATGCGATAGTTCCAGGTTCAGGGTTTGGAAATAAACCCATGTTTCTATCTTCTTCAGGTAACATTACTCCAGTTGCATAAACAGTTCTTACTGAAGCAATTGGGCCCAGAACACTATTCTCATTAATGTAAAAGTCAAGCAAACTTTCATGTGCAATAATTTCAACATCACCGTCACCTTCTTCTAAGAAAGCCTTTGTTCCTTGAACATGATCCAAATGTCCATGAGTATAGATGATAGCTTTTACGGGTTTGTCAGTAATCTTTCTAAATTCTTGCATAACCTCTTTTGCTTTCTCATATGTACTCAAAGTGTCAACAATGATTATTCCCTTGTCTCCTTCAATCATTATACTGTTTGCTAAATCATAACCTACTGCAACCCAGATTCTATCGTTCACTTGATGTATAGCAGGAGGAGACCAAAATTCATTTGTTGCTTCAAGTTCTGGACGAATTGATGGTTGATTTGGATAAGAGGGTAACAAAATTCCTTCTGTAGAAATTGGTATTGTTTGTTTTTCAATCAGTGCTTCTTCTTCAATTATATCTTGTTCAAGTTCATAATCTTCATTTTCTTCAGGTACTTCAATTTCAGATTTAATGATTATTCCTAATCCCAATTCTTCCCATAGTCCAGCCGTAGAAAATGCAATACAAGAGGTAGTTAGATAATGAATATGATGAAATTGGACATATCCAGCACGACATTCAGAATCATAAATAGACACTCTAATTTTTTCTTGCTGAAGAGGGGGAGCCCCATAAAATTCAGGGTTTAGTTGTTGTGGAGATTTTTCTTTTTCTACTTGTTTGGATTCAATGATAATTTTAGCCATTTCATACTTTACCCATTTATCTGCAGTGAATTGTGGAACACAGACATAGTCGCTATAAGCAAATCTGTAAACAAGTGCTTCCACATCAAGGCATCCAGCTTCAATATCCTCTTGAGCTTCTGATTCTACTGATGCAAAGGAAAAATAAATGAAACTTGAAGAGAAAAGGATTAGAAATAATGGGAAAACAAGTAATTTTATTACTGTCAAATCTATTATTTGGTAGTCGTAACGTTATTTGTAAATTAAATTAACATCAGTGAATTTAATGGTTAACAATATTTGATCAATTTTTAATCTTTGATCGGCATTCTAATAGTACAAAAATTTGACATCAAAGATAAATTTGGTTACTCATAACTCATTATTTGAAATTACAGAGAGAAAAGACAGTTGGAAAAAGATCACATTATTCAAAAACTCAAAGAAAGTATTGAAAAAGACTATGGGGAATTTGGTAGAACCCAGTATGTTATTGAGAAACTACAAAAAGAAGCATCACTTCCAAAATCTGATCACAGATACATTGAAAGAATGATCAAATTATGCAAACCAGAAATTGAAGCACAGGCAAAGATACCAGAAATAATATTAGATTTAGATTTGATTAAATGCCATCACTGTAATTCTTACATCAAACTTGATGAAAAATCAATTAGAAAAAATAATTCTTGGTTTCACGATAAATGTTTTGAAGAAATTTCCGTTGTAAAAACTCAAGTTTCTCAAAAAATTGTAGTGCCGTCAAGAGTACAAAGGCAGCCAGTTATGGCCATTCCAAAATCAACATATTCACAAATGGCATTTTCAGGAGGGCTGCTAGCCTCACTTGTTGGAACTACATACTTTTTGCTAGGAGATATGATATCTTCAATGGTAGGTATTTGGGGCGGTGTATTGTATTTTGCAGTATTCAAATCGCGGATTTTACCAAAGAAAAAACAAGACACACCTATTGTAAAGACAGGAATTCCAGGATTTGATTCTGCATTATCAATTGGTCTCAAAAAGAACAGTTCTGTTGTAATATCTGGCCCTCCAGGTAGTGGTAAGACAACATTTGGTTTGCAATTTATTTATTCAGGTGCAAATGAGTTTAATGAACCAGGAGTGTACATCTCTTTGGCTCAAAGCATTGATGAAATAAAAAAAGATTGCAGATCATTTGGATGGGATGTAGATAGTTTGATTGCAAAAGAAAAAATGTTATTGATTGACTTGAGACCATTTAAAATTAAAGATAAAGTGATAGGAAAAGATGATTCACTTTATCGAGGGAAGCAGATACCATTTGAACATTTGACAAAATTTATTCTAAACAGCATCAAGAAAATAAAGGCAAAGAGAATTGTAATTGATTCAATATCTATTCTTGGAATGCAGTATTCAGATAAATTTTACATGAGACAAGGATTACAGGGAATGATACAATCCTTTGAAAACTTTGATGTGACATCACTTTTGATTTCAGAATTTTCAGAAAACAATGAAACTCCAATAGAATGGTTTGTCACATCAGGAATAATCCAATTAGATAATCAAATTATTGACAACAAGATGAAAAGAACAATCAAGATTACGAAATTGAGGGGAATAGCGCATAGTGAGCAGGTTCATTCATTAGAATTAGGTAGTAATGGTTTGTATGTATATGAAAATTAAGATTCAGGTTCCTCTATTTTTTCTAGTTTCTTTTTGACAGCAGTTTTTACTTCATCTTCTAGCTTTGCTTGCTCTTCTTCCAGCTCTTTTTTCATACGTTTTTCCCAGTAGTTTTTGACCATTTGAATTCACAGTCTAATGTTGTTAGTTAAAAATAAGCTCTTCGATAATCTGTAGACTAAGAAATCGTCCATCAGTGTTAAATACAAATTTTTCAAATCAAAATACCTAACACACACTGTGGGATTAGATGAATAATCATCAAAATCCCATAAATTATTTTTAATCTTTGTCGATAAAGTCAGTAATATGAGGAGGATCTGGAGCCAATCCTTTTCTTTTTCTAATATCTGATATTGCTGTTTGGAATAATGATTTTGGAACTTGAGTCCATTCCTTAAATGATGTATTCCATGTTGCACGTCCTGCAGTTTGACCTCTCATTGCTTCAGATAAAGTGAATGTCTCAGAAGCTGGAATTTCACCTATAACAATACTTGCTGCGCCTTTTTGGGACATGTCAAGTACTTTACCACGTCTACCATTAATGACAGTTGAAACGTTTCCAACTAAATCAGTTGGAACACGAACCTCAATTGCTAAAGTTGGCTCTAAAACAGTTGTTCCTGCAGTTAATAATGCACCCATACATGCTCGACGAGAAGCTGGACCCAGTTGGGACAGACCTCTGTGAGCAGTATCTTCGTGTGGAACAAAGTGAGTAAAGATAAACTTGCAA
>PVMK01127252.1_pt1 | contig 18096 bp, 15 predicted proteins | sample 1853481 | NCBI WGS metagenome assembly PVMK01 (sample SAMN08533507, study PRJNA380276) | Marine sediment metagenome, whole genome shotgun sequencing project. | reverse complement strand
CGTTTCGCTTTTTTCTTAGTTTTCTTTTTCGCCTTTCTCTTGGCGACTTTCTTTTTCGCTTTTTTCTTAGCCTTTTTCTTGGCTACTTTCCGTTTTGCTTTTTTCTTAGATTTCTTCTTCGCCTTTTTCTTGGCGACCTTTCTCTTAGCAGGGCGTCTCTTCGCTGCTTTCTTCTTTGTTGCTTTACGTTTAGGCGCAGCTTTGCGCTTAGACGCTTTCTTCCTGGACTTCTTCTTAGTAGCCATCAGTATTTCTCCGTGTCGGGTACCCGGGGCTGAGTATATACAACAAAAGTAAAAAATCCAGCGAGTTACGTGACGTGATTAACACTTTCAAAAAGCTAAAAAAGTAGCCTTTTCCCAAGCTGCAAAATGTTTTTCGGAGTATGGAGAATACGCGATGAACTAAGGCTAGAAATTTTCTCGCAATGACGACGAGAATTTCGCGGTTGCTAACGCCAATTCCTTGCAAGGCGACGCACTCTGTTCGCGAATTGCAAAATCGAGGCAGAACAGTGTTCAGTGCAAATATAAGTGCGGCGTAAAAGTACGGCTACGTCGCTTGGGTCTTTATTTTGCGTCGCTATAAACGCCGTAAAGCCGCACGTCCCAAGGGTTTGGCTCGATTTGTTCAATTTCCTGGCAGGCGAATGCGACACCGACAAGCTTAGGGCTTATCCAATGTTTTCTGTGTCTGAGGAAGGAGAAACAGCGATCAAAGTAGCCGCCACCCATGCCAATACGATTGTTGTTCTTGTCGAATGCGACGAGTGGCGTTACGACGAGATCGAGTTGCTTCGGCGAAATGATTTCGCTGTCGACAGGCTCCCAAAGTCCAAAGTTATTTCTCAATAGTGTCGTGTCGCGGTCCAGTTGCCGATAAATCATGTGCCCTGATTTTCCATGACCGGACAGAAAACGCGCTTATTTGCGCGCCAGGCGCGCTCGATGATGAGACTTGGGTCAACCTCGTCTCGCATCGGCATATAGCAACCGACAGATTTGGCCGCGATAAATTGTCGCGATCGAATAACTTTATCACTAATAATCTTGCTTGCAGTTTCGCGATCTTCGCGACTCATCGAACGACGGGCACTAAGTGCATGACTGCGTTGTTTTGATTTCAAGAAAAGCGCCTCCCGCCTGTGCCGTTAAAGACCGTCGCTCTCGAACCGGAGCAACAGGTGGGGTCAGCCGTGGCAACAAAAGGCTAACCGCTTTCGCAGCCTTGCACATATGCTGCCGACAGTGCACGACCCCGTGGTAAATAGTTAGGGTCGAAGGTATCCAGGCCAGTATCGAACACTGCAGGAGGCGCCAACTCTTATAACAATCCTAACGCGTTAAAGATCCAATTGCTGTGAACCACCCAGCACGGATTCGACGCGATCGGAAATAACTTTGAGACGCGAGCTGACGTCACCTTCCAGAATACGGTCACGAGCTTGCGCGTGTAACAAATCGTTCGCCATGTTGAGCGCCGCCATAACGGCGATGCGATCGAGACCGACAATTCTGCCGCTGTCACGAATCTCTAACATTTTGGCGTTTAATGCTTCTGCTGAATCCAGCAGGTCGGTACGTTCATTTGCGGGGCATGCTACCTGGTATTCCTTGTCCAGAATTCGAACACTTACCTGGGTAGTTGAGTCATTCATCATTCTAGGATCCTTGCTCCATCGCTTTCAGTCGGCCGATCATCGCTTCGACACGTGCACGTACTTGTTCGTTTTTCTGTAACAAGCTGGCGCGTTCCGAAGTCAGAACATCCTGCCGTTGCTTTAAGGACTTGTTTTCATCCTGAAGCTGATCGCAGACGCTAACCAGCGCGTCGACCCGCTTCTCGAGGCGTTTCAGCTCATGCTCAAACGTTGCATTAATATTGTCAGCCATGAAACCAATATAGACAGGCGCCCCGGCAGAATCAATCAACAATTTTTTGGCAGCGGCCGACATGGTCAGCGCTGGCGATACGTGGGATCATTCTAAATGTAGCGAATGTTTTGGAAATCAAAGCGATGGAAGAAAAGATAGGCCACGATGTCCTGGAAGGTGCTCTCAAGCGCTGCGGGTCAACATGGGACGCGTCGCAAACGCATGGCCTTTTATCGGGCCGACTTGCGATCGCTGGCGCGGATAGTGGCTTTGACTGGCTGTCTCAAGTGCTGGAGGGAACGAACCCTAAGGATGCGTTGCAGCTTGAATGCGAAGCTATGCTTGGCACCTTGTTTGAAACCACCTACCGGCAGCTCGCAGAGCGCATGTCAGCATTTGCGCCGCTGTTGCCGGACGAGGCCGACACCACGACAGCCAGGGCTACCGCACTTGCACACTGGTGCGAGGGCTTTCTGCACGGGCTGGTTGCGGGCGAACATGGTGACGATTTGCGCGAGCGCCTCAAAGGAGAGCCGCTTTCCGACATAATCCGGGACTTGCTGCAAATTACTCGCGCCGCTGTTGACGAGGATTGTGACGAGGAATCCGATGAAGCCGCCTATACAGAGCTGGTGGAGTACGTTCGCGTAGCGGCACAACTCGCTTACGAAGAACTCGCCGATCTGCGACGTCCGGCTGGTGAACCGGCCTCCGATGCCGTGCATTAGCGTCATGCATTAGACACAGCAGGCCATAGCAAATGAAAAGATCGGAATTCGCCCGCCGCCGCAAACAGCTGATGGGCATGGTTGGGGACGGCGGCATCGTCATTTTGCCGGCCGCGCCCGTACGAATGCGAAGCCGCGATGTGGAGTATCGATTTCGCCAGGACAGTGACTTCTATTATTTAACAGGTTTCGCCGAACCAGATGCGGTAGCAGTGCTCGTGCCCGGGCGGGAAAGCGGCGAATTCCTGTTGTTCTGTCGCGATCGCAATCCGGACAAGGAGCTCTGGGACGGCAAGCGCGCCGGGACGGACGGAGCGATGCGCGACTTCGCTGCGGACGATGCATTTCCAATCGACGACATCGATGACATTTTACCCGGCATTATGGAGTCCTGCAGTCGTGTCTATTACACGATGGGCCAATACTCAGAATTCGACGCGCGCATCGCTGAGTGGATCAATTCTCTGCGCTCGCGTGAGTTACGCGGCGTGCACACACCGCAGGAATTCGTCGCGCTTGATCACCTGCTGCACGACATGCGCTTGTATAAGAGCCGTGCTGAGATTACCGCAATGCGAAAATCAGCCAATGTTGCTGTAAAGGCACATCAGGCTGCGATGGGCGCGGTCAGGGCGGGCATGTATGAGTACGAAATCGAGGCTGAATTTGCCAATGAATTTCGACGCAATGACGCGTGGCTGTCCTACAGTCCGATCGTCGGTGGGGGCGCCAATACCTGTACGCTGCACTACGTGGAGAACGGCGATAAGTTGGTTGACGGTGATTTGTTGCTCATCGACGCTGGCTGCGAGCTCGATTACTACGCGTCGGATATTACTCGGACAATTCCGGTGAGCGGTAAATTCAGCCCGGAGCAACGCGCAGTCTATGAAATCGTCTACGAGGCTCAGCTGGCCGCCATCGCTAAAACCTGCAAGGGGAATCACTGGAATGAGCCGCACGACGCGGCGGTCAGGGTTATTACGCAGGGTTTGAAAGACATTGGCTTGCTCAAGGGCACACTTAAGAATCTGATCAGGGATGGTGCGTATCGTGATTTCTTCATGCACCGTACTGGCCACTGGCTGGGAATAGATGTACACGATGTCGGCGATTATAAAGTCGGCGATGAGTGGCGCTTTTTGGAGTCCGGAATGGTTACGACCGTGGAACCCGGTATTTACATAGCAGCCGGGAGCAAAGCGCCAAAGCGATGGCAGAACATTGGAATTCGAATTGAAGACGACGTCGCCGTCACGAGTAACGGCCCCGATGTGCTGAGCAAAGGACTTGCGAAGGACCCGGACGATATCGAGTCACTGATGCAGCGCTAATGAAATACGACATCATTATCGCTGGCGGCGGCATGGTTGGTTCAAGCCTGGCATTGGCGCTCGCTCCTCTATCCTTGCGTGTTGCGATTGTCGAACCGATAGCGCGTACCTCGGCAGCACAACCGAGTTTCGACGATCGCTCGACGGCTTTGTCTCGCAGCACGCAACGCATGTACGAGGCGATGGCAGTTTGGGACGATATTCTCGCAGCCGCGACGCCGGTCACTCGAATTCATGTCTCCGATCAGGGTCGTTTTGGTTTTTCGCACATCAATGCTGAAGAACAAAAAGTTGAGGCCCTGGGCTACGTTGTTATCAATCGTGTTCTCGGTTCCGTGCTGCAAACTGCGCTCGCCGAAGTGCCGAATCTCGATATTTTGTGCCCGGCTGAAATTACTGCAGCCCGGGTTGCACCCGACAGTGCGGTGGCAACGGTGCGGCATGCGGACGGCAACAGCGAAGAACTGACGTGTCGACTGCTGGTTGCTGCGGACGGGGCAAGATCGTCGGTGCGCGATATGCTTGGAATAGCCGCGAATCATGTTGCCTATGATCAGCGCGCAATTGTCGGCAACGTATTGCCCGAAAAGTCGCCGGACAATTGCGCTTATGAGCGATTTACGAAAAACGGCCCGTTAGCGATGTTACCTATCGCCGATGGCAGGGCTGGGTTCGTCTGGACAGTCGCCGACCGCGATGCAGAGCGCATACTCGCACTTGACGACGATGCGTTTCTTGCCGAGTTGCAGGACGCATTCGGATACCGACTGGGGGCATTGTCGCGGGTCGGCACACGAGCGTCCTATCCCTTACATCTGAGTAAGGCGATGCGTCTGACGGCGACGCGCGCAGTACTGGTTGGCAACGCGGCACACGGTTTGCACCCGGTCGCCGCGCAAGGATTTAATCTGGGCCTGCGTGATGTCGCTGCGTTATGCGATTGCATCGCCGATTCCGATCTTGATGATCCGGAATTACTGGAACGCTATGCGGCGTGGCGGAAGGACGATCAAAGCAAGCTGGTCGGGTTCACGGACGGTCTCGTCAGACTATTCAGCAGCAACAATCGTCCGACGCGGACACTACGTGATCTTGGCATGCTGGGTTTTGACATGATACCGGGCGTGCGTTCCCTGTTCGCAAAACACACGATGGGACTGGCGGGTCGACTGCCACGTCTTTCGCGCGGTGTGCCGTTGTCATGATTAAAAAATTTCATGTCGTGATCGTTGGCGCCGGCGTAGCCGGTCTGACGGTCGCGGCATTGCTCGCGCAAAGTAGCGTTGGCGAACGCCTCAAAATTACGCTGCTCGATGCACAGCAACGGCCTTCGCGACCAACAGGAAAAGACGTTGCATTGCGGGTTTCCGCGATCGCAACTGGATCATCGCATTTGTTGCAAAGTATTGGCGCCTGGACGTCTATCGATGCTGAGCGAATAGCCGCCTACGATGCCATGCGAGTCTGGGATGAATCGTCAACGGCTGACAGCGGCGATGCTCTGTATTTCGACGCGGCGGAATTTGCGGTGCCGCAACTGGGATTCATTGTCGAGAATGTAATGCTGCGGACGGCATTACTCGATGTTCTACAGAGAGAAAGTATCGAACTCTTGTTCGAGTCGCCTCTCACGGCCGTACCCGCGCAGGAATCGGGTCAAGAGGTACAGCTCGAAGATGGTCGCACACTGCGTGCAGATCTTGTCATTGGCGCCGATGGAGCGCGTTCGCTGGTACGCGAAAGTGCCGGTATAGAGACGCAGGAGTGGGCGTATGGACAGTCGGCGTTCGTCACTCACCTGCAGCCGGAGAAATCGCACAGCAATACGGCCTGGCAGCGATTCTTGAGCAGTGGCCCTCTTGGCATGCTACCGCTGTGCGACGGCCGAATTTCAGTCGTCTGGTCCACTACGGATGAGCAGGCACAGTGGGCTATGGGGGCGACGGACAAAGCCTTAGGCAAAGCACTAGGCGAAGCGTCCGACCACGTGCTGGGCAATTTGACCGTTGCGGGACCCCGTGGCGCGTTTCCGCTACAAGCCAGGCATGCCACAGATTACGTAAAAGCCGGCGTCGCTTTAGTCGGTGACGCGGCGCATACAGTTCATCCGCTGGCGGGGCAAGGTGCCAATCTGGGACTGCAAGACGCTGCTTGCCTCGCAGACGTGATAGCCAAAGCCATGCAGAACGGAGAGCACCCGGGCGACCGGCCTGTTTTGCGGCGTTTTGAGCGCTCCAGAAAGGGCGAAAACGCCACGATGTTGCATTTTATGACTGGTCTCAACCGTCTCTTTGCGACAGACTCGGCAGTATTACAAGAACTGCGTACGACCGGCATGCGCTTATTTAACCAAAGCGGGCCGATTCGTGAGCACGTGGTAAGCGTGGCGCTGGGTACGAGGCGCTAGCGCGGGGAGGCCACGATGAAACAGCAGCAATACGTCTACGGACTCGCCGCACTGCTCGCATTAATTGGCTTGTCCGTGTTCGCATTCAAATGGCAGGTACTCGGTTTCCGGTCAGCGAAGATCAGGAAGTACCGGTGTGGACCATCGAATCGTCGATCCGCTTCGACAGCGGCCCCGGTACCATCAAAGTTAATTTACTGATCCCGACACTAACGCCAGGTTTTCGCACCTTGAACGAGAACCCGATATCGCGTGGCTACGGTTTCAGTATTAACTACGGCACCGGTGGTCGCGAAGCGCAGTGGGCGATTCGCCGAGCAGATGGGCCGCAACTGATTTACTACCGAATATCAGTCTTTGCGGATGCATCCAACAATCAATCAGACACGACGCCCCCGTTCCCGCCACAACCTACGATCAATGAGCCGTTCCAAACTGCCGTTGACGTGATCGTTGCTGACGTAAAAGAACATTCGGCGGACACGGCATCCTTTACATCTGAATTGCTACGTTTGATGAATGACCCGTCACCGGACCCCAACGTGGAGCTGCTGCGTTTGGTGGCACAAACGCGTACTGAATTCGTCGAGACTCTTACGACCATTCTCGCGTCAGCACGGATACCAGCGCGCATGGTGCACGGCCTCGAACTTGAAGGCAGGCAACGCAATGCGACGATGCTCACCTGGTTAGAAGTGCATGACGGCGACGACTGGCGCTATTTTAATCCTATGACGGGTGACGAATCTTTGCCGGACAATTTTTTGGTCTGGTGGCGCGGTAACGAACCGCTGATCAATGTTGAAGGTGGCAGCGACGTGCAGGTGAGTTTTGCCGTGCAAGACAATCAACTGGACGCGGTCGCGATCGCAAACTCGCAGGCTATCCGACACGGTACGGTGTTCGTCGATCTCTCTCTGTTTAGCCTGCCAATCTCCACACAGGCCGTGTACAGCGTGTTATTGATGATTCCAATCGGCGCACTGGTCATGGTAGTGCTGCGAAACTTTGTCGGTATTGATGCTTTTGGTACGTTCATGCCGGTTCTCATCGCGCTCGCGTTTCGCGAAACACAATTATTCTGGGGCGTGATTCTGTTTTCGATGTTGGTAGCGCTCGGCCTAAGTATCCGTTTCTTATTGGATCGACTGCGATTGTTGCTGGTGCCGAGACTGAGTGCGGTTTTGATCGTGGTGGTGTTGCTGATGATGCTTATCAGCCTCGTATCGCATCGTCTTGGATTGGAAACCGGATTGTCGGTCGCTCTGTTTCCCATGGTCATCATTGCAATGACGATTGAACGAATGTCAGTGGTTTGGGAAGAGCGTGGCGCGGCCGACGCGATACGTGAAGGTCTCGGCAGTCTTGTTGTTGCTGTCACGGCCTATATATTCATGGGTCTGTCCTGGCTCGAGCATCTGATATTTACTTTTCCGGAACTGTTGCTGGTGGTGTTGGCGCTGGTGGTCCTTGCCGGACGGTATACGGGATATCGCCTGCTTGAGTTGCGACGATTCAAGGCTTTGGCTGACAAGTAATGCTGGCGCTGGCAAAAAAACTGCGACAGGCAGGGGTTCTTGGGCTTAACGAACGCAACGCCAACTACATTTCGCGTCTGAATCCACGTCGCCTTTTTCCACGAGTGGATGACAAAGTTCTAACCAAAGAGCTGGCCCTGGCAGCTGGCATGCCGGTTCCCGAGCTTTTTGGCGTTATTGAGAATCAGGGGGAGGTTCGATCGTTCCCGGACATTGTCTCCGAGCGCAACAGTTTCGTGATCAAACCTGCACAAGGCAGTGGCGGCGACGGCATTCTGGTGGTGACGGGTCGTAGTCAGCGACGCCGTGATTCGTATCGCTTATCAAGCGGCGTGCTGATAAGCGGTGCCGAAATCGAGCATCACATTTCAAATATCGTTAGCGGTCAGTACAGTCTGAGTGGCAATCCCGATAAGGCGCTCATCGAGTACTGCGTGCGATTCGACCCGGTTTTCGCGGCGGTCAGCCATCAGGGCGTGCCGGACGTCCGGGTTATTGTCTATCGCGGCTATCCCGCCATGGCGATGGTGCGTCTGCCGACGCGCGCATCCGACGGCAAGGCGAATCTGCATCAGGGTGCGGTAGGAGCAGGTGTCGATATGAGTCTTGGACAGACGCTAACCGGTGTTCTGGACAACGATATTGTCGACGAACACCCGGACACCGGAGCTCTAATATCGGGATTGCAGATTCCGCAATGGGATTTCATCTTGCAATCTTCGGCGCGTGGCTATGATGTGACCGGACTCGGCTACCTCGGCGTCGATATGGTTATCGACTTCAAACATGGCCCTCTGATTCTCGAAATGAACGCCAGGCCGGGTCTCAATATTCAAATCGCGAATTGCACCGGCCTCGCAAGCCGGGTTGCGCGCATCGATGAAATTCACGATCAGAAAGCATCGCCGGAACAACGCGCGAGCGTTGCGCGTCGCGAGTTTCCCGCAGAGCGTCAGACCTCAATCAGCTTCGACGCTTGATATCCAGTCGTCCATGCGACGCTCAAGTAAATCGAGCGGCAAGGCACCTGCGCCCAGCAACTCGTCGTGAAACGTGCGCACGTCGAATGCATCACCCAGTGCCAGTTCTGCCCGCTGCCGAATCGTTTGCATCCTTAGCTGCCCGATCTTATAGGCGAGCGCTTGTCCCGGGTTACCGATGTAGCGATCGATTTCGTTGATGATGTCGAGCTCTGTCTTGGCCGCATTGTCTTTGAAAAAATCGATCGCTTGTTGTCGCGTCCAACCTTTGTAGTGGATGCCGGTATCGACGACGAGCCGGACGGCGCGCCACATCTCGTATGTTAGCTGGCCGAAACGGGAATACGGATCCTGGTACAGACCAAGATCATAGCCGAGGCCTTCGCTGTACAGTCCCCAGCCTTCGACAAAGGCGGTAAAGCCACCGTAACGTCGAAAATTCGGCAGGTCGTCAAGTTCCTGCTGTAAAGCAAGTTGCAGATGATGACCCGGCATCGCTTCGTGCACGGTCAGTACCTCGATTTCGTACTTGGGCCGCACGTCAGGCCGGTAAAGATTGACCCAATACGTGCCGGCACGGCTACCATCCGCCGCCGGCTGGGAGTAATAGGCCGTCGTTGTGTCTGGCGCGATCGAATCCGGGATTGGTTTCACGCCGTATGGCATACGCGGCAGTTTGCCAAACAAACTTACGAGTTCAGGGTCGATACGTTTGCTGGTGGCCAAATACGATTCATACAAGTCATCGGGATTATCAAAGTAAAACTGTGGGTCGGTTCGCAAGAAAACCAGAAAATCGTTGAAGTTGCCTTCGAAGTCGACCTCATCAATAATTTCCTGCATCTCTTCGCGGATGCGGCTGACTTCGGTCAGGCCGAGCTTATGTACGTCGTCCGGCGTCATTTGCGTCGTTGTGAAGTGTCGCGTCTGATATTCATACCAGCTGCTACCGTTTGGCAGCGACGACAGTCCGATGCTGTCCCGACAAGCGGGCAGGTAGGTATCGTTGAAGTAGCGATCAAGTTCCTGGTACGCGGGAAGTACGGTTTCCTCAATCGTGTCGCGTGCTGTCGCCCGAAGACGCCCCTGTTCCTGATCAGTGATTGATGCGGGCAGGTCTTCGAACAAATCGTAGAACGGACTGTCCTGCGCATCGTCGACCAGCTGTGCCGCAATTTGGTCGGGTATGCGTTGCATCAAAACTTTCGGCGGCAGAAAGCCTTCTTTGCGGCCAACTTCTGCGAGCTTTATGGTCTGTTCAAGGTATTCGCCGACCTTGCTCATTCGCGCCAGCCAGTCGTCGTAATCCTTGACCGAGTCGAAGCTCAGATAGTTGATGTTGTTTTCCAGGTTCTGCACACCGCCACGGTGATGCAGCGGCATCAAGTGTTCATTGAACTCAAAAGCATCAACCTGATCTTGCAGAGTGCGGCGAAACAGTTCGTAGTTGAGTTGCCCGTTTTCACTGAGAGCGTTCTTGTCAATCGCATAGGCGCGGCGAAGAAAATCCCGTGTCTGCATTTGCTGAGCTTCGATCACGCTGATTCGTAGGTCTTCCCAGCGGTCGTTATAACGTCGATCACCCAAATAGGATGCGTACAGGGGTGAATTTGCAAGCTCTGCTTGCCAGGCTTCGTCCATCAAAACGGCAAACTCATCGTCGGCAGCAGCAAATGCACTAACGACGATAAACAAAGTGAAAACTATGGCGCAAAAGCGGCGAATGAGCATGCCGGTCCCCAGGAATTGAATTGCCAGCATTGTCACTCGCGCCTCGCCGGGTGGCAACCGGCCTAGCCATTGGCTATGATGCGCGCTCCAATCGATAGCATGCACAGAAGAGACCCCGATTAATTAACGGGGCGCCGAAGGCGCAACTTGCTCGGAAACGCTCAGGCAGAAGGACTGTGTTCGCTGATTGGCTCTGGAGAGCGGCCCATAGCGGCCCACCGAAGGGGTATGTGGCTCTAAGCCATTGATCTCTCAGGTTTTCAAGGACAGAGGGGCGACAGACTGCATAGGTCTGTCGCCTTTTTCGTTAGTCAATTGGACACTGAGATATGGGATCGAGAACACCGCTATACGAACAGCACGTAGAAGCTGGCGCAAAAATCGTCGATTTCGGCGGTTGGGATATGCCGCTGCATTACGGCTCGCAAAAAGAAGAGCATCACGTTGTTCGCAACAACGCGGGCGTTTTCGATGTGTCTCACATGACTATTGTTGACTTGCACGGCGACGCCGTACGCGAATTCTTGCGCCAGTTGTTAGCCAATGACGTCATCAAGCTACAGGTGCCGGGCAAGGCGTTGTACACCGCTATGCTGAATGAGGCTGGCGGTGTCATCGACGACCTTATCGTCTATTTCATGCATGAGACCTGGTTTCGCCTCATCGTCAATGCGGCGACGCGCGAGAAAGACCTTGCCTGGATTCGACAGGCAGCCGAGTCGCACGACGTGACAGTTACCGAACGACCGGAGTTGGCCATGGTCGCAGTGCAAGGTCCGAGCGCTCGCGAGTCGGCAGCAGCCTGCATCGATGCCCAGTGGCGCGAACAGGCGCTGGCGCTGAATCTTTTCACAGGAATGGAAGCCGGCGACCTGTTTGTCGCGAGAACCGGGTACACCGGCGAAGACGGTTGGGAAATTGTGATGCCCGAAGAGCGGGCCACTGCCATATGGCAGCAACTGATCGCCGCTGGTGTCGCCCCATGCGGACTTGGGGCTCGCGATACGCTGCGCCTCGAAGCTGCCATGAATCTTTACGGCACGGACATGGATGAAACGGTTTCTCCGTTGGAGGCCGGGCTAGGCTGGACGATTGCCTGGGAACCGCAGGATCGCGACTTCACGGGTCGCGTCAAACTCGAAGAAAAAAGGGCCGACTCGAATCGGCAGCGCTTCGTCGGTCTCTTGCTGGAAGATAAGGGCGTGTTGCGCAATCATCAGCGTGTCGTTGTTGATGGCGTCGGAGAAGGAGAGATCACGAGCGGCGGATTTTCGCCGACGATCGGGCGCTCCATAGCTTTGGCGCGTGTTCCAGCAGGCGACTACAAAAATGCGCAGGTTGACGTGCGCGGAAAATTACTGAATGTACAAATCGTGCCAACACCGTTTGTACGTAACGGCAAAATTCAAATTGAAGGGGAGTTAAAGAAATGACCGAATTGCCTGGAGACCTGATGTACACGAGCGAGCATGAATGGCTGCGCCGTGAAGATGATGGCAGTGTGACCATTGGAATCACCGACCACGCTCAAAAAGCGCTTGGGGACCTCGTCTACGTAGAGTTACCCGAAGTGGGACAGGGTCTTGAAAACGGTGGTGATATGGCCGTCGTTGAGTCCGTCAAAGCTGCGTCCGATGTATATGCGCCGATTTCCGGAGAAGTCACCGCAGTGAACGAGGAACTCAGTGATGACCCAGAGAAAATAAATGCTGATCCTTACGGCGATGGCTGGATTGTCCGCATCCAGCCGAGTGAAGAGATCGACGAGAGCGCACTGCTCGCACCTAACGATTATCAAACTCTGATCGACGAAGAAGACGCCTGAGAGAGACCATGCCGTTCATACCGCATACAAAAGACGACACCCGTGAAATGTTGGCCGTTATTGGTGCCGACAGCCTCGATGACTTGTTCGATGAGATTCCAAAGCAACTGCTGATCGATTCCCTGGACGGTGTTCCGGAGGGACTCACCGAAATGGAAATCAACAGGCTGATGCGCGAGCGCGCCGCGCTCGACGGCGCGCCATTGTGTTTCATCGGCGCTGGCGCCTACGAACATCATATACCGACGGCTGTTTGGGATATCGCAACGCGCGGTGAATTTTACAGCGCCTATACGCCGTATCAGGCCGAAGCCAGTCAGGGCACATTGCAGGTTATTTACGAATATCAAACGATGATTACGGAGCTGACCGGTCTCGACGTAAGCAATGCGTCGTTGTACGACGGTGCCTCCGGATTGGCAGAAGCTTCGTTGATGGCTGTGCGCAGCAATCGCAAGGCAACGTCCGGACGTATCTTGCTCGCGCCTGGCGTTAACCCTACGTACGAACAAGTCGCGGTAGCAATCGCAGGTAATCAGAACATTACTTTCGAACGTCTTCCCATGAATGGCGTGAGCGGCAACGCGGCAGATGATCTGGACGCAGGCGAAAGCCCGGTCGCGGTCGTGATTCAACAACCATCGTTTCCCGGCACGCTTGAAGATGTCGATCGGCTGACGGATTGGGCACATGCCAACGGCGCGTTGGTGATCGCAGTCGTAAATCCTGTTTCGCTCGCAGTGCTCAAAGCGCCAGGACATTGGGGTGCTGAGGGTGCCGATATCGCTTGTGGCGAAGGTCAGCCGTTGGGAGTGCCTTTATCCTCCGGTGGGCCGTACTTCGGCTTCATGACCTGCAAACAGCAGTTCGTACGGCAGATGCCGGGTCGTATTGTTGGTCGAACCACGGACCTGGAGGATCAGCCCGGATTCGCACTGACATTGCAGGCGCGTGAGCAGCATATCCGCCGTTCCAAGGCGACCTCGAACATTTGCACCAACCAGGGGCTGATGGTCACAGCAGCGACCATCTACATGTCCTTGCTCGGCTACGCCGGACTCAGGCAGGTCGCGTTACGTTCGCAGCACAACACCGCATCTCTGGTTGAAAAGTTGCTCGCCCTCAAGGGCGTTGAGCGCCTCTACGAAGGGCCGCATTTCCACGAGGTGGCGTTGCGTCTCAATCAACCGGTATCCGGTGTGTTGGATGCACTCGCGGAGCGCGACATTCTGGGTGGTTACGACCTGGGTGACGCGTTGCTGGTATGCGCCACCGAAACCAAGAGCGAGGCGGATATCGACGCCTATGTCGCAGCCCTTAACGAAATTCTAAACGCGGGAGAAAGGCTCAGCGCCTGACCAAATGGCTATCGTAAAATACGAAAACGCAACTTATCGGACCCATGGCGACCTGCCTACTGTTGGCAGTCGCGCCCCAGACATGTCGCTGGTAAACACCAAATTACAGAACGCCTCGCTCGCGAATTGGCTGGGCATACGCAAGATAATGAACATCATCGTCAGTATTGACACCGAGGTGTGCGCCAAGTCGGTAATCGAATTTGACCGACGTGCCGAGAATCTCACAGACGTTGCCATGCTTAGCGTTTCGTATGACTTGCCTTTTGCCTACCGCCGATTTCAGGAACAGCATGGGTTGCAAAACATTGTCGGATTGTCAGCGATCCGGCATGAAGGTTTTGGTGAGAACTACGGCGTGCAGATTGTCGACGGACCTCTTGCAGGCATGTTCGCGCCAGCCGTCGTTGTTCTGGATGAAAACAACACGGTCGTTCATCAGGAACACATTGACGATATTTCCAATGAGCCGAATTACGACGCTGCATTGCGTGCACTCGGCATCAGCACTGACGAGGACTAGCAGAGAGAAATATGGAAACCCTCATTTTCGAAAAATCCCGCAACGGACGTCGAGCATTTGCGCAGTCGCCCGGCACTTCGAGCGAAGTCTTTATTCCCGATGCATTACAACGACAAGATACGCCGCGCTTGCCGGAGGCATCCGAATTGCAGGTGGTGCGACATTTTACACGTCTGTCGCAACTCAATTTCTCAATCGACACACAGTTCTATCCTCTGGGTTCGTGCACAATGAAATACAACCCGCGCGCCTGCAACGCGCTGGCATTGCTGCCTGGCTTTGCAGGCCGGCATCCGCTCGGACCGGTGAGTCACGGTCAGGGTTTCCTCAGTTGCATGTACGAGCTACAGGAAATGTTGCAGGAAATTACCGGGATGCAGGGTGTCTCATTGACGCCAATGGCTGGCGCTCAGGGTGAGCTTGCGGGCGTGGCAATGATTCAGGCCTATCACAAGGCGCGCGGCGACCTGGAACGCAATGAGATTATCGTGCCGGATGCGGCTCATGGGACCAACCCGGCGACCGCGACGATGTGTGGTTGCGTGGTCAAGGAGTTAGCAACCGGCAAAGACGGCGACATCGATCTCGACGCGCTGCGCGCGGCGGTCGGTCCGAAGACTGCCGGCATCATGCTCACCAACCCATCGACACTTGGCGTATTCGATCGCGGCATTGTTGAAGTTGCAAAAATTGTGCATGACGCGGGCGGTCTCTTGTACTACGACGGTGCGAATCTGAATGCGATTTGCGGCAAAGTCCGGCCGGGCGATATGGGCTTCGACGTTATCCACATGAACCTGCACAAGACTTTCTCGACGCCGCACGGTGGCGGTGGTCCGGGTTCGGGTGCAGTGGGTGTCGGCGAAAGACTGCTACCGTTCATGCCAATACCCGTGGTTGGCAAGAATGAGAAGAATGGAGAGAATTACTACGACTGGTTGGCTGAGGACGACTTGCCGCAGAGTATCGGCAGACTGTCCGGATTCATGGGCAACTCCGGTGTTTTGCTGCGCGCCTACATTTATATGCGCATGGTTGGACGTGACGGCATGCGAAGACTCGCCGAATACGCAACACTGAACGCAAACTACCTGATGGTGAAATTGAGCGAGGCCGGATTCGAACTCGCGTTCCCGGAGCGGCGAGCCAGTCACGAATTTATCATTACCTTAAAAAACGAGGCCCGCACAGTCGGTATGACCGCTATGGATCTCGCAAAGGCGTTGTTGGATCACAACTATCACGCGCCAACGACCTATTTCCCGCTATTGGTGCCAGAGTGCTTGTTGATCGAGCCCACAGAAACCGAAAGCAAGGAAACGCTGGATAATTTCATTGCGGCGATGATTACGATCGCTACGGAGGCGGCGAACGGCACGTCCTTCAAGGAAGCGCCGTATTCGATGCCGGTTCGGCGCCTCGATGATGTTAAGGCTGCAAGGCAGCTCGATCTGGCTTTTCGACCAGAAGAGTGACCTGATCTGCTGCGGCAGGGCCGTTAATCTGTTGAAATAGGGAACCGATTGCCTCGGTCCCAGTCCCTTATCACCAACGGACGCAACCACAGGTCAACTATGAGAATTGGATCACTACTCGCTTCGATTGCAGGGATTGCGCTTGCCGCAAGCAATGTAGCCGCTGAAGAAACGGCATGGACTAGCACGCTGGAGCGAATATCGTCGGGTGTGGTCTCGATTCGAGTCGATAGCACCCGAGCGTTTGACACTGGCTGGAACGCTTCGAGTCAGGCGACCGGCTTTGTGGTTGACGCCGAGCGCGGGCTTATTCTGACCAATCGTCACGTTGTTACACCCGGTCCGGTCGTTGCCGAAGCAGTCTTTCGTAATAATGAGGAAGTGCGGTTAACGCCGGTGTATCGCGATCCCGTACACGATTTTGGATTCTTTCGCTACGATCCGGCCGACCTGCGTTATATAGAACCTGCGGAACTGCCCTTGGTACCCGATGGAGCCGGTATAGGCCGCGAGATTCGCGTAATCGGCAATGATGCGGGCGAGCAGTTGTCGATACTCGCGGGCACTATCGCAAGGTTGGATCGCAAAGCACCGGATTACGGTCGCGGCCAATACAGCGACTTCAATACCTTTTATTATCAAGCTGCCTCAGGCACGTCCGGTGGCTCATCCGGTTCTCCGGTCGTGACTATCGAGGGCGACGTGGTCGCACTGAATGCGGGCGCAAACAGTTCGGCCGCGAGTAGTTTCTTCTTGCCGCTTGATCGCATTTATCGTGTGCTGGAGTTGCTGCAGAATGAAGAGCCGGTGACGCGCGGTACTTTGCAAACCATGTTCGAGCGTAAGGCGTTCGACGAGTTGAAGCGCCTTGGTCTTAGCGACGAGTCGGAGCGAATTGTGCGCTCCGAATTCCCCGATCAAACCGGCATGCTGGCTATTGAACAGGTCATTCCAAATTCGCCGGCGGCGGGAAACCTCCAGCCGGGCGACATCCTGCTGCGTATCAACGGCGAACTGATTATTGAATTTGTGCCGCTGGCAATCATGCTGGACGAAAACGTTGGCGCGACGGTCGAGTTGCAGCTGGAACGCGGCGGCCGACATGTCGTAACGACTATTGAGGTAACGGATTTACACTCGATTACGCCAAGCGAATTTCTGCAGTTTGGCGATGCGATTGTGAACAATCTTTCCTATCAACAGGCGCGCCACTACAACCGTTCGGCGAGCGGTGTTTATGTCGCGAACCCGGGATATCTGTTGTCCAAGTCTGCTATTCCGCGTGGCGCGGTTATCACTGAATTCGGTGGCGAGACAATTGCAAATATTGACGACCTCGCGAAAGCGCTGGATAAACTGGCCGACGGTTCGCGTGCACAAATTCGCTTCATCACTATGGACAGCCCGCAGAACTCAGTCGTACGTGCATTTGAAATGGACAGAGTGTGGTTTCCGGTGATGCGTTGTGCGCGCGACGACAGTACCGGTATCTGGCCTTGCGAAGAACTGGGCGCAGGGCCCGATCGCGAGCCGCCGCAGACTGGCAGTACGGCGATGACGAAGTACGATGATCCAAGGGTCGCGGCGATTGCATCGTCATTGGTGGTCGTAACCTTCGATTTGCCGTACACCGTTTCGGGCGTATCTGACCGGCATTATTACGGCACGGGCCTGATCGTCGACAAAGAGCGTGGCCTGGTTCTGGTTGATCGCAACACGGTGCCGGTCGCCATCGGCGACGTGACAGTTACCTTCGCGGGATCGCTGGAAGTTGATGCGACCGTAGAGCAGCTACATCCGATTCACAATCTGGCCATTGTTTCTTACGACCCCAAAAGCATCGGTGATACGCCAGTACGCGAGGCGAAGTTCAATACCGATACGCTGCAGCCTGGAGACGATGTTCTGGTTGTTGGTATCAAAGGCGATCATCAGCTTGTGCATCAGGAAAGCACTGTATCCGCAGTAGAGCCACTGATTCTGCCATTGTCGCGAACGCTGCGATTCCGCGACTCGAATATTGAAGGCATCGACCTTGTTAACCCCATGGATGTCGACGGCGTGCTGGTCGATAAACGTGGTCGTGTCGCGGCGCTCTGGTCGAGTTTCGCGATTCAGAGCGGCGGCGAGTCAGCACAATTTACTCGCGGCATTGGCTCTGACTTGGTCACAGAATTCGTCGATATCGTGCGCAATGATCGAGACTACTATTCCCTTGAGGCCGAGTTCATATACTCGCCGCTTTTTGCCGCGCGCAATCGAGGCGTCGATGAGGAGTGGATTGCTAAACTGGAAAAGAACAACCCGGTGGACAGGCGCGCAC
>PVMK01139349.1_pt1 | contig 18098 bp, 13 predicted proteins | sample 1853481 | NCBI WGS metagenome assembly PVMK01 (sample SAMN08533507, study PRJNA380276) | Marine sediment metagenome, whole genome shotgun sequencing project. | reverse complement strand
TAAAATATCTTCGTTTCTTATCATCCTCAAAAGCCTGAATTGTATCGTCAGCGCGAAACTTGCACACTGACAGGGAGTGGATGCTGATGTTCTTAACCCTGACCATTAGGCCATCAACATGACGGGGTTGAACATTTTGCGCCAGAGCATGGATTGGTCATAATAGTGTAGGAATTGTGATAGATAATGGAATCAGCGTGATGGATTTCACGTAATTCCCTTTAGATTTTACATTCAAATGGATGCCATACCAGTACACAGAACCCTAATTCTTCGGCCTTTTACAAGTTATTTGTCCAGGCTCGGCGTTCCCATGTATGCCAGTTTGCGGAAGTGCAATCTTCCGACCGAGTCGCTCGATGCCCCGGGACTCTATATTTCCAGCTTGTCGTTTTGGGATTTTTCCGACAGTATGGCGCGACAGGAAGGTATCGAAGATTTTGGTTTTCTGGTCGGACAAGACTCAGGCCCCAATAGCCTGCATCCAAAATTTCGCCAGTCATTGTTGGCAGCACCAACACTCTACAGAGCTCTGGTCCTGACCAGCAAAACTCTTGCCAGTGAAGCATCGCGCTCTCATATAACGTTTTCCCGTCCGGATGCAGATACACTGAGGTTCTGCCACCACACCAGTTTTGGGCCGGAGCATCCGGGCCATTATCAGATGGAATGGTACGCACTCGCGGGCATGGTGGGAATTATCAGGGAATTCGCCGGGCCGGATTGGAATCCATTGGAAATTGGTCTGGCATCTCATCAGCCTCCTTCCCAGGCGATCAGGTCATGTTTTCCTCACACACGTTTTATAAATGGAATGCCGGCCAGTTACATCAGCATTGAGGATTCTTTACTTAGTGCGCCTCCCTACGGGAACTCTGCCGAAGTCGCGAACTCTCCGGATTCCATTTGCATCAACCGGCCAGCAAGCGATTTCATCGGTTCACTAAAACAGCTTTTAGCTACTTATTTATCCTCTGGCATACCACATATCCAGTTACTTTCCGAAATCACAGGATTCAGTGTGCGAACCTTGCAACGACGCCTGGAAATAGCCGGCCTGAACTATCGCGAATTACTCAAGATCACCATGTATGACGAAGCACAATATCTGCTGGCGCATACAGATGAACCGATCAGGGTTATTTCCGGCAAATTGGGTTATTCCGAATCAACCCACTTTGCCCGTGCCTTCCGGGGTATTGCCGGCGTCAGCCCGCTGGAATATCGATCTCTGCGGTCGACAACTTCCGCCCAGACCGCTATGAAGCCCGGGATCAACACCAATGTGGCGTAATATGGTCGGGTTAGGTACAGGTTTATTAATTACAATGTAGACAGTTCGGCACTTTGATTGGACTTTGGCCAGGCCTTGGCAAAGTGATCTTGGGATACATTGCATTTTTCTGATTAAAGTCCGCAGAAAAAGTGATGCTTTTGGCCAGGTCAATGAAATGTGGTTTTAAAAATATTATTATTAAAAGGAGAGAAAAGATGGGTCTGGATAAATCATTGTTATCGAAGTTGAGCATTACGCTTGCCCTTGGCATTGCCCTGCCGGCATCCGGCATTTGGGCAGCTGATTCAGCCGGTGAACCCGGGCGTAGTTCCGGTAAGGCCAACCCCTTGAAGAATGTCTATTTCGGCGAGCAGCACCTGCATACGTCGAATTCTCCGGATGCGTTTGCGGCCGGCAGCCGCCAGAGCTGGGATGACACTTTCCGCTATGGTCGGGGAGAGGAAGTCACTTTGCATACCATAACAACACACGACAAGATCAAGCGCGGAACGCCCTATGACTTTATGGCCATTACCGACCATGCCGAATATTTCGGTGTCATGCCACGGATGATTGATACGAATGATCCGTTATCCAAGGGGGACCTGGCCAAGCGGCTGCAAAAAAATGACCCGACCGCGGTAGGGGACATTCTCCACGATATCCTCACCAGCACCGGGAGGCCTGATCTTATTGCTCCCAAGTTGCTCGAGAGTAACTGGCAGAAATATGTCAAGATCGCCAACAAGTACAACGACCCGGGCAAGTTCACTACCCTGATTGCGTTCGAGTGGATGGAATATCGATCTCTGCGGTCGACAACTTCCGCCCAGACCGCTATGAAGCCCGGGATCAACACCAATGTGGCGTAATATGGTCGGGTTAGGTACAGGTTTATTAATTACAATGTAGACAGTTCGGCACTTTGATTGGACTTTGGCCAGGCCTTGGCAAAGTGATCTTGGGATACATTGCATTTTTCTGATTAAAGTCCGCAGAAAAAGTGATGCTTTTGGCCAGGTCAATGAATGTGGTTTTAAAAATATTATTATTAAAAGGAGAGAAAAGATGGGTCTGGATAAATCATTGTTATCGAAGTTGAGCATTACGCTTGCCCTTGGCATTGCCCTGCCGGCATCCGGCATTTGGGCAGCTGATTCAGCCGGTGAACCCGGGCGTAGTTCCGGTAAGGCCAACCCCTTGAAGAATGTCTATTTCGGCGAGCAGCACCTGCATACGTCGAATTCTCCGGATGCGTTTGCGGCCGGCAGCCGCCAGAGCTGGGATGACACTTTCCGCTATGGTCGGGGAGAGGAAGTCACTTTGCATACCATAACAACACACGACAAGATCAAGCGCGGAACGCCCTATGACTTTATGGCCATTACCGACCATGCCGAATATTTCGGTGTCATGCCACGGATGATTGATACGAATGATCCGTTATCCAAGGGGGACCTGGCCAAGCGGCTGCAAAAAAATGACCCGACCGCGGTAGGGGACATTCTCCACGATATCCTCACCAGTACCGGGAGGCCTGATCTTATTTCTCCCAAGTTGCTCGAGAGTAATTGGCAGAATTATGTGAAGATCGCCAACAAGTACAACGACCCGGGCAAGTTCACTACCCTGATTGCGTTCGAGTGGACTTCCATTCCCAATGGCCGCAACATGCACCGCAACGTGTTCTTCCGTAACGATACCGGGCCCAGGGCACCCTACTCATCGTTTAACTCCATCCAGCCGGAAGACCTCTGGACTTACCTGGAAGTGCAACGCAACGCCGGAATCGAAACCTTTGCAATCCCGCACAACGGAAATGTTTCCGACGGCTGGATGTATTCGCCAAACAAATTCCTCGGCGGGCCCATGGACGCGGCCTATGCTGCACGCCAGGCAGCCAACGAGCCTCTGACTGAAATTATCCAGACCAAGGGTCAATCGGACACCCATCCGGCTATGTCGCCCAATGACGAATTTGCTGAATTCGAGATGTTCCCGAACCTGATCAATATCGGGCAACCCAGCCAGATCAAGTATGGCTACATCCGCCAGGGGCTGGTCGAAGGAATGATCCTGGAAGACTCGCTGGGCAGCAACCCGTTCAATATGGGTATCGTCTCCGGTGCCGATAGCCACTCAGGCTATTCCAACAACGAAGAATGGAACTTTCACGGCTCTCATGGCGCGCTGGAAGATACACCGCAAAAGCGTCTCAATCCGGTCTCCGATGCGGCCGGCGACATGCCTTCGCGCCTGGGCAGTGCCGGCACGACCGCGGTCTGGGCCGAAGAAAACACCCGTACCGCGATTTTTGATGGCATGAAGTCGAAAGAAACTTACGGAACATCCGGTACCCTCATTCGACTGCGTTTCTTCGGCGGTTGGGATTTCGCCGAAGATCTGGTCAGTGACAAGGACTTTGTCAAGAAGGCGTACCAGAGCGGTGTGCCCATGGGCGGAGACTTGCCTAAAGCAGCGGGCAAGGCGCCAACTTTTGCCGTCTGGGCTTCAAAAGACCCTGAAAGCGGTAACCTCGATCGTGTCCAGATCATCAAGGGATTCATCAATAAGTGGGGCCGTACCGACGAGAAGGTCTATGACGTAGCCTGGTCGGATAATCGCAAGCTGGACTCCAAGACCGGCAAGCTGCCACCGGTGGGTAATACCGTGGATGTGAAAACCGCTAAATACACCAATGATATTGGCGACAGCCAGTTGAGTGCGGTCTGGACCGATCCAGACTTCGATCCGAAACAGAAGGCGGTGTACTACGTGCGCGTTCTGGAAATTCCTACACCTCGCTGGTCAACTTATGACTCGGTTAGGAGTGGTTTGCCAATTCCTGATGGTATTCCCGCTGACTATCCAGGAGCGCGCCTGGTCATCACCGATCTGGTACACGCCAACGCAAAAACAGGTGGCCAGCAAGTAAGCAAACATGACCGGGCCTTTTTGGCCTGGTCCTGTTTTATTTGTCCAGAAAAATCAGGAGTACAAGATGTACGCAAATCAAGCGTTGCTATTGAAACGTATCTCAGTCATTTTGATGTCGTTGTTTCTCGCGACCAGTGTACTGGCTGAAGATTCGGAAGATGAATCTGACGACCAGGACACGGCAAAAGCTGCTTCAGTTCAGGCCAAAGATACGCCGGCCAAAGCTGCAAGCGGGAGCCCCGATCCAGGCACCATGACAGAAGCTGAAAAGGAGGCTGCGATTGCCAAAGCTGCAACTGATCCATCGGCTATTTTGACCCAACTGGGGTTTTTCTTCTGGACTGAAAGCAGTTCCGATAACAAGAACATCGCCAATACCGGTCTGTTTCAACCCGTGTTGCCGTTGACCAAGAAAAACGTGTTGCGCCCGGCGTTGCCAATCATTAACACGGGTGGCCCCAACGGGAAATTTGGTATCGGCGATTTGTTCCTGCTGGATGTTCAGATCAACCAGATAGCCAGTGGCTCCTGGGGCTGGGGCGGTGTGGCGAGCCTGCCGACGGCAACCGATGACACGCTCGGCTCAGGTAAATGGGAAGCGGGCCCGATGTTTATGTACATTAACAAGAAGGCCCTTGCACATAATCACAGCATTTTCGGCATCCTGCTTTACAATCAATGGTCATTTGCTGGTAAGTCTGATCGCCGGGATGTGAACTTCTTGAGTATTCAGCCGATCTGGGTTCATCATACCAGCTGGGGCTATGTTGGCTGGACTGACATAAATGCAACCATAGACTGGGAAAACGACAACCAGTTGTCTATTCCAGTTGGTTTGCGTATTGGCAAGGTGTTCCACGGGAAAACGCCGTTTAATGCCTACATACAGCCGTACTACACATTCAAAAACAAGGGCAGGGATGATGTATGGGGGATCAAGCTTAGTGGAACGTTTATTAAACCCACCTGGCTGAGACATTAATTAATGGATGATTCCTGCGGGCAGGGCTATCAGGGCCATGAGGATCAGAACTATGAGGATCAGAACTATGAGGATCAGAACCATGAGGATCAGAACCATGAGGATCAGAACCATGAGGATCAGAACCAAATTGGGCGTGGCGATACTTACGTCACTCATGTGCGCAACATCCGGATGGGCAGCGGATTCCAGGGGCGAACCCGGGCGAGGTTCCGGCAAGGCTAACCCGCTGAAGAATGTCTATTTTGGTGAGCAGCATTTGCACACGGCGGATTCACCTGACGCGTTCGCCATGGGAACGACAAATACCCAGGAAGATGCATTCAACTTCTGCAAGGGCAATCCCATTAGGAAATCGACGGGTGGTGGCTACACGGTGCAGAAAAAGACACCCTACGACTGGTGCGCGGTAACAGACCACGCGGTGATGATGGGCCTGCTGCCGATGACGTTCGATAAGAACAGCCCGTTGTACAAGACCAAGATCGGGGAGTTGATTCGCTCCGGCACATCGCAGAACCTGGACGCCGCTTTCGGGATCATCATGGCTTCCGTCCAGAAGGGAGCCCCGCCCGTTGGTTTCGATAACAGGGATCTGCAGAAGTCTGCCTGGGAGGCCAAGAAGAAAAACGCGAACAAGCACAACGACCCCGGCAAGTTCACCACCCTGATCGCCTTCGAATGGACCTCGATCCCCTACGGCCAAAACCTGCATCGCAACGTATTTTTCCGGGATGATGTCGGTCCCGAGATGCCTTACTCGACGCTTGATTCGGACCGGGCCGAGGACTTGTGGACCTACCTCGAAGTTCAGCGTGATATGGGTCACGAGACCTTTGCGATACCGCACAACTCCAACCTCAGTAACGGCCTGATGTTTCCGACCCGGAACTCCTATGGTCAGCCGATCAATAAGGCCTGGATGAAGCGGCGTGCAGCCAACGAGGTGGCGGTTGAAATACTCCAGACCAAGGGAACATCGGATACGCATCCAGCACTTTCCCCGGATGATGAATTCGCAGCTTTTGAGGGCGAATTCAAGCATTTGCTGGGCACCGGCGGAGTGGTCGGCAAAGTAAACAATAGTTTTGTTCGTGCTGCTTTGATCGACGGCGTCGGCTGGCAGGAATCTGAGGGTGTGAATCCTCATAAATTCGGCATCGTTGCGGGTGCGGATGCACATACGGGCTTTTCAGATAACGAGGAATTTAACTACACCGGCGTGCACGGGATTAATGACGCAACCATCGAGGCCCGCCTCTCGGGCGCAGGCCAGACCGCCGGTGAAGCGGCCATCATGTTCGGCACGCCGGGCGCAACCGCTGTTTGGGCACCTGAGAACACGCGCACCGAAATTTTCGACGGGATCAGGCGCAAGGAATCTTACGGCACTTCGGGCCCATTGATCAGGCTGCGTTTCTTCGGTGGCTGGGGTTATGAAAATAACCTGCACCAGGACAAGGATTTCGTGAAGAAAGCCTATGCTGGTGGTGTGCCAATGGGTGGAGACCTGCCGGCCAAGCCGGACAGCGCAAAAGCGCCGACCTTTGTTGTTTGGGCGCTCAAAGACCCCAACAGTGGCAACCTGGACCGGATTCAGATCATCAAGGGTTATTACCAGAATGGCTATCCCTGGGAAAAAATCTATGACGTTGCCTGGTCTGACGGTCGTAAGAAGGAGGAAGCAAAGGGAGAGATCGTCAAGATTGTGACCACCACCGGCTTTAAGGTATCGACTGAGTATCGCTCGGTCCCGGCTGGCAAACTGCCACCGGTTGGCAATACCGTCGACGTCAAGAACGCCAGCTACACCAACACCATTGGCGATAATGAGCTGAGCGCTACCTGGACCGATCCGGATTTCGATCCGGCGCTGCACGCGGTGTATTACGTGCGGGTGATTGAAATCCCCACACCGCGCTGGTCTACCTATGACGCGAAAGCGGCGGGTGTCGAACCGCTGGGAATGGTGCCTGCTTCGATCCAGGAACGCGCCTGGTCTTCACCAATCTGGTATACACCTGCTCCTGCCCTGGTGAAAAAAGCAGGGTCTTATCCTGGTTTGCGCGATTACTTGCCTGAATAAGTCCAGACCGACAATGGAAAGAAGGAGGGAGGCGCATAAGCGCCTCCTTCTTTGTTAGTGCGTCCCCGGCTTTTATGACGTTTTCAAAATTGGGGTCACAAAATTGGGGTCAGAGTAAAATTAGCTGACTAATTTTACTCTGACCCCAATTTTTCCTGCCAATCATGGATATGCCGGCAATATCTGTCATTGCCCACTTTCCGCAGGAATTTTTCATCGGCGGTAACAAACAAGGCGTCTCTGCTTACAGCCAGTGCATGATAGCTGGCGTCGTAAAACGTGACTGCAAAACGTGCTACAAGCCTGGTGGCCAATTCAATGTGCCTGGCTGACGGGTGGACAACCGGAAGATAAAGATTGGCCAAATGCGCAAGCAGGACAGGGGCAACTTTGGGATATTTAATGGTAAGTACATTCCCCACCTCATACACCCACAAAGACGGGACAATAAGCTCAATCTCGTTATCATAGAATGCCTGGCTGATGGCGTGGGCCTGTTTGGAATACGGTTCGTTTTCCCTGGGCAGAACCCACTTTAAAATAATTGAAGCATCTGGAACAATTTTCACAGAATTTATGGTTAATGCTGGTCTCGGTCACGCCGGATCCACTCCTCCGCGGAACCGGGCGAAATATTCATGGTTTTTGTCACAGCCTCGATCCCCTTAAACGCGGCTCCCCGCTTTTGTCTTAGTGACCAATCGCGGAGTAAGGCGTTCATTAAGGTACTGCGTTTACCTTTAGGTATGGATTGAAAGGTTTCCCAGTTTTCGTCCTTAAGCATGATATTGACTCTATGGCTCATGGTTACATTTCCCGCATTCAATTACACACCTATTATACACACTAAAATCAACGAACTGTCATCAGCTTCCATACAGGGCAATCTCTTAATAAATTAATTTTATGCTTTGATTTTAGCTGATCAACACGCCCGGCCATGCAAGAAATCAGCAGTAAACCGTGTAGGTTTTCTGCCTTTTTGTTAGAATACGCAGTCACGTAAATTCAGAATTTTTCAGCTTGTTTTAATCGAAGGAAATGCTTGTGAGTAACAGACTAACCCGGCTTTTCACCGAGCCGCTGGTGCAATTTTTGATCATCGGTGCGTGCATTTACGGCGCCTATGCGCTGTTTGGCACGCCGGAAGAGGATTTTCGTGATACCACCATTATCGTCGACGCCAACCGCATAGATTCATTTATTGGTCAATGGGAAAGCCGTTGGAATCGGCCGCCGACCCGGCAGGAGATCGACGGCATCATCCAGCAATACGTGCGTGAAGATATTCTCTACCGCCAGGCCGTTGCGATGGGCCTGAACGAGGATGACCCCATCACCCGCCGGCGCATGGCGCAAAAGCTGGAATTTCTGACCAGTGACCTGGCCATGATGAAACAACCGGCGGAAGGGGAACTTGAGCAATATTTCCAGGATAACCGGACGAAATACAGGGAACCTGATCAGATAAGCTTCAGCCAGGTGTTTTTCGACCCGGACGCTCGCGAAGAAGCGACGCTTGACGATGCCGCCGAGGTATTGGTGCAACTCCGCTCAGCGGGCGAGCCCGATGCGCAGACGCTCGAGGCCGGTGACCAATTCATGCTGCAGGGCTACTTTCCATCAGTCACCGAAGCAGAAGTTGGCCCGAACGATGGGCTCTGGCTTCGCAGAGGCTGTTATGGAACTGGAACCGGGCCAATGGCATGGCCCCGTGCTGTCCGGTTATGGCGTGCACCTGGTCTACGTATACGACTTTCAGGCAGCACCTCCCGCAGTATTCGAAGACGTTCAAGCCATGGTGCTCGAGGACTGGCACGCCGTGCAAACGGAAGAATTTAACGCTGCTTTTTTTGAGGCCCTCAAGAACAACTACGACATTATTATTGATGAAGTGCCTGCGGACCGGCTTATCGGTGACCCTGCCACCACGATCAGCAAAGATGAATCCGGGGCAGGGGGAGTGCCTGCTTCATGATGGCTGGCCCAATAAATTTTGTGAATTTACGGTTTAAGTTTGCTTTCTGGCTGCTGACCGTTTTGCTTGCCTGTCCGTTTGCTTTATCAGCAGATGAGTTTCGTCCGGCCCTGTTGGAAATTACCGAGCGCGAAGGCGGCTGGATTGACGTCACCTGGAAGGTTCCCATGTCGGGCGAAAAAGTACTCGCATTAACCCCGGTATTGCCCGAATTTCTTGAGCCGCTTGGCCCCGGTTCCGGCCGCCGTGTGGCCGGCGCCTGGATTGAGTCCAGTTCCTATAGTTCGGGTGGGCAGGCGCTGAACGGGGCAACCGTGCGTGTTGATGGCCTCAACGCAATACCGGCCGATGTCGTGGTGCAAGTCAACTTGCTGGATGGGACTGAGCATTCGGCCATACTTCGCTCCGGCAATAGCGCATTTACCATTCCCGAGCAGGTTACAAAGATGGACCTGGCCGTCTCGTATTGGCGCATGGGCACCATCCATATTCTTGAAGGCTACGATCATTTGCTGTTTCTGCTGACCCTGCTGCTGATTGTGACCGGCTTTTGGCCGCTACTGAAAACAGTGACAGCATTCACCCTGGCTCACAGCCTGACCCTGGCATTGGCAACCCTGAACGTGATTCACATACCGCAGGTGCCGACCGAGGCCGTTATATCACTGAGCATCGTGTTGCTGGCGGTGGAAGTCATACGTAAAAACGGGGGTCAATTTACCTTGTCTGAACAATTCCCCTGGATGGTTGCCTTTACCTTCGGCCTGGTGCACGGGCTGGGTTTTGCGGGTGCATTGTACGAAATCGGCGTACCGCAAAACGCCGTGCCGCTGGCGCTGTTAATGTTCAATGTCGGCGTCGAAACCGGCCAGGTGTTGTTCATCTCCGTGGTATCAGTGTTGTTGGCAGGATTGCATCATTTGCACAACCAAACAGCCTTAAGCCTGTCGCGGGCGATGCCCTATGCCATCGGTGGAATCGCTGCGTTCTGGACGATCGATCGCGTGAGCGCTTTTCTATAAGCGGGAGACGGGAACAGCCGCGGGTTATCACAACCGTTGTCAGATTCCTTTTTCCAAAACTGGAATTCCCCCCGATATCCCATACGAGTGCTTGCATAATATCTGTCAATGATGGCATTCTGAAAGCATGTCTGTTCAGCTCACGATTAGAAACGTTCCCGAAGAAGTTCGAGATGAACTTGCATCACGCGCTGCCTTGCAGCACAAGTCGATGCAGGAGTTTCTTCGTTGTGAACTCGAACGCATAGCTTCAAAACCTTCCGTCGAGGCCTGGCTGCAATCCGTGCGTGAGCGAAAAAGAGTTTGCAGGCACAAAAGTCCCGGCATCGAAAATTCTTGAGGTGCGCGATCTGGATCGTAAATGACGATCGTTGTTGATGCCTCAGTGCTTGTCTCCGCATTGGTCGACACAGGGAATGAGGGTTTGTGGGCAGAGTCACTCATTGTCAGCGAAGCCATCGTTGCACCAGAACTGGCAATGGTTGAAACCACCAATATCCTGCGCCGGCTGGAACTTGCCGGCCAAATTTCAACACTGGAGGCTCAACTCGCACACCGCGACCTCATGCGCCTGGATATCCAGTTGTTTCCGTTCAGCCCGTTCGCCGAGCGGATCTGGATTTTACGCAAAAATATAACAGTTACGATGCCTGGTATGTGGCAATGGCCGAAGCGCTTGATTGTTCGCTCGCAACACTGGATCAGAAACTGACTCGTGCCAATGGCAGCAAGTGTACGTTTATGATGCCCTTCTCTACATGATGTCTGCGGAACGGCTCAATTTGATATCATTTCTTTTTCAATTGCCGTCTGCCGGTGTTCAGCCGTTTTGGCCTGACTACTGTGGCGTTATTGCTTTGGATAACCCGGCGGTATCCGCCAAAACTTGGCGCCAAGGTACTCCAGGGGGCGCTCGGGAGAGCCCGGATCCACGTCATCGCGCAGCATTATTATCAGATCGGAACTCACGGTCGGCGCATTGCGAAAATAGCTATGGCCAAAGCTGTCTGCGTCTGAATCCGATTTGTCCGTGGCAGACCAGAAATTGATGACAGACAGGTTGGCGTTGCCACGCTCCATGGCTGCCCTGGAGGCCTCGGTCATGTCCTCGATGCGAAGGTTCCCGATGCGGCCTTTCGGACTGGCGAACAGTTTATCTGACCAGCCAATGGCCCTGTCTGCCGGCGAGGTATAGATGGTAAACCGATCAGCGCTCCAGGCCAGGTAATCGCCAATGATGCGTTGCGAGGCGACCTGTGCATCCAGATCTGGCGCCGCAAGAACGAAATTATGCATCTTGTATATTTTCCGCGGACTGAGTCCTTGAGCCCGGGCCTCAATCGTAAGCTCGCGCAAGGCGGTGACCGCAACATCGGTTCCCCGGCTGTGCGCGATAACGTTGATTTTTTCCACCTCCGGGAAACCCGCAATCAACTCGAGAACCTGTCGCAAGTGGTAGACCGTAAACTCACTCGACTCGCGGTCATAAGTATAGCCGAATAGACCGGGGTGCCCGGCCGGCCAGGTGTAGACGATGGGAACGCCGATACGCCCCAGGAAGTGCCATAACTCGGCCATCGCAAACGCGGCGTCATTGAAATCATTGTGGAATCCGTGCACAAAAATGAACACTTCTTTGCGGGATGTCAACGCCAGTTGTTTCACCATCACTTTGCGAAATACTTCGGCGGCAGCCGTTCTTAGCGCCTTGTATTCGGGGTCCTCGACGATGATGTCATCGACCTCGGTGTAAGGGATCGGTGAATTCGGGCCGCGGGCGATTTCGGTGATTTCGCCCAGTTTCAGTCGCACTTGCTTCAGGCGTTTGCTTGTCCGGCTGGCTTCAAGCAGTTGCTCCCAGGTGATGTCTTCACCCAGATCAACCACGGCGCTGCCAAATGCAAGCGAAGGAGAGCGTTCATAGCCGTATTTCAGATTGCCGTTCTCGTCCTTTTCAGGCACCCGGTCGGTGATGTAGAACAGCGGCACCTCAGTGCTTTTCAACTCCTCAGGGAGGCCTGTGTATATGTCATCACTCGAATCCACATGAATATTGGGCGTGGGCATCAACACGCGCGGGCCGCTGCAAGCTGCCAGCAACAGGATAAAAGTAAAAACGAGCCAAGTGCGTGGGTGGTAGGGCAGCATAGCTATACTCCCGTTTGAGCAAGATCAGGCGATACAGTCACTCGGCGGTTTGAAACAGAACATCGAGCCGGGACACCTTTTTAAGCTTGAGGGTGTTTGCAACTATCTGGATGGTGAATCTGACGCTTGCGGGCTGATTTCCAGGGCGCGGTCATCTTCTGTGACCGCGAATACCCGCAGATCCGTACCGGTACTGTCCGGCATCTGGCTGAACGGTATTACTGCATGGAAGCCGACCTCAATCACTACTCCAAATTGGTGGGTCTCCTCACGCAGCATGTGGGTGCCGCCCTTGTAAACCAGGTCGGGATCATCAAACACCAGGATGGCCTTCACCGCGCGGGCATTGGCCGAATCGATGGCCCAGCCCAGGATTTCAACCGCCTCTTCGCCCAGGCTGATGTAATCAACAGCCCCCTTGATGCCAATTGGATCTTCAGGCAGATTGCTTCCGGCAAGACTCACGCTGTCCCCATCAGCATTCCAGGTGTAATCTCCGCCGGCAAGCGCTGGACTGCCCGCGACCAGGACCAATTGATCGGAATCGCCTGCCTCAATTGCAAAAACCTGGATGTCATTTTCGCCGGGCCGGAATGCAGATTCGGGAAGCATGGCCGAGAATCTCCAGCTGCTGCCGTCGGTATAGGTGCTTGTAAAAACGGCAAGACGACCATTGAGAGCGATCGCCAGCTCAGCTCCGCCGTGATCCGGCCATTGAATCGATCCGCTGATGTGTGCCGGCAGGAAACCGCTGGCTGGATTCACCTTATCGAAAAAAGCAGCATGGTCAATCCTGGCGGTCAGCCCTGCGTTGCGGCGGACTGGCAGCCTGGCAACTTCCTGGCCGATCAGTTCCCGGTAGCCGCTATCCCGGTACGCGCCGTTCGTCCCTTCACGGCCCGGAAACCGGGTGCTGGTCCAGGCCGGTCTCGGGCTTGTCGCAATCCGTTCAACATTGGTCAGGTAAACTTCAAGCTCCTTGTAGCTGTGCACAGCACGTTTCCCCGGTGGCCTGGGATCTCCCAGCAGGGACACGCCATCCACCGTCCAGGTCAGGGGCCGGTCCAGCAGGTCCGCCAGCGTGGGCATGATATCGATGGTTTCGGCGTTGCGCTCCGATACCTGGCCTTCTTCCTGGTATGGCGCTTTGATGATGAGTGGCACCGGCAGGATGTTCGCGTCCAGGTTTTCCACCGGAGGCGCATCACGGCGGCTCGAGTCGGGTGTAAATGACACCCCGTGATCTGCAGTGATCACGATCAGTGTCCGGTCGTACAGATCTTCTGCCTTCAGTTTGGCGGTCAGTTTTCCCAGCCAGCCGTCAAGCGCGCCCAGTTGCAGAAGAAAGCGCTGGTAGGCCTGCTCTGACTGCCATTCAGCGCCGGTCCAGGAATCAATGGCAAAGTCCAGGCCCGGCATAAGCCAGCCCTCCTGGTACCGCTTTCCGGAGGGCAGGTACTCGTACGGGATGTGCGGAAAATTGGCGTGCATGAAATCCAGGCCGGGCCTGCCGGAAGATCGGATGCGCGTGACGAAATCGTCCAGTTGCTGCAAACGGTGTTCGTACATACCAGCCTCAGGCCTGGCCGCGCTCCAAAAATCCTCCCAGGATTGGGTAACGACAGGCAGCCGCCTCCACAGTGAATCCGGGGCAACGATGTTCAGGTAAATCGCTGAAACATCCAGCAGCAGATGGTGCAAGCGTATTTCCAAAGGCGGCACTCGTCCGCTACCGCACAGGGTTGCCGGGCACATGGCAGACACCGCTTCTTGCACATTCAGGTCATAATCGCTGCCCAGCCAGGTAAACAGATTGTCCGGATACTCACCCTGGTGCGGCATCACGAATTTATCCGGGTATCGACCGGTCAGGATTGCCGGAATGGCCAGTACCGTGCTGGTAGCGACGGTCGTTGCATTGGGATACCAATAGGATGATTCAGCCAGCGCATGAAAATTGGGGAAAAGTTCAGCATCGATATTGCCGTTATCATCCAGTAAGGCAAATGTAGGCAGTTCGTCAAATATGACAAAGATCACCGGGGTGGTGGCCGGTTTGACCGACCGTTCGGCCTGGGGGTTCGATTCCACCGGCTGCAGGAGTGATGCCACATCCTCGTTCAGCACAAACAGCGCGGGCACCAAGAGAATTGCCGGTGACAGGAAGCTCACGAACAAGCGGCCCACACTGCTGCGCCAATAGAGCACGGTCAGCAGGAGGCAAAATGCCACACCGAATACGAGGTGTGCCGGCCCGTCGAGGGCATTTTGTGAAGCCGACAGGCCCAGCAACAGGAACAGGATTGCGATCAACAGCAGATAGATCGTTTGTCCGGGACGTGGATTGATTCGCGTCAATACCCACTGCAAGCCGAACAAACCGAGCGGTAATACGACGCTGAGCGCCAGCACCACGAACCAGATATCAGCCGCCTGCGACTGCCTGGCGACGAAAAATTCCGGATTCCGCGACAGCAGGTCATAAACCGGGTAAGCAATGGCGACCTGGACCAGGGCGAAGAGGTGCAAGGCCCTGGAAAACTGTCCGGGAGAAGGCCCGGGGTCTGTTTCTTGCTTGATTGTCATGGCGCCCCGCATATCCGGGAGACCCCGGTTCTATTGGTGAATATTCGTAGCATTCAAAATCGGTTCTGTTATGGATTCAGTGGCGCCAGGTGTGTTCTTGTTTGTACTGTTTTTTGCTCCTTGATCTTGCGCCGGATGCGCCGCAAGGAAGTTAGTAACTCACTGCCTTGCCAGTTGTTATCCGAAGAGATCAAGGCCTCTTGCAACTGCTCAAATTCAGCGCTTAATTGAGCATCGTCACAAGCCTGGGCAAATTCATTCAATGTAACGGGGCGTAAATTTGGCCTAAGTGCTGGTAAAGACTGTGCGATCCAAGCGTGAAGGGCGGAATGGGTTAGTCCAATATGGTTGCTTGCGCATGCTTTTCGCAGAGTGGCAAATGTGGATTTTTCAGTATCGACGGCTCGCCTGGGGGTTTCAGATCCAAAGCGTGACCGAAGGAAAACGGCTGAAAAGGCCGTGAATAAAATGACCAGCAACCAAAGGTAATCTTTGCCCGATTGCCCAGGTTTTTCACTGGCGTCTGCTGCAACTTTGTCCGCCGGTGATGGCAGGATATCGAGGTTCAGGCCGGGAATGATTTGCTGTTTCAATTCACGGCTGTCCGGGTCCCACCACTGGAAACGGATACCGGGGATGTCGTATGTGCCGGGTTTTTCAACTACCCAAATAATGCTGTCAATACGCTCGCCGGTCAGGTCGCCACGATTGGTTTTATCGTGGACCTCCGGCGCCTGCGGATAAGCCGCCAGGCCCTCTGCACGGAAGACTGGAAGCGGGGGCAGCAACATGGCGGATATATCACCGGCACGCCGCTTTACCGTTAATGTAAATGCGTCACCGGTCTGCGCTGTTCCGGATTCCGGTTGCCATTGGTAGTCAAGCTCAAAAGACGGTGTTGTGATAACCAGGTCGCCATCTTTCACGCCCGGTGGTGAGATTATGGTCAGAACCAGTGCTTTGGTCTGAAATTCGAAAGCTTTTTCCGTGCTGCCGAAACCTGCAGATGTGCTGAATCGCACGGCAATTGGCGGGATTTCCAATTGGCCTGCTTTTTGGGGGTAAAGAGCGAGCGGATAGCGAACGATCTGCCAGGTCTGCCCATCTATTTTCTCGGTAAATTTTATCGTCGTGGAATCGGTTTGCATCAGGAATGCGCCGGGAACTTCGGGCAGATTGAAATGCGAATCTGAAAAACTGAATCCGGTGGTTTTCAGGTCGAGACTTATAGTCACCTGTTGTCCTGCCCAGATGTCCTGATCCTGCTGGACGCTGATGGCCACATCAGCTTTGACCTCTTGGTCTGCCGCAACGACGGACAAAGGCAGCAGCAAGCTTGTCAGCAAAATGATTTTCAGGAAGGTCCTACTCATCTTCATTGCCACTTTCAGCGGCATCGCTGTTTTCAGTCCCTTCTTCAGTCACGCCTCCAGACTGCGTGTTTTGCCTGGCTGCTAACTGATAGTTGAATCTTGCCGCCAGGAAATCAGCAGGCCGGGTTTCCACTTTGCGCAACCACATTGCTCGCATGGCGTCTTCACTCAATTGTTGGTCCGCAGCATCAATGACTTGTTCGCTTGAAGACTTATTGACCCTGCCGGTATCATCAAACACGTATTCATCGGCTTCCAGTTGACCCCCGGTACCGCCAAAGTCATCTTCAGGCGGCGCCAGGGCTTGCTTTCTCAGGGTCGCGATTTGCAGGTTTTGTTCGGCTTCGGGCCAGTCTGGCCGTTTTGAGAGTGCGCTTTGATAGGCCTCGATAGCAGCATCATATTCGCCCAGCATGATATGCGCATTGCCCCGGTTGTAATTTGCTTCAGCGCTGGGGGCACGGCCAAATACTGTGGCCGCATTCTCAAAGTCACCTGCCAGGAACAAGGCCGCGCCAATGCTCTCGGGCGTAGTGAATTTACCAGCGGCTTGCTGGTATTCGCCCCGATCCATGAGTCGCTGGCCCTGCTGGTCAGGCGTTAACCACAGATCTGTCCAGTCAAAAGCCATTGCAGACGATGTTTTCGATAATAATACTATAATTATCAATATTATAACGATTATATCATACCTGTATTCTCGATTATTACTGAAGTTCATTCCACTGCCACCGATCCGCCATGGCGGAAAAAAGTCAGCATGATCAGCGCGAGTAGCACAAGCAGGTAATAGCCTGCGTCCTGCCATTGCTGGCCATCCTGTGCCGGTGCGTGGCTGATACTGCGTTCGATTTTGGAAGAGAGGCTTTCAATATCACGCTTGTCAGCCGTCACGGTAGTAAGGCTTCCGCCCATGGCGCGCGCGGCTTCACGCAGAGAATCCAGGTCCAGCGCAGGCGCGGGTGGGCTGCCGGGTGGCGGAATGACTTCCGGTCCTGCAGCCACAGCAAAGATGTGTACTTCGGCGCCACCGCGTTTGCGCATTTTGTCCAGTGCTGCGATTTGCGATGTGTCGATGGCATCGGTGATCAGGACAATGGAACCGGGAACAGCCACCTTATTCAGTCGTTGATTCGCCAGTTCTATGGCCTCTGCAGGTTCATCCCCGTCCTGCGGCATGATGCCAGGCTCTAATGCTTCCGCAAAACTGTTAATTATTTCACTGTCCGAGGTCAACGGCATGACCAGGTGCGCGCTGCCGGCATAGGCAATCAGGCCGGTGCGGACATCTTTTTTCAGCTCCAGCAAATCATGAATCTTGAGCACGCTGCGTTGCAGGCGGCTGGGTTGAATGTCCTGCGCCAGCATATCCGGTGTCACTTTGACAACAATGAACATCGCAGCCTGGTCTTCGCTAAACGGCGAGGCCTGCATCTGCCAGCTTGGGCCGGCCAACGCCAGGATGCCGGTAAGCCAGGCAAAACCAAGCATGTAGAGCGGCCGCCAGCGGCCGTCCTCACCGCCTTCGCGCAACAACAGGTGCTCCAGCAAGTTTGGGGCAATCACTTTTTTCCATGCCCGCAGAGAATCGCTCCGTTGATACACAGACCACATCAGGAAACCCGCCGGAATCAGCAGCAACAGCCACGCGGGCCTGGAAAAAAGTAATTGCCCCAAACTTGCTGGAGCACCTGTTGTTGCGCGAAGGCG
>PVMK01128617.1_pt1 | contig 18102 bp, 13 predicted proteins | sample 1853481 | NCBI WGS metagenome assembly PVMK01 (sample SAMN08533507, study PRJNA380276) | Marine sediment metagenome, whole genome shotgun sequencing project. | reverse complement strand
GTATCTAATAATATTTGCCTTCCCAAATTCAAATACTGTATTCTTCCCGGTTATTATTGGAGTAGCTTCCCGGGCGATCCTTATTGCTGCAGGTCCATATAAATTTTTTATAGCAATAGTTGCCTTTTCTGCTTCCACACTATCGGCGGGTATTGTAATGTGCATATTAGGTAAATAATAAAGATTTGATATATCTTCAAGAGCCTGGTGAGTCGCACCATCAGGACCAACTGAAATACCTCCATGGGCATCAACAATCTTAACATTAAAATTATTATAGCAAATAGTAGTCCGCAGCTGATCCCAGTTTCTTCCTGTTATAAAGACCCCATAAGAGCCTATGAAAGGTATCTTTCCTTCTTTTGCTAGTCCCGCTGCTACTGCGGTCATATTTTGTTCAGCGATACCCATTGAGAAAAATCTGTCTTGTCTCTCAGGATGACCTAAATAGAATTCACTCATCTTAATTGAATCTGTAATATCTGCACCGAGAGCCACTACTCTGGTATCTTCTCCAACTATTTTTAAACCTGCTCCAAACCCCATTCTGTTTGGTACCATCTCGACCTTCATTATATCCTGAGTATTCCAAAAATAATTCTTTGAAAATTTTGGGACAATATCTTCAATCTCAGCATTTATTTTTGCTTGATAATTTTTTACTGAATCAAAGAGCTCATTTGTTTTTTCCTTTGAAAAATAATCACATTCTATATCATCAAGTGCAACCTCCAGAGACTCTTCTCCATCAATGCCATCCCTGGGAGAACTACCATGATATCCACAGACATCTTCTGCAAAGGAAATTGATCTACCTTTTATAGTATTAGCTATGAGAACTGTGGGCTTACCGTTTGTCTTGGCAGCAGTTTCTAATGTTCTGACAATTTCACCAATATCATGACCATCACATTCAAATACATTCCAACCAAATGATTGCCACTTATCTTTTAATGGCTCTATTTCCATTACATCAGAAATCTTTCCATCAATTTGCAGGCCGTTTCTATCAATAATTGCAATAATATTATCCAGATTATAATGGGCTGCTGACATTGCTGCTTCCCATACACTTCCTTCGTCAAGTTCACCATCACCCATAATGCAATAGGTTCTATATTTTCTTTCTTCAAGCTTAGCATTTAGTGCTGAGCCAATGGCTATTCCAAGTCCCTGACCAAGCGAGCCCGTTGATGCTTCAATCCCGGGTAATTCATGCATATTAGGATGACCCTCGAGACCAGAATTAAGTCTCCTTAAGGTTACTATTCTATCTATGTCAAAATATCCGGAAAGCCCCAGTACTGCGTAAAGAGCGGGAGCTTTATGACCTGCCGACCAGTAGACCCTGTCACGGTCATTCCATTCCGGATTATCGGGGTCATGATTTATTACCTTAAAATAGAGCGCTGTTGCGACATCCATTATAGACATGGTCCCACCGGTGTGACCGGAATTTGCCGCAGTAATCGCTGTAATGGCATAAGCCCGTAATTTTTTAGCTATTTCAATAAGCTCTTCTATTGAATAATCTTTCTTCTTTATTTTTATATTCAAATTCATTTTTGACAATTTTAAACACTCCTTCTGCTAAAGTTATTTACTATTTTTTATGGCAATAAACCGCGGTAGGGTAAATATATGTGAGTAATTTCTTCTATACTACTATATGTGAATTAATCCCAGATATCCCCTATGGTCCAGCCCAGGTCAAGCTCCTCAAGTTTATCTTTATTAGGTTTGCTGGTTGATTTATCCCAATCCATTTCATTATAATATTCTTCAACCATATCTTCCCATTCAAGGGAAACACCCTTTGTTTTGCCACTATTTAGAGGAGGACGTCCAAGCATTCTTTCAGGTATCTTATAATTTAGTTGATTGATACCCTCTCTTACATTAAACACCTGTCTCAAATTCATTATTCTTTCACCAGTTTTTAGAAGTTCTATTTCATCAATATCCCAACCAGTTATTGCCTTTAAATACTTTGTATGATTTCTAATACCTGTGCATCCCCAGGCAAACAGACACATACCAACAGAATTTACTGTGTGAGTTAAGCTTGAACCTACCCTTATTGCTTTTGCTCTACCTAGAGATTTTGTCCTACTTTCTCCTGCAAGAGTTGAGAAATCAATATCCGGAAATACTTTATCGATATCTTTATGCCCAAGATTCTGGTTTGCCTGCATGTGATTTGCCGGAGTTGGTTCAAGAGCATAAATTACTGCAAGACTCGGATCCCACCTTGTATCATGGGCAGGTAATTCCCTGCCACCTATTTGCATGGCATACTGTTCAGAATTCTTTCCGATTATTTCAGAAGCTTTTTTAGAACCATTCACCAGGATAGCTCCAATTCCTTCCCTTTTAACAATTTTTTCAGTCAATGCTACTATCGATTCATGATTTCCCCATGTGAGCTCAAGCCCATCGGTATCTTTCTTTGAGAGTATTCCATTTTCATAACACTCAATTGCAAAAGCTATTGTTCCACCTGTTGACATGGTATCTATTCCATATCTATTACAGAGGTCATTACATTTTATTATCGATTCATAATTATTATTCAAACATAAAGCGCCAAACATTGCTGTTGTTTCATATTCTGGAATATGGCTTGCACCTGAAATTGCATATTTCCCTTCTGTAAGCTTTACTCTATCCCAACATGCAATTGGACAGCCATAGCAAGTTTCCTTTTTTGTGATATATTTTTTTATATTGTCATATTTGAAGTCTGAATAATCACCCATATCAGATGTAACTCCTGACCAGTTTTTAATTGGTGAGTCCTGCTCATCAATTCCGCCTTCTACAACTGCCGGAGTTCCTCCATGTCTGGCCCACTCCGCATCTCCATAATCATTTTTTATATCTTCAATAAATTGCTTTCTTGCCTGGTCATACATACCTTTATCAGCTATATCTACTTTTCCATCCCCTATTGCAACTATTGCTTTTATCATTTTAGAACCCATCACAGCGCCCATTCCGCTTCTACCTGCAACCTTGCCTTTTCTATTTGTGATGCATGCTATCAGAGATTTAGTTTCACCACCTTTTCCGATTATCGCCGATTCTGCATTCTTACCATATTTTTCACGAATAATATCATCAGTCTCATATGTATCTTTTCCCCAAAGAGAAGCTGCATCTTCTAAGGTTGCTTTTCCATTATCAAGAAGGAGGTAAACTGGTTTTTCAGACACTCCTTTAAAAAATATTCCGTCAAAACCAGATTTTTTTAATGTTGGCCCAAATGCTCCACCACAATTTGAGTCTCCCCATGTACCAGTTAATGGTGATTTTGCACAAACAACGAATCTTGCACTCCCGGGGATTGTAGTGCCGCTAACTGGTCCTGTCATAAAAGCAAGTATATTATCAGGCCCCAAAGCGTCCACCTTTGGTTTCTGATTTTCATAAATATACTTGACTCCAAGTCCATATCCTCCAAGATAATTTCTTTTAGCGGTCTCATCAAAATCAAAATCCGTTATTTCTGGTTTACTCAGATCTACCAGTAAAAATCTTCCCATATAACCATTTGTCTTCATTTGGTTCCCCCCTTATTCTTATAATTTGGTTTTTAACCAATTAACTTTTTTATCCGCTCCAGACCTTTGATGATATTCTCTTTGGAAGTTGCATAAGAAAATCTTATATATTCTTCATTTTCACCTTCATTTTTAGTACCAAACGATGTTCTCGGCAAAACTGCAACATCAGCTTTATGCAAAATAAATTGTTGTAATTCCTGTGAATTTTTAAGATTGAGGTTCTTGCATGCTTCAGTTATATTAGAAAATACATAAAAAGATCCTTTAGGTACCAGACATTTGAAACCTTTGATTTCATTTAAAAGTTGGACTATAAGGTCTCTTCTTTCTTTAAACTCAGTTACCATCTTATCCACTTCATCCTGTGGTCCATTATATGCTTCAGTGGCAGCCATCTGTGTAAATGTAGCGGTACAAGATTCACAATTTGTTACTAATTGGGCAATCCTGGAAGCCAGTTCTTCAGGCATTACACCATATCCAATTCTCCATCCAGTCATGGCATAAGTTTTAGAAAAACCATCCAATATAATAGTCCTATCTTTTAGATCATCTATTGATGCTATAGAGTTAAATTCACCTTCATAGATGATTCTTGAATATATTTCGTCTGAAAGTACCCAAAGATTATATTTCTTTGCCAATTTAGCAATAGATTCAAGATCTTCTTTTGAAAGTACTCCACCAGTAGGATTCTGTGGTGAATTCAAGATTATCATCTTTGTCTTATTATTTACTATTTTTTTTAAATAATCTATATCAAAAGAAAATCCCTTTTCCTCTAAAAGTGGAATTGGTACTGGTTTTGCACCTACAAAGTTAATTACCGATTCATATATTGGAAAACCAGGGTTAGGATAAATTACTTCATCACCACTATCCACTAAACCATGAATAGAATAATATATTATTGGTTTTCCCCCAGGAGTTACGACTACTTCTTGTGGTTTTACTTTGATATTTCTTGTTTTTGATATATATCCTGCTATTGCTTCTCTTAGTTCAGGCAATCCAGCAGATGGTCCATAATGGGTATGATTACTGTTTATTGCTTCAATAGCAGCATCTTTTATATTTTTGGGAGTATCAAAATCGGGTTCCCCTATACAAAAACTTACTATGTCTTTTCCCTGTGATTTTAATTTATTAACTTCGGCCAGTACAACGAAAGCATTTTCAGTACCAAGTAAATCCATACGTTTTGCAAATTCTAATTTCATTTTAAACCTCTCTATAACTTAAAAACAAATAATTAATACTATTTAAATAAATATTTTATATAGAAAAAGGACAGAAATTCCTTAATAATCAATATTTATTATTAAGCATATTCTGTCCTTTTACCTGAGAGATTTTATCCCCTTCGGTATCTACATAAAAGAAAAACTAATTACTATATGTAGATTTCTCCAGAATAATATATATTTAGCAATCCTTTTGCCTGAGATTATTAATCCTTCGGCTCTAATTTAAAAATTAGTTTCTCTTACTAAATACAATATTAATATTTTTCATGTTTATATTATTACTATTACTTACTTTTACTTTCATTTGCTTATATTAAGTCTATTTCTATTAAAAGTCAATTTAATTATAATCTTTCCCCTAAAAACTCTCGCTAGATCTCCCTGTTCTGAACTAGAGCAGACCATTAATGCATTTCAACAAAACATGAACCTATACCAGGACGATAAAAATTAAATTGAACATCAGGATGATCCGCGAGTAGTGACATGGGAACAGAAGAATCCATGATCTTCTTTGATATCATATAAGTAGTCAGTCTCATGCCAAACGGATTGTCATGGTTCCCGGCATGCCATATCGATACCTTCCAAGATTTCCAGGTCTCGACTGGACCGACAGTTATCGCCTGTGAGGGTATATTTGTTATTATCCCTCCACCAGAAGTCCTGGCATTCTGCATCATTGTCATGGGATGAAGATCTACTATCCTGGTCCCTAATTTCCTATATTCTGAAGGTTCTGGCGGATTTTCTTTATATTTTCCTTCTCTTTTCAAAGGATCATTAAACGCCCAATGTTTGACATCTCCCTGGCCTCCCTGCATTATCAAGCATTTTACCTCATCATATGATTTACTGTATTCACCAATATTGTCAGCTCTTAGAAAATGAAGGTTTTCATCAGGCATCCTATACTCTTTTCTAATCCTATTAAAGCAGAGTTCTAAATCTGCTCTTTTAAAGTTTAGTAGATTTGTCTCAGGCATTTCTTTTCCATTTAAGAACCATTCATCCATGCCCCAAAAATGACCATTTCTTATATCAATTTCCAGATCGTTTACTAACTGTGCCACAAGAGGTAACTGCTCTGTGGTCCTATAGGACCACAGATTCCTGTAGGTTTGGATTCAGTTGATTGAGACCAACAAGATATATATTCTAAAGCTTCTGCCACATATAAAGATTCGAGAGTTTCATAAAATTTAATTTTAAAACCCGGTCTTGAAAGTTGTACTATGTCCTTTTCTGACAGTTTTGCTGCGTCATTTAAAATTTCTTCATCTAAAGTAGTATAATCCACCAATTTTTTGCGATTTTGCTTTCATTTCTCATTATTAATCCTTTCATCCAATATTTTTAGTAATAAGTTAAATAATTATTTTTAGAGCTTTCATGCCTTTTTAACATAAGAAGAAGATACCTACTTAGCTTATTTTTATATTTGAAGACTTGGTCGGACTAGGTTACTATTAATAGAAACCCAACCAGATATTTTTTATGAACCAGCATTCATACTCTTAGGTTGTGTTAATAATAATTACTCAGTAATTCTTCCAGCTTCCTCTTTAGCAATCCTTACCCAGTCGATTACATTTTGTGGGTTTTTTCCTATAGTATGATTATCAGACATAAACACCTGTACCCTGCAGTCCTTTGTTATTGCAAATGTCTCTCTTAAGTCATCCCTTATCTTTTTTTTATCAATATTTGGGATTGCAATGTCAGCTGGATGAGGTTTTAGGACATAACAATACTTGTCAGTAAGGTTATCTGCCATAATCTTTCTATCTGCCCATGGTGATACTACTACTTTGCGTAATTTTGGTATATTTTTAATTACTTCCCATCGTCCGTCCAAAGGCTCGCAGCATCCGTAACTGTTTAGGCCAAATCTTTCCATGATAGACATCTGGTATTTAAAGACAAATTCTTCAAACATACCAGGAGATACCCCTACCGTCTCCTGGCTTTCTGCATATCCCCAGATATCCTCAAGTCTTACATGGCCTTTAAAGTCTTTTTTGGGCAGTTCATCTGTATGATTAAATCCACCGGGCCCGCCATAGAGGTCATTATTTAGAGATAGTAGATCATTATTTTCAAGAAATTCTAACTTTGACAGTGTTCCATCCATTATAAACTGCATTAATTCGTGTACAAATTTTGGTTCATTTATCATATCTCCCATTATCTGCTGCATTCCCCTTAAAAGTACCAGCTGATATGTCATGCCTGTGCTCCACCACCATTTTCCTATCAATCTTACATTCAATATGTCTCCAAAAACATCATTTGCCAGTTCTATGGTAAGCCTGGTTGTCTCATGGTCAACCTCTATTTTAGGAAATCTTAATTTATCTATATCGCTATATCTTTTTAAGCAGGGCTCCCAGACATAAGAGCCTCCATCTGTACCTCCATGAAATTTTTCCTCTATCCCCCAGTTGCTTTCGGTATAGGTATAGGCAATGTCAAACTTTGGTTCAACTGGTTTATCATCCTGCATTTTCTCTCCCCAGAAGATCTCTTTTAAGAGTACCATCTCCCAGTTTTTTGCCAGTGTGCTCTGGCATTTTAAGTCATCTTCAAATATGATCTCATTCCATCCGTTTTCAGGATCACAGAATATAAGGGGACTTGTGGGTTTTAGCAAATTATGATTTTTCCAGAGTTTTATTTTTTCTTTTTCTACAGGGCTGTCGGCTATTTCTGCTACCTTTTTAGCCAGCCCTCGAAGTATTTTTTTCTCTTCAGGAAGGATCTCAATGTTTCCTTTGGTGCCTGCACTGTAATTTGGGGTACTACCATAGTCGCCATTCCAATATCCAGTAGCATTATTTAAAAAAGACATTGATATTTCCTTTCATTAATTCTACTTCATTGATATTGGCTATTACCAAGGCATATAACTCTATTTCAACTTCATTGAATCTGCGTACTCTTCATTAATTTTTATAAGCTGGGCAAAAGTATCAGTGATTTCGTTATCACTATAATCACTAGAACTTAGATAGTAAGATGCTATACAAATAAGATTGTACTCAACACCCTTTTCTACAATCTTTTTGTGTAATTCAATAATCTCCTGAGGGTTATAAAATTCCTCTTGATATAAGAAATAAATTAGGGTCTCAGATCCCTTTAATGCTGAAAAAAACTTATCTATTTCTCCATAGGTATATTTAGCTGCACAGTTTATAGCTTTTAGCTTTTTGCCATCATAATCCATATAAGCTTCTACACTAGGATGCGGTCCACAATTATGCAGGCCTCCATATCCAAATTTATCGTATATTTTTTTATTAAAAGGTTTGCTAAATGTTTCAAAAATATCAGGCCCGAAATTTGCACATGGGTCATCACTTGTGTAACCTTTATACCCTTCAGGAAACCATGCCCAATCAAAATCAGTAGTTGTCATATTGTTTATATCGCCGACTTCTCTTATCAAAATTGAATAAACTTTCAAATATAATTCTGATAGTTTTGTAATAAATCTTAACATCCTGTCCTTTTCTGATACCAAAGACATGTAAAACAAATTGGAATCCATCATGTCAATACAACCATTCATAACATTCGCTAAATCAAACCCTGTAAATGAAAATGCACCTTTGGTTTGTTGTAAATAATAATCGATTTTTTCTAAACAAACTGGCATAAGACCTTTTTTAATAATTTCATTTTCATCTAATGGTATATGGATTTTTTCCAAATCTTCAATTTTTGTAATTATTGGTTCTACTACTGTTGCTTCCTTATCAAATCCTTCATTGTAGGATGCTTTACTTCCCAGTATTGTTGGTACAGTTATGCATCCTACTTCAGGCTTTAAGAAGGGAATATAGTCATCTGGAATCAATTCCCATGATTTTTTTAAGGAATTAAGATCGAATCTTAAATTTTTTTCTTTTTCTGTATAGATTTCAGTAAGAGTAAAATCTTCTGGATTATCCATCACCCAACCTACTATCGGTATATGGTCTACTCTCTCATAATTCCATATCTTTCTTATTCTATCTTTGCGTTTTTCTACTTCACCAAAATCCACATCAAAATCGATCTTATTATTTATTTTAACCATTATGATTAACCTCCTTTAATCAAAGCATGAAGGGCCATATTTTTTCATCTTATCTAACATTTGTTATATTATTTCAGAACAAAGCATAATGTAATTAATTTATTCTGTAAATGACATTAATTAATTAAATTTAGAAACTTTGCTCAAGCTTTGCCATATCCTGTGAGTCTACATTTTCAAAGAACTTACCGGTCTTGTAGTCCTTTTTCCACTTGTTTATCAGTACCGGTGATATCTTGTACTCTTTTGCCACCTCTGCATATGTGTGGACGTACCCAATACATCAGCTATTCTACTTTTAGTTAATATCGTGTCTAGCTGTAGGGGTTCATCCCATTTTAAATCTAAAGATTATATAATTAATTTAATAAATTCAGATCATTCTTTCTAATTAAATGGGTAGGCCTTTTGCAAAGGACGCTTGCATTTGTTTGCAATATAAATCTATGTTTAATACTCATTTCAGGTATAAAAATATCTTAATTTAAGCTTAATAATTTGGTTCTAACTTTGTCCCCTGCCACAGACAATTGAATAAACTTTTCTTTGCTAGCTAATAAAATCAGGATGAGCACATAATGGTAAAATAAAAGTAAAAAACTTGACACTATAAAAACTAAATACAATACTATGATAAATTAGTTTTCCATAACAGCAGAAAAATCTGCAGCTAAGAATAGAATTATCAACTTTGATGAATAAGGACTGAAACAATTAACATCATATAGGAGGGAAAAGATTATTCTATAAAGAGTAGGCAATAGATTGAAAACATTTGCTGAAAAAACGAGATTAATTTAAGACATATAGGAGAAAGAGAGTATTTAATGTTTACAAAGAAATTAGGAAGATCGGGAATTAAGGTAAGCCCTCTGGGATTGGGTTGCTGGGCTATTGGAGGATTATTATGGATGGATGACAAATCTGTAGGCTGGGAAGGATCAGACGATAAAGTATCATTAGAGTCCTTAAAAAGAGCAGTTGATTTAGGGATGAATTATTTTGATACAGCTGATGTTTATGGGACTGGACATAGCGAGTATCTTCTTGGGAAAGCGTTTAAAGGAATAAGGGAGAAGATAATAATCTCTACAAAGTTTGGTTATACATATGATGAGAAAACAAGAAGGCTGACTGGTGAAAATGCTACTCCTGATTATATCAGAAAGGCATGTGAATCATCCTTAAAAAGATTAAATACAGATTATATAGATCTATATTTTTTCCATTTAGGTGAGTATCCCATAGAAGATGCTGAAATAGTGCGAGATGCTCTTGAAGAATTAGTTAAAGAGGGCAAAATAAAGTTTTACGGATGGAGTACTGATGATATTAAACGTGCAGAGTTTTTTGCTCAAGGTAAGCATTGTACTGCTGTACAGTTTAATTACAATGTTTTTGAGTATAAAAATGCCTTACCAATGGTTGAATTTTGTGAAAAAAATAATATAGCAGGAGTAATCCGCGGACCATTAGCAATGGGTGCTCTTACTGGTAAATACAAACAGAACTCAAAGCTGCCTTCAAGTGATGTCAGGGGAAAGAATGCCCCTGGCTGGATGAAATATTTTAAAGAAGGTAAACCAAATCCAAAATATCTAGAAGTTTTAGAAACTATTACAGAGATTTTAAAAAGTAACGGAAGGACAATTGCCCAGGGAGCATTAGCTTGGATCTGGGGAAGTAGTGATATTCTTGTCCCTATTCCTGGTTTTAAAAATATCAGACAGGTAGAGTACAATGAAGGAGCTATTAAATATGGTCCACTTAGTCTAGAGCAAATGAAGAAAATCGAAGAAATTTTGGATAATATTGACTTATAAAGTAACATTAATCCTTTATTCTCATTACACCTTTTTTAAAGATAGATGTATCCATTTTTTTGACATTATTGCTTATTAAAGGTTTAAACTCCATTTGTTTAATAATATCTCTTTCTATATCTAAACCAGGGGCTATTTCTATAAGTTCTATATTGGAGTCTACCAATTTAAAAACTGCCCTTTCAGTGACATATAATATTTCTTGTGAAATATCAGAAGCGTAATCACCACTGAAAGTAATCTGTTCAACTTCATTTATAAATTTTTTAAATTTTCCTTCATTTAATATTTTGATCTCACCATCATCTATTTCTATTTTTAGTCCTCTAGAAGTCATTGTTCCGCAGAAAACGACTTTCTTTGCATTCTGACTTATATTAATAAATCCTCCGCAGCCAGCAAGTTTGTCACCAAATTTTGATACATTCACATTTCCTTTTATATCAACTTGGGCAAGACCTAAAAAAGCTATGTCGATTCCGCCTCCATCATAAAAATCAAACTGATACGGCTGATCTATTATTGCTTCAGGATTATATGAAGCTCCAAACGACAAACCGCCTGCAGGAATACCTCCTATAGCTCCTGCTTCGACTGTTATCTTTATTAATTCTGTTTTTCCTTCCTCATTTGCAATGATCGAAACTCCTTCAGGCATGCCTAGACCGATATTTACAATAGCTTTTTCGTTTATCTCATTAAATGCTCTCCTTGATATTATCTTCCTTTCATCAAGCTTTAGAATCGGTATATTTTTAAGAGGCATCCTCTTTTCACCGCTAAATGCAGGATTATATTTTTCAATATAAGTCTGCCAATGATCTGAACTGTCAGCAACTACCACATAGTCGACAAAAATAGATGGGATTTTTATCATCCAAGGATTCTGAATACCACTCTCTACTATTTTCTCAACTTGAACTATTACTATTCCTCCAGAATTAGTGACGGCTTGTGCAATTGATAACATCTCAATGGAAGCAGCTTCCTTCTCCATTGAGATATTGCCGCCCTTATCGCTGGATGTACCTCTGATAAACGCAATATTAATAGGAAAACTTCTATAAAAAAGTTTTTCTTTACCATCTATTTTGATTAATTCTACAATATCTTCAGTTGTAATTGAATTTATCTTCCCCCCTGATACTCTTGGATCGACAAATGTTTTCAAACCTACATGAGTTATTATTCCCGGTCTTTTTGCTGCAATTTCCCTGTATAGCTGTGATATAACACCTTGAGGTATATTATATGCTTCTATTTTTCCCTCCAGGGCTAATTTTCCCATTTTTGGAGCTAATCCCCAGTGCCCACCTATTACTCTTTTAACCAATCCTTCATGAGCAAGATGATTAATGCCTTTATCTTTACCATCTCCTTGCCCTGCAGCATATATAATAGTAAGGTTTTTTGGTGAACCTAAATTTAGATATCTTTCTCCAAGTGTCTTAGTGAGTGTTTCGGGATTAACTATACCAACAAATCCACCTATACCAATACAATCACCATCTTTTATTTTGCCAATCGCTTCCTTTGCTGATATTAATTTGTCCATCAGGTTAAAAAACCTCCATTTAAACTTATGCCCTAACCAGTAATATAGCCAGCTTCTTTACTAAGTTTGTTTTAATAGTAGAAACAATTAAGGGTAAATTTAGAATTTATTATAAAATTTCTTTCAACAAATATTTTAAATCCGTTTTTACTTTACTTTTTCCATCTCTTTTACCTGCATAAGTGTTATTACAGACATGCTAGGAACCTCAACCGGTGCACATCCCCTGGATAGGTCATTGAACGGCACCGGAGATCCCTGGATTATAGAGCCGTAATAGAATGACCCTGCCAATTAGTGATCCGCTCACTTCACCATGGGCATCCCCCACTTTTAGCATAATGGAGGCATAGTAATTGGGTTTTGATACCATCTCTTCCAACTCATCTTCAGTTATTTCTTTACCTTGTCCGAAAAATATTTCATCCGTTCCTGTGAAAACGATGCCCTTATGATATACCTTGCCAGATTCTCAGTAGATCTTTTATCTTTTGGATTTATCTTCTTTCCGCTGTAGATCCCAAAGCCTGTGTGGGCTCATGATTGTAGAAGTATTTCCCGGATTGATTGCCAGTATTTTATCCATTTAGAGCCCTTGCCTTATTGAATATATATTATATCTAAAAGAATATAATATATTTGTCACTGTATTTCAATCCGCTGGCAGACATTCTGAAACAGTATGATATTATTAAGATATGTTACTCTTCTTTCTCTTTCAATCCATTCCTACAATCATCTAATGTTGATAAAAGCATTAAAAAATTTTTATCCGTACAATCTGAAGTAACCTCATGGGAAGGGGAAATTATGTATCCATGATGTCTTCCCAGCACTCTTATCCTGTCTATGATCTCCGGACGGACATCCTCCGGAGTCCCAAAGGGAAGAGTTTTTTGTGTGCTTATTCCACCAAAAAAAGTTAAATGCCTACCAAATTTTTCAGATAATGCTTGAGTATCCATTGCTTCGGGTTGTATTGGAGAAAGTACATCCAATCCGATCTCAATAAGATCCGGGATTATACCCTCTAAATTCCCGCAAGAGTGGTGAAAAACAGAAAGGTTTTTTTCTTTATAAATTCCCCATATTCTCTTATACCTCTTCTTAAAAAACCTCCTCCAGATCTCTGGTGACATTACCAGACCCCGCTGTGTTCCAAAATAATCATCAGTATACACACCATCTATGTTTCCGGTTTTTATGACTTTTTTGCTATTTCAATATGAAATTCTGTTATACCATCCAGCAAATAATTTATCTCCTTTTCCCTGTAATATAGATCGGTTAAAGTATTTTCATAACCTCTAAGAAGCCAGCTTCTTTCAAAAAGGGTCCATCCTTGGTCAAATAGCATAAAATAATTGTTTTTCTCTTCAGGATCTACTTTCAATATAGAAGAAAGTAATTTTTCATCCGGTTGTGGAAATGCATATTCACTAAGATCCCTGGATTCAATAAGAGGATGATGTCTTATGTGAAATCCCTCAGTAAGCACTAAATCCCATCCTACTCCCCAGACATCATACTGGATTCCTTCTTTTTCATCCCTTCTGACTTTGTCATCAAGTTAGAGGTATTTGATATGATTACCCAGCTGTTCATCGATCAATCGATCTTCAATTCCCAGGATATCCTTTATCTCCTCTTTCATCTCGGGTGAATAATCTATCTTTGTCGGGAGTATATTCTGATTATTCCTATTAATAGCATTTAATATTCTTTTCCTATTTTTCATTTCTTTTAATTCAATCCGGGCAGTAAATCTCAAACTTTTAATTTGGTGGTATAGTCAAGGCCTCTGGGTTTATCAGGATCAAAGTTCTGTTTGATAGTCTTTGCATAAGCAAATATTTGAGAAACAGGTATATTAATAAATGATTCTACAAGTTCATCCTTGAAACTGGCATCGTCAAGAAAATATTTTATATTACCTATTTTTTTTATTTCATCTACACCTTTTCCTATGATAGCGATCCTTGATCTAGCCTTGACTATTTCGTTTACTATAATATCAATATTGGTTAACTTTTTACTGATCGTTAAAAACAAAACCAGAAAATCCTCTGAAAGCAATGCCTTGGGTCCATGATTAAATTCAAATATATGGTATGAGTAATTCTGGATCTGAGACATCTCTTTCATCTTCAGGTCTGCCTCAACTGCTAATGGATAATTAAAACCGCTGCCTAAAGTAACATATGAATTAAAATCATTTGAATCAATATATTCTTTTATCTCATCGAATAGTAAGGACATTTTAATTTCAAGATAATCACATAAATCGGAAAATTCTTTTAGTCTATCTTCATTGTCAAGATATTTTGTCAACATAATACAATATGAAAACAACATGGTGGAGAAAGATTTTGTCATTGCAATACTTTTCTCTTCAGCGCTCCTGCATAAATAGTGATTATCTGAGATATCTACTAAGCTGTTTTTCTCCCGGCAGGTGAACGAAAAGGATCTTATCGTCTTCCAATCTTTGAATTTGTTTATTACTTCTATACTCTCAGTCGTTTCTCCTGATCTCGAATAACCAACCAGTAGATAGTTTTTGTTCTTGTCAATATATGTCTCTGAGTTAAAAAGTAATTCAGAACTCGGGAGAGCTATCGAATCAAAATCCGATACAGTATTCGTAAAAAAAGAAGCGGCCATTGCAAGATTATATGATGTCCCGCATCCAAAAAATACTATTCTGTCGAAATCTTTAGAAAATAGACCAGAACTGATCTTTGTACCTTCACCAGTGATTACATCGTAGTTCTCTTTCCAGCTCCTGATCTGACTGCCTATTTCTCTGTACGTACAATTATCATTCATATTATTCTCCTATTACTAAAACATATTCCTATATTTCTTCCAGGTATCTATAAACTTATATGTATTTGCCCAGACATTTTCAGTTTCCTCACGGACATTATCTACCGGGGAGAGAATAAATCCCCCGCCACTACCAAGTGTCTTTATTGCTTCTACTACTGCTTCCTCAGTTTCTCTGGCAGTCCCTTCTTCAAGAGTGACCGGGCCGCTTACTCCACCCCATAAAGCTTTTTTCCTGCTTGAAAACTTTTCTTTTACAATATCCATTTTTGTGCCTTTCCCCTCTTTCGGGTCAAGCCCTATCAATACATCTATTCCTGTATCCAGTATATCGTCTATTATTGGGAGGAATGCAGAGGTCAAAATATAACCATATTTTTTACCAGCCTGGTGGACCAGTTTCACTTCATTTCTAATAGTAGGAACAATTATATTTTTATAAGCATCAGGAGTCCAAAATTCAGTTGTCTCATACCAGGCCCTTCTGACTATCAGGTCGACATCGGTAATATCCAGATAGATCTCGATCTGCCGCATGTTCCATTCACTTATAATATTTACATACTCTTTAATGATCTCAGGTTTTGTCAAAGAAAGTGTCATAATATTCTCAAAACCGGACAGCCAGGACATCATATCAGCTCCGGAAATCAGGGAATATTTTCCTTCATTAAATAAATTTCTGTTCATTTCTCCGGCAATCTGGAGAAGGCCGTGTTTATCTGCAATTTTTTTTGCATCTATCGCCAGGTTTTTTAGTTTTTCAATATTTTCCTTACTGAACGGACCTAATAAATATTTTAATTTATCAAGGTCTTTTTCTACATTTAAAAAAACCTTTTTGGCTCTCGGGATAATATAATCATCAAATATAGGAAAAAAATCTTCCGGGGGCCAATCATTCCTCTGGATCACTTTCTGAGTCAAAGGTCCTATAGGAGTTTCCAGTTTCCTGTAAAAGTATTTACTACCATCGGCTTTTTCAATCCATTCAGTATATTTTGTATCCGGATGGAAAGAATGTTCCAGGGTACCTACATTGACAACAGAATCTAGACCCATCCTCAGTTCTTCTTCAACTGCTTTATCCTGCTTTTTAAACTTATTGGTCAGATTGAAAAACATCATAAATGCACAGGGGATATAATCCAGATCACTATAATTAATAGCGCCAAGTATCCTCTCTTTTGAAGTCATTTTCGGTCTCATTATTTTTCCTCTCCTATCGTGTTAAGATTGTTTAAGTTCCAACCGGTACAAATTAACTTAATTCTCCAATAATTTAATATCAAATAGATTACAGAAGTGCCTTATCTCTCCACTTAGATCTCCATAAGTCATATGTATGTATTCACTTCTGAGATTCTGGACAAAATTATCTGTATTGCCATCGATCTTGATCATGCATGTGGCCATATCGGATACCCACATTCGGCCATAATAGATTCCTTATCACTTTCACTGACAGAGATTGCCTTACCCGTAGTAAGGTGCATTACATATTTGGAATTTATGCGTGCCAGTCTGATCAGGGTCACATCTCCAGGTTTGGCAAATAGTTTAGTGCAGATCCCGCTTGCTTTTGCTTCAAGAGTTGGTTGTGTAAGCAGCTCTACTTCCTCTTTAGGATTTGCTGTCAGCTTAGGTGAACCGGCACCATCATCGATTAGTTTAATCATATTTTCCTTCTTTATGGCCAGGTTTACATCTGCAGTAAATACCGGTTCATCGCCTATCCTTAGAATACCCAGTATATATGCCGATAATGCTCCATTAGCATCATTTAAACATGATGAAATAAATCCCTTATTAGCCAATCTACTTTGAGCAAGACATGCAGAGCAGTAGTTGTCACTAAGATCGAATGTACATTTTACACCGGTAAAATTATATCTTTCTTTCTCTATTAACTTCTCCATTGCCAGATAAGTCCTTATGGAATTTTCGAATACCTTATTAAATTCCGGGACACTCTTATATTCACTTTTCAATAACTCATAATATTCTTTGACTTCTGAGATAGGGAATCTTTCTGCTTCCAATACCAGGGTATACTGATCTGTAAATCCTGTAAGTATTCCGAAATCCTTCAGCCACTGATTGGGATCTACTATCCCTGTTAGAATACCCATACCCTGTCCGCCTATTGAACCATATCGGGATCTGCTTAGAATATTTTTTACCATGCAGGCCCTTGAGTATTTGAAAATACTGTCTATTACTGATTTGTCATCTATATCTCCATAAGCTACCAGATTTTCAATACCTATCTCATCAAACCCTCCCCTGGTAGCAGCAAGGCCACCGATTGACCATGCCTTGGAGTCATCTATGGCATAAACGATTAAGGGTTTGTTCATATTTCTTGCAAATTGAGTCACCTGGTCTGCCCAGTTCCATGTAGATATATATAGAAATATCACATCCACATTCTCATCATTAAATCTTTTTTCGATGTCATCAAATTCATAAAAAGACCCTAGGACATCATCCACTACTATAAGATCCAGGCTGCTTTTAGCAAGAGCATTTTTAACTTTCTCCAGGTTCTTTTTGTCTACCCAGTCATCTCCAGTCTCATTTTTTGCTTCTTTGTGTGTAGGACAGGTGATAGCAAGAAACCCAACCTTAGGTGCCCTCATAATTCCCTCCTCGTATAATAAGTTGATAAATATCTATAGTTCTATCATCGTACTAAACATTATACAACTTAAATCTCTATTGTCAAAATAATAATAATCTTTACCAAATATATTATTTATGTTAAATTTATTTAAGGATTAGTTCTATCAAGAAACTTATTAAATGACTGATAATCATGGAAAGAAAAAAAGCAACGCAGGAGTCGATACAGGAGCATAACCTGGGATTGATACTTAGGCTCATAAAGGAGAATAAGAATTTTTCCCGTGCAAGACTCAGCGCTAAAACAGGGCTCTCTAAATCAACCATATCCGGTCTTGTGGACATCTTGATCAATAAAAAGATAATTACTGAA
>PVMK01117605.1_pt1 | contig 18102 bp, 23 predicted proteins | sample 1853481 | NCBI WGS metagenome assembly PVMK01 (sample SAMN08533507, study PRJNA380276) | Marine sediment metagenome, whole genome shotgun sequencing project. | reverse complement strand
TTTCGCCATCAAGCAATTTGCTGGTGAGTGCGGGACTAGACGGCTCTAGTTATTGCGAAGGCCCGGCCGGGAACGAGGAAGGGTTGCTTGTTGCGTCGTGGCTCCCGGCGGCTGGCTATTTGTAATGGGTGGGGAGTTCGGCCGCCTACGGCCGGACAGTCAAGCCGGGTTGGGCTGGTCTGTTGTGCAGCGGGCCAAAAATCACTGGTACCAGCACCAATACGAATGGGCCTACAAATTCGGCAACTAATTCCCGAGCAAGATGATGTTTATCTGTCATTTTCCGTTGGGCTTATTGAGCAGCCAGGCCTCGTTCTCTATTTTGGGGAAGTTGGCCTCTTCCAGATATTTGAAGTATTCATCCAGATAGGGGAATGGTGTATCAGGGCAGATGAAGACACAGGTGATTTCACCTTGCCTGCTTCGCAATTCATCCAGCGTCTTGTCCTCTTTTCTTTGCTGCAAATATCCTAAAAGTCCCACCAGGGCCAGCCCGGAACTGGGTCCGACGACAAGACCGGCCCGGCTTAATTCCATGCTTTTATGATAAGATTCGACCGTATTGGCCTCCTGAATACAGTCAACATGCGGCGGCCAATCAAACTCAATAAGCTTCAATAACGCCCCTGTCCGCGGCCCGGGCACATAATTACCGGACGCTCTTTTCACGCCTACAATTTGAACTTGATCATTCCTGGACTTTAGATAGAGTGAATTGCCAATGATCGTGCCCGTCGTCCCTAATCCAGCGCAAAAGACATTGATGTTGCCGGCCGTTTGCTCCCAGATCTGTTGGCCAATCCATTTTTGATGCGCTCTGGGATTATCTTCATTGTCATACTGGCCGGGATTAAGCCAACCTTCTTGTTGCCCTGCTGCTTTTGCCTTGTAGATCCCACTTCTAGGATCTTTAGGATCCGGAGTCTGTGGTTCCCGATTGTCGCGGGGAGTTACGCCGAAAAATCGCAGCATCAAGAGCTTATGCCAGGAAACTTCATCGGGCACAATAGCCTTGATGCTTTCAATTCCAAACAACCTGGCTGTGACCGCGATGGCGGACACCGTATTACCTGACGAATTTTCAATCACGTGCGTGACCCCCTCCAACTCGCCTCGATCATGTTTCTCCAGCATCATGTTGTAGGCCGGGATTGCCTTGACGTTATGCAGCCCGGAGAATGTCATCAGCTTGGCCAATATCCTGACCCCTTCGTTCAACAATGGATTTAGTCTCTCTGGAATTTCAACCAGCGGCAGATAGGCTGCCTTGCCCGGATTCAAATAATCCATGATAGAATCAGTGCATTGGAATACGTTAAGGTTCTTTTTCATTTTGAATTTCTCCTAACGTATTGATCGTCATATAACGATAGTAAATTCCAAAAAAGAGACTAGAGAACTTCCATCGTGTTTTCACGATCGTAGCAAGGCAAAACATTCTGACAAATCTTCAACCTGAGTAAATAGATGGGTAAGGCTCTGTCTCGCAACAACAATGAAAGAGGGTTTTGCCGCCTGGACCAAAATGTAACCAAACCTGGAAAAGTCCGTCTAAAGAAAAAGTGTCATTATGCTGGATGAACAACAATTACTAGCAGCATTGCGTCGTCGAGACCCGGCCGCCTTCAGCCAACTCTTTGAAGCGTACTCAGACAAGATCTACCGTTTGGCGGTCGGCTTATTGGAGAACGAGGCAGAGGCGGAAGAGGTCGTTCAAGACTCCTTCATGCGCCTCATCGAGCGGCTAGACAAATTTGAAGGCCGATCCAAACTGGGCACGTGGCTTTATAGAGTTGCCTATAACCTTTGCCAAGATCGTTTGCGAAAGCGCAAACCTCTGTCTCCTCTGATCCTGGAGTATGGTGATGATGAGACGTTATCGGTCCCGACAGTTTTTATTGATTGGAAGCAGCTTCCGGAACATAGTTTGACCTCGGCCGAGATTAATACGGAGCTGGACAAAGCTATTAACACATTGCCGCCAAGACTGAAGGCCGTTTTCATGCTTCGCGAGGTGGAAGGGTTATCTACCCAAGAATGCGCCGAGATACTGGAAATTTCGATTAGCGCGACGAAGGTGCGCCTGCACCGGGCACGACTCCTGCTTCGCGAGCAGTTGGCAACATACTTCGCGGAGTTGGTGACTTAGGAGGCCAATTATGCAAGAAATAAGTTGCGAAGATCTACTGCAATACCTATCGGATTATATTGATGATGATTTAGACCAGGAGCTGACGGATACCGCCAAGCATCATCTGGCATCCTGCCACAATTGCCGGGTAGTATTGGACAGCACTCAACAAACCATCTTCTTGTTTCGCAAGCAAGGCAAGCGCACCATCCCTGCTGAGCGAAGGCAGCGGTTATTTGGCCAGCTTCAGGCCGCATTTCTAGACAAGGAAGACGAAGGATGAAGACAAAACTCAGGTGGGGACAGCGCGGTGAATGGTATGTGGCCATGCAATTCCTGCTATTCGCATTGATATTTTTTGTTCCTCTTCTCGCACCCAACTTGGTCGAATGGCCGAGCCCCTGGGATATGATTGGGGTCGGGTTTGGCGTCGTATTGGGCTTGATCGGTTCATTTATAGCCCTAGCCGGGGTCTTGAGCCTAGGTCAAAATTTAACGGCCGTCCCCTACCCCAAAGAAGATGCTGCCCTGGTGGAGAGTGGGGCTTTCCGATTTGTCCGCCATCCTATTTACAGTGGCATCATCCTGGGCTCTTTGAGCTGGGGATTATTGACCAATAGCCTGCTCGCCCTCCTCCTGACTCTGGTGCTCTTCATCTTCTTCGACGTCAAATCCCGCCGAGAAGAGCAGTGGCTCAGCGAGAAATATGCTGGCTACGCGGCATATCAGGCCCGTGTACGCAAGCTGATCCCCCTAATCTACTGAGTTTTCCTCAATAATGTAACCTCTTCACATCTGCCCCGTCTAAAGGACAATTAAAGCAAAACGAGACGGAAACCTGATGGACTCAACGCGAACAAAGTTACTTAAATTAGCGGCCGTTTGTGTGCTTTGCATCGGGATCATCGCCGGAATCGTTTTACTGGCCCAATCACTTATCGGTTAATTGAAACAACTCAGATAGAGGTTTATGATGGAATTAAATAAGAATATGGGAACTGTCGATAGGATCATCCGTATTACCTTGGCGCTTGTTTTTGCCGGCCTTATTATCAGCGGCACCGTTTCCGGTGTGTTCGCGATTATTGCGGGTGTCCTGGCGGCTGTGTTTGCGGTGACCAGTGTGTTTAGCTTCTGCCCTCTGTATCTGCCATTTAGATTATCTACTCGCCCAGGGTAATTCTGTTAGATCTTTCTTCTCTCAAGAACTGGCTGGATGCAAAACCAGCCAGTTTTTATTGTCAGGTTGATTTATCAACTACCCATTCAAATACGGAGTCATCCATGCCAGCCAACATTGTGCCGATTATCTTGTGGGGATTACTCATACTCCTGGTGGCGAGTTTCCTGGCCATTCAGCTTGGCCATCGCCTGCGCTCAACCCCGGGAATCGATTCCTTCACAGATCTGCAAAGCCATATTAACGAAAACCCTTTCACCCTCGTCCAATTTTTTGCCCCCTTGTGAGGAGCTTGCGCGATAGCGAAACCCATCGTTGATGGAATACCAGAACAAACGAATGATTCAGTCGAAGTCATCCACCTCAACTTGTTAGTGGGTGTGGGGCGCGAGGCCGCCGGCCGGTACGGCGTTCGCATGGTCCCCACTACGGTGTTGCTCGATAATCAAGGTCAACTCCTTGACCGGCAAACCGGCCGGCCAAAGGTAAATCGGCTGATAGACAAAATGAAGTAATTCGTTACTCTCCAGCTTCTTCCAGACCATTTTGCCTAATGAGGATACGCAATCGTTCCGGTGTATAGTCGGTTTGCAATCTGGCAACAATTGCAGCGGCAACTGCATCCATTTCGCCGTCTCGTTCCTGCCATGCGCCATTACGCCACTGCGTCAGGTAATCTTCTGAACCGGTCAGATCGGCGCGCATGGCCGTTTCATCAATCGCCACCAAAAAGCGTTCTGGCAATGGCCTTGATAATCGTTGCCTACCAGTGCTGCGCACTTTAACCTGGGAGAGAATATCCCGCCAATAGATAATCCGATACTCACTCTTCACTGAGTTCGTGTCCTCCGTTACGCGCCAGTTTATCTAAGCGTTCGTCATGATATGCGGCTTCCAGCTCTGCAGCAACGGCCGTAAGCACTTTTTGTGCTTCCCCGTCTCGTTCTTGCCAGTCAGACGGCTGCCATTCCATAATGTAGTCAAAGCCGGTAATCGCTTTCGCGCGGAACGCGGCGCGGTAGACCGTTTTTTGGAAACGAGGGGGGAGCGGGCGGGTGAGTCGGGAACGGCCATCTCGCACCCTGACCTGCACCGGAATATCTCGCCAATAGACAATCTGGTATCTGATCATGATTCCCTCAACAAGGTCACGAGCCAGTCTTCCAAAGCACCCTAGACTGCAGGCCATGATTGTCGCCGATGGCCATCACCCTGCGGACCAATGGGCCACTGACGATAAAGGCAATATTCGACGTTTGAGGAGTTGCTTGCGTATTCGTTTCCGTCACCCTAAGATGTATTAGATCACCCATCTCTGATCTGGCTGTAACTCTCCTATCAGCTTATTGCCGATTTAGAACCGCTCGCCGCGAACGCCTGCTTGAATTGTTACTAGATAAATCTGGTTGCGGCGGTAAAAGTTCCGCAATGTGGGAAAAATCGTCGCTGGCGTGGGGGATATGAATGGCGTTGGCAAACTCTTTCTGAAAGTCGGGATCAACGGCCGTTTCCACACAGGGTATCCTGCCCAACGGAACGCTGCAGGAAGTCAAGGATGATGTAAAGCGCAATATCGAGGCATTAGCCGTGGGTGGGGGGTATGTGTTCAATACCGTGCACAACATCCAGGCTGATGTGCCACCTCAGAATATCCTAGCCATGTGGGAGTCGCTGCAAGAATACGGCTCCTACGGATAAGAAGCAGAAATGCCGGAAACTTTTCGGACAATCTGTAAAGGACTTTGATCATGAAAATACTCTTTATTGGTGGAACGGGTGTCATCAGTTCAGCCTGCACGGAATTAGCAGCCCAGCAAGGCATCGATCTCTACTTGCTAAATCGGAGCCGTACTGAGCGCACCATACCGGAAGGTGTCAAAAGACTGTATGGTGACATCAACGATCCAGCCATTGGCGATGTGCTGCTGGATCACACATGGGATGCCGTAGTGGATTGGATTGCCTTCACGGCCGAACACGTCCAGCGTGACATCGATCTTTTTTACGGCCGGACAGGCCAGTATATTCTCATCAGTTCGGCTTCTGTCTACCAGACGCCGCCGAGCACTCTGCCTGTAAAGGAATCCACACTGCTCGACAATCCATACTGGGACTACTCGCAGGACAAGATCGCCTGTGAAGAGCTGCTGGTACGGGCCTACCGGGATAATAAATTTCCCATGACCATCGTCCGTCCTTCGCACACCTATGATCGCAGCAAAATCCCCTTGTTTGGTGATTATACAGCGCTTCATCGTATGCGCCAGGGCAAACAAGTACTCGTGCATGGCGATGGCACCTCGCTCTGGACATTAACCCACCACAAGGATTTTGCCAAAGGGTTTGTGCCTTTACTGGGCGATGCCAGGGCGATCGGAGAGGCATTTCACATCACATCTGAGGAGTGGCTGAACTGGAATCAAATCTACGAAATAATGGCCCAGGCTCTGGGCGTGAAACCTCGACTCGTGCATGTGCCGTCAGAGCTAATTGCCGCTTATGATGCTGAGATTGGCGCAGGACTGCTGGGTGATAAGTCGAATAGCATGATTTTCGACAATAGCAAGATCAAAAGGCTGGTGCCCAACTTCGCCTGCACTATCCCTTTCTCATGGGGCGCTCGTGAAATTGTTGATTGGTTCGATGCCGATCCGGAGCGACAGGAGGTAGATGAACATCTGAATACGCTCATTGACGACATTATTACTGCATACGAGTTGGCTTTTCCGGAAAGCTAGTCCTGGAGTGTCGTGACATGGATCATGGAACACCAGATGATACTCGCGCCTATCCGTCCATCCCGGCGCGCCATGACGTCTGGCGTCGGGCAAGCGCCAACTGGATAGTCGGATTAACCGTGCGGGGCATCATAGATGAAGAAGATGCTTACGACATGGTGCACGTGCTGGCGTATGATTTAGCAAAAGAAGCCTACAACTTATAAGATATAAGCAGCAACGAGAGTATGTCTTTAATTTGTCGAGAACGCTGCGCAAAATCTGGAGCATAGATGGATGAATCTGCAAGAACTTACCCAATGATACGACTTTAGCGGTAAAAGCATCGTTATCACCGGCGGAACAGGAGTTTTAGGAGGCGAAATGGCTTGCGCACTAGTCGGCTGCGGAGCCAACGTTACCGTCCTGGACCGCAACCCAAACCTACCGGAAGAATTGAAAATTTCGATGGATTCCGGACCAGGCAAATACATGGTTGTTTATGGGGACGTATTGGTACGCGAGCATTTAGAATCAGCCGCTGACGATATCCGGGCCGCATTCGAGAACATAGATATACTTATCAACGCTGCTGGAGGCAACCATCCTGATGCCACCACCAGCGCCGATGTTCCATTCTTTGATTTGCCCGCTGAAGCGCTGCGCTTCGTATTCGATCTAAACATCGTCGCTACCATTTTGCCCAGCCAGGTGTTTGGGCGCATCATGGCCGAAAAAGGCGAGGGTGTCATTCTTAATGTCTCTTCTATAAGCGCATTTACGCCGCTGACCCGCATTGCCGGCTACTCAGCAGCAAAAGCGGGTGTGAGCAATTTCACCCAATGGCTAGCCGTCCACATGGCGCAGGAGTATTCGTCCAATATTCGAGTGAATGCTATCGCACCGGGCTTTTTCCTTACCAAACAAAACCGCTTCTTGCTGACGGATGCAGTGAGCAACCAATTAACCGAACGCGGGCAACAAATCATTGACCATACGCCAATGGCCCGCTTTGGCAAGCCTGAAGATTTACTCGGGGCGGTTTTATGGTTGCTGTCCCCGGCCTCAGCTTTCGTTACCGGCGTTGTGCTGCCAATTGATGGGGGCTTTGCAGCTTTCAGTGGTGTCTAGACCTTCAGCGATAGGATGCTGTTTAAGAAAAATCGTCGAATTCACACTGCCTCAGCTTGACTCATATGGTTGAGCCGGTGATACGATTCATTTGTGAATGAGCGGAATGGAAAAAAGATGATAGAAACACAAGCAGTCGCCCCGGACAAACAACTTCTTGATAACGATACCATCCGTCAAATCTTAACCACCGGTTTAGAGGGAAAGCATAGTGGGCAAAAGGTACTCATCCTTATTCCAGACCACACGCGCACCATTCCCCTACCGATGTTGTTTCGCGCCCTCGTGGAAATGTTGCACGATGCCAACCAACTTGACTTCATGGTCGCCTTGGGAACTCATCCGCCATTATCGCCTGACCAATTGAATCAATTAGTGGGTGTATCGCAGGATGAGCGGCAGACAATATATCGGCATGTCGGCCTGCTCAACCATGACTGGGATAATCCGGACGCCCTATCGCAAATCGCCACTTTACCCCAATCTCAAATTCAGGAGATCGCGGGCGACCGCTGGCACCCCACGCTGGGAGGCGATGTAGCAGTTACCATCAACAGGCTTGTTCTAGAATACGACCATGTCATCATTTTAGGGCCGACGTTTCCCCATGAAGTGGTCGGCTTCTCCGGTGGCGCCAAGTACTTTTTCCCTGGTGTCTCGGCTGCGGATATGATCAATGTAACCCACTGGCTGGGCGCACTGGGCGGGGTGCGAGGCACCATTGGAATTAAAGAGACCCCTGTACGAAGCATGATTCATGCCGCCGCTGAGTATGTCCCCACACCGACAACAATGATAGCGTTAGTGGTTGTGGGTAGGGGTTTGGCTGGACTGTTCATTGGTGATTATTTATCGGCCTGGAGCGCCGCGGCCGATTTGTCGTCAGTGAGGCATATAATATGGGTTGATAAGCCATTCCGGCGCATTCTTTCTTCTGCGCCGCCTATGTATGACGAGTTGTGGACAGGTGCGAAGGCGATGTATAAGTTAGAGCCGGCGCTGGCCGAAGGGGGTGAGCTGATAATTTATGCACCGCATCTGGATGTTGTGAGCCACGTACATGGCAAGTACATTTACGAGATTGGCTACCATGTACTGCCATATTTTTTGCAGCAATGGGATCGTTTTAAACATATCCCGCTAGGCGTGTTGGCTCATAGCACCCATGTGAGAGGAGATGGCCGTTACGAGCACGGTATCGAATATCCCAGAGCGAAGGTTACCCTGGCCACCCAAATTCCCCGAGAAGAGTGTGACCAACTGGCCCTAGGATACCAGAATCCGGACGAAATTGATGTGGCCGATTGGCAAGGTCAAGAAGAGGAAAGCATTTTGTATGTACCCAAAGCGGGCGAGATGTTGTATCGGGTGAGAAACCAGGAGGCAGATCATTGGGCGAGCAGATGACCCGTTTTTTTGTGGTGATGGGTGTGTCCGGCTGTGGCAAGACAACTGTAGGGCGGGCTTTAGCCTCTCATCTTAACTGCTCGTTTTATGATGCAGATGATTTTCACCCCCCGAAAAATGTGGCCAAGATGGGGAGCGGTGCGCCGTTAACTGATCTGGATCGCGCACCATGGCTGGCGAGTTTGGCAGCGCTGATCCGGGAGCATCTGGAGAACGGTGAAACGGCCGTACTTGCCTGTTCTGCTCTAAAAAAACGATACAGGGATCAGCTTCGCGTTAACCAGCAAGTCTGGTTCATTTATCTAGAAGGCAACTTTGACCTTATCTGGCAGCGAATGCAAGCTCGCCAAAACCATTATATGAAGGCAGAGATACTGCACAGTCAATTTGAAACGTTAGAGCCGCCAGATGACGAAGAAGCCTTCAATATCCCCATTGATCAGGCTGTGGACGATATTTTAGCCCAGATTATACAGGCGATGTTAACTCGCTGATTCTCAACGACGAGACGTTTACTGAGAATCTTGTTCCCCCCAGGCCTGGGCTCAAAGGGTCTAACCACGTGGAAGCCGTATTAGGATGAAATAATAAGGGATGGAAACAGTAACCTTAAACGGCCGATGGAAGGTCAAACAAATCACACAGACGGACTCCGATTGGCTGACCGCCGCTGTGCCCGACTGTATTCACACCGATTTACTGGCGGCTGGTCTCATCCCCGATCCTTTTTATCGCGACAATGAGCAGTTGGTAATGTGGGTTGGCGAGAGCGATTGGTTATACCGCCGCACCTTTGCGGTTTCGCCCGAATTGCTGGGGCATGATCGGGTTCTACTGCGCTGCGAGGGCCTGGATACCTTGGCGACCGTCTGGCTCAACGGCGTGGAGCTCGGCCAGATGGACAATATGTTCCGTACCCGGGAATTTGCTGTAGGTTCGATTTTGCGGCCGGATGATAATGAAATTTTGGTTCGCTTTGATTCGGCCCTACGGATTGGCCAGGAAAAGCTAGCCCAACGCTACATCCACAGTTGGAGCACCGACACCCACAAGCTCCCCGGAGGCAACTACGTCCATAAAGCCCAATGCCATTTTGGTTGGGATTGGGGTCCGCAGCTGGTGACTTGCGGCATCTGGCGGGACATATCTTTGCTGGCTTTCGATGAAGCCCGGCTAGAGGACGTTCATGTACGTCAGGACCATGCCCCGCGGCATGGGCACTCTCTACTGGCAGATTAATGATTGCTGGCCTGTGGCCAGTTGGTCATCGCTCGACTATCATGGTCGTTGGAAGGCATTGCACTACATGGCCCGCCACTTCTACGCTCCCCTGTTGGTTTCTGCCGTACCCGATCTAGAGGAAGGCTCGGTAGCGGTTCACCTCACCAGCGATAAACGTGAGGATGTGACCGCTGAAGTTCGGTGGCAAGTGACGACGGCCCTAGCGGAAAGCATTGATGGCGGCGCTCAAACAGCTTATTTACCGGCTAATAGAAACACCTCGCTCATGACCCTGGATTTAAGAGCGGTCGTGAACGAATATGGAGCTCGCAATCTTCTTATTTGGCTGGAACTTCGAGTTGATGACGCCATCCTTTCCGATAACCTGGCTTTATTTGCTCGTCCTAAGCATCTGCCCTTAGCGAACCCGGCGATCGATTGGGATGTACAAGAGTTGAGTGACGGCCGTTACCTCATCAACCTCTCTTCTTCCAAACCGGCTCTTTGGGTTTGGCTGGAATCGGCTGATGCTTCTTTACAGATGTCGGATAATTTCTTTCATTTACGTCCCAATTGTGGCCGAGCAGTAATCTTAACCGCCACGTTGCCAGGACTTGGGATTTCCGATATCCAGAACGCTATCACAATTAGATCTCTGGTCGATACTTACCGGGAATGTAATTAATAATGCATCAGCAAAGACTCTAGCCGAACAATAGTGCCCCAACAAAGTCAGGCGGAAGGTCCTCGTCCGCTAGAGAATATATTGGAAAAATAATCGCAGTGTATCAAACGACCTTGCTGATCTGCGTCATCTCTATTTCCTTCATCATGGAAACGAAGGCAGAATTTGTAATGAGTCAATGCGTGTGATTCACACAGGTAGTTGAGTATGATATCATTATAGACAAAGGATTTGGGTTATGGAGCATGGTTTGGCGCTCCAGGATTTCCGATACTGACCGGGCAATAATATGAACAGCATATTGAGCAATTATTGACTGTTGCTGTATAAAATATTTAGCCCCACCCAGTTTGTCAAAGGAGATAGTGCAATGGTTAACCGTAACAGAAATTTCGCATTGATAATGGTGTTGTTGGCTCTGTTGGTCCTGTCGCCGGCGGCGGCGACACTTGCCAAAGATGCCGGGGGCGTCCAGACTGTTGTTGACGTCGAGTTCCTCGGGGAAGTCGTCGTGCCAACCGGCACGGTTTTCGACGGCACAGAGATCGGCGGCCTGTCGAGCATCACCTATGACGCCGGCCGGGGCGTCTACCACACGTTGTCTGACGATCAGGGTAATCGGCCGACGGGCGATCCCGTCCGTTATTACACCGTCGCTATCGACCTGACCGATGGAACGCTAGATGCCGGAGACGTGGAGTTCGTCAACGTCACTCAGCTTTTCGAGAACAGAAAAACACCGTTCACTCCGGGCGGTCTCGATCCGGAAGGGTTCGTGCTCGGTCGTGAAGGATTCCTTTTCATGTCCTCGGAGGGGAACATCTTCGCCAATCCAATCATCGACCCCTTCATCAGGCGTTATAACCACAACGGACGAGTCACAGCAGACCTACCAATTCCGGACAAGTATATTCCGAACGGCGTCGACAAAGGTGTGAGATTTAACCTCTCATTCGAAAGTCTGAACCTTACAACTGATGGGCACAGCCTGGTCACGGCCGGAGAGGGGGCACTGTTCCAAGATGGGCCTGCTTCCACCTTCACGAACGGCAGCCTCACCCGCATCCTCGTCTATGACTTGAGCAAGCGCACGCCCGTCGACGAGTACGTGTACGAGTTGGCGCCATGGGCGGAACCGTCGGCGATCTTCGGGGTAAACGGGATAGTCGAAGTCCTACCGATCGATGATGTTGGGACTATGCTGGTGATGGAACGATCATTTTCGGTCGGGGGCGTCCTCGGCGGCGGCACTGGAAACGTCGTCGTGATCAACGAGGTCTCGACACAGGGCGCGACCGACGTGTTAGACATTGACGCCCTCTACGACGAGGGTTCTCCAATCGCCTTCACATCGGTGTCGCAGCGGCAGGTGTTCGCCTTCGACGATCTGGGCATCCCGATCGACAATATCGAGGGAATGACCTTTGGACCGTCACTGCCAGATGGGCGGCAAACGTTGGTCATCGTCAGCGACAATAACTTCAACGCCGGACAGTTCACCCAGTTCGTTGTGCTGGCCCTGGACATCGGCCCGGTATAGTGAACCACTGCGTGGGCATACCTTCACCAACAGGAATTGCCCCCGGTTTAACGGTTGTAGAGTAACGAAAATGTTCATTACTTAAGTCCTGAGAGGCTCATTTGCAGTAATTCTACAAATGAGCCCTCTCGGTTCCATACAAAAACATCGTTTTTATAGGAATCCAGATCGAGTAGAAGGAGACCAGCTGCATAAATCGCGGGTATTGACGTTTACGTCCCCAGATAGAGGTGGGTCAATCGCGATGGTCAGCGTTCGCCCGCATTAAAGGGCAAAATAGGATGATATCTTGGGATTGAGCCATAGCAGTGGAATTTCCCTGGGTTTAGCAACCGAGCAATGCGGATCGGTTTTTAATAAGGGACTATTGGAAGTGTCACTAGCAGCCGGATTCCGGGCAAATTTTAACCCGATTGAGGGGCTGAAGGCAATCGAGTCTCAGGACAACGTTAAGGAGTGACATTGAACCTTATCTCAATGATCTCCCCTGGCTGTACCACGTAATCGCGGTCGGTCAGCCGGGCCAATCCTTTTGCCTTACAATCATTGAAACTGTGGCAGTTCATATACTCTTCGAAGCTGACAACATCTCCCTTTATGAAACCACGGGCCAGATCGGTGTGGATCTTGGCTGCACAGGAAACAATATCTGAGTATCTTTCAACTAACCAGGCGTGTGACTCTCTTGGACCCGAGGTATAAAAGAACATGAGCCCAGCTCTGTCCAGCGCCCAAGATATGATGTCATCAATATCCTCGTTTCCTTCTATCTGAAGCACTGGTTTCAGGCTAAGGGGCGCGGCCGTCGCTACCAGGTTGATTTCCTTACCTGTTAATAGGAGATCGCAAAGCGGAACGTCCATTTCAAGATTATCCAGGCATTTCTGCAGGAGGGCTATCTCGTCAGGATCCGTAAGCCGGGCCATGCGCGTTTCGATCTTCTCCATATCCTGAATCAGGAGATCCAGGATAACGCTTCTGGCGATGACGATTACGTCGCATTCGTCGAATTCATCGAGCAGGAAATCCACGTAGAAAGGCGATACTTTCTTTGGTCTATCTTTTATCGATAATGCTTCCAGGATTTTGTCGTTGTATCTAATCTTTCCTTCTGGAAGTTCCAGACCGCTAAATCCAATTATCAATTTCAGTCTCCTCAAAGAAATATGGTGGGACAGTATTCTTGCGTCCAGCTTAATCCCTTAGCTGCAAACCATTTTTTCAGAAATATTCAGTTGCTGAACCAAGCCTTCATGACGGATGCTAGGACTATTTACTACGTCGTCTGCGGTTTCTGGCAAGGCAAAACTCGACAATTCTATCAACACTGGCAATAGTTGGCCATAATTATTCATGTTTATTATGTTTTATATGGTTATGTTAAGTATATTTCGGGATCTCTGACGGCGGTCGACAAACTAGGAGCACCTAAATGCTGATCGAAGAGAGCCAGAGCCCTTTCAAGTAAGATTTTCCAGCTTTCTCCCGTGAAGAAATGTCCCTGTCCTTGATATGTAAAGTAATCAACCTCCTGGTTGGCATCTTGCAGCGCATCTGCCAGTTTTGCCGACCATTCAGATGGCGTTTCCACCAGAGACTGGCCATCTGCCAAGCCAATATGAATTTGTATCGGTGTAGTAACTGAATCCAGATGGTAAAGAGGAGCCACTTGCCGCAAGAAATCTGGATCAGAGGTAGCGGTCAGGTAGGCTTCTATCAACTCCGACGGTGTATCCGGTGGGATAATCTCGGCTGGATTGCAATGGTCTCCTGCTGTTTCAGATTGCCCAGGAAGACAACCTGCTCCCCAACGGGCGATCAGGTCTACGTCGTCTGCACTGTTGGGTGCGTATAAAACGGCCGCTTGCACTCGATCGTCAATCGTCAGGATTTTGGTAGCAATGCCACCGCCCATGCTGTGCCCCCATAAGCCCACTCTGGAAGGGTCTGCTTCTGGCAAGGAGGGTAAGGAGCTAATCAGGTTCAGGACATCAGCCGCCAATCCTGTATGGAAAAGGCTGAGGCCGGTATCTGACTCTCCCCAACTGCGTAGGTCGGGAGCCAGCACCAGATAGCCTTGGCGGGCAAAGAATTCGGCCGCTCGCCAGGTATCGGCACCAGCATAGTACTGGTCGCGGTCCATGTAACCGTGCAGAAGAATGAGAACTGGGAACGGGCCTGTGCCCAAAGGAACATGCATGATCCCGGTAATTTCCAGACCGTCGCTGGGATAGTCAATGTAATATCGGGAAAAGGCGTCGTTTTGCTCTAAGACAGTTCGGATCTGTATCTGACCACCGGAAAAATCTCGCGCCCGCATCCCAGGAATAGTGTAAGGGAAAAGCATATGGGGGGTGGACGTTGGTGTAACTAAGACAGTTTGTGTCGGAGTAGGTTCCGGTGAGGATGTGAATGAAGAAGAGGTGCTTGTGGGACGTCTTACTGATGGTGCGGTCACAGAAGTTGGAGGCGCCGGAATTGTCGGCCGTTCATCTGTCGCAGTTATACTTATGAATTCTGAATTGGAAATATTTCGGCATCCGGAAAAAAGAATTGCCACCAAGATCAAGGGCCAAATTATAGTGCGGACCTGTTCTATCATCATTATTGAACTCTCGCATTTTGGAATGTAACTACTGGTTAGGACGGTGTTGGAAATTTGATACCATCAACTTCAAGGTTGGCAAGAGCTTTCCAGAATCATCACCAACTCCTCATATCCGCGTCTGCGAGCGTGTTCTAGAGGTGTCATCCCATTATTATCAGCCAAGTCGATATTTACACCTGCATTAACGAGCAGACGCACAACCTCTAGGTCAGATCAGCCGCTTAATCCGGCTTTCGTGCTTGCAGCGAAAACAAGAAAGGAATCGTGCCGTGCTAATGTGGCGATAATCGCCACAGGGTTTCGGACAAAATACGCAAAACATGGGATGTGGTTTCTTCAGCGGTCTAGTCCGTATCACAGCTGAATGAAAAGCAGAATTCTTATCAATCATCCATGTTAACTTCTCGTTTTAGCGTCGTTTACTTACAATGAGCGAAATTCGACCTGGTTCATCGCCTTACCTTCTTAACTCAGAACAAGATCGGCGCTTCGGCCGACTAAGTGCCATCCTGTCACATATAATGGAAGCACCGACGAAGGGGTTAGGAACTCCTTAAAAACCCTTGATATGATATAGCTTTTGAGGGGATCCCTATAATCTATGACAATACTTCTTTTGGATTGCTCGTCAAAGCGAAGGTAACAGGTAAACGCAATTTAAGGAAAGAGTGATGACTGAGAGTTTACAGGAAAAGATGTTCCGAGATATGGAACGCAAAGAGATTTTTAACCAAGCCCAACGTTATGCTTTCGAATATGCAGATCATGCATTTGAACGGAATGTCTTTCCGACTGAGGAGGCTATTAAAAACTTAGGAAAGTTCAGTGAGGATTTGCCTGATGTTACAGGGGAAGCGGCCAAGATTTTAGAGCAGCTATACAAATATGGGGCTCCGGCTACCGTTTCACAAATAGGCGGCCGGTATTTTGGATTGGTAAATGGGGGTGTTATTCCTGCAGCCCTGGCAGCCCGCTGGCTATCTGATTTCTGGGATCAGAATACACCGCTCTATGTCACATCACCTCTCGCCTCAAAGCTTGAGGAAATATCAGAATCATGGCTGAAGGAGCTACTGGGCTTGCCGAAGGAGGTTGTTGCCGGTTTTGTCAGTGGTTCCTCATTGTCGATATTTTGTGGTTTGGCCGCCGGCCGGTATCGGGTTTTTCAAAACAACGATTGGGACATCAATAGAAAAGGGCTCAATGGTGCGCCGAAGGTTAGAATTGTCGCTAGTCGTCAAGCTCACGGAACGGTTGTCAAGGCGATTGCCCTGTTGGGCTTTGGCATCGACAATATAGAGTGGGTGGGAACAGATGCTCAGGGCAGGGTCATTCCATCTCAAGTTCCTGTACTTAATGATAGGACGATACTAATCCTCCAGGCAGGGAATGTTAGTTCCGGTTCTTTCGATCCATTTGATGAGATTTGTCATAAGGCAATCAAGGCTAATGCATGGATTCATATTGACGGCGCGTTTGGCCTTTGGGCCGCTGGATCGGAAAGACTGAGACATCTAACCAAAGGGATCGAAAAGGCGAATTCTTGGTCAGTCGACGGACACAAGACACTCAATACGCCTTACGACAGTGGAATTGTTCTCTGCAACGACAAGGACGCTCTGGTTCACGCTCTGCATGCTTCCGGTTCCTACATAACCTATGGCGAAAATCGGGACGGTATGCTTTATACGCCTGAAATGTCGAGACGCGCACGGGCCATTGAGCTCTGGGCAACCTTAAAATATTTAGGCAGAGAGGGTGTTGACGAGTTGGTATTCGGCCTTCATCAGAGAGCTGTTCAAATAGGTCACGAACTCGGAGCAGAAGACTTTCAAATCTTGAACGATATTGTCTTTAATCAAGTGCTCGTCGCCTGCGACAATGATGAAATCAGTAATCGGACGATAGATCATATTCAAAAATCTGGTGAGTGTTGGGTTGGTGGAGCCACGTGGGATGGGAAAGCAGTCATTCGAATTAGTGTTTGCTCCTGGGCTACTACTGAGGAAGATATTACCCGATCTGTTCGAGCTTTTGTAAGCGCAAGAGGCAAAGCAATTCAAGACTTGGTTAACACATAACAAGGTGTTGCCTAGCACGGCATTTCAGCTACGCTCTATTGTTACCCGTAAATTTTGTCGTTAGGCCGTATTAAAGGAGAGAGCAAATGGGGTCATCGGAGGCACAAGGCAAACTTTGGGGAGCCAAGGCTCAAGACTGGGCGGAGTTATTTGAGCAGGGCAATCGCATATAGAAATGGGCGTTGAAAAGGATCATGGTTTATCCTCAGCAAAAAAGCGAGGGGATAACTATGACAAAAATCGACGCTTCAATATCAGAACACTTTGCATTACTGGAAGATCCTCGGGCCGAGCATCTCAATGACCATGGGCTGATTGAAATCATAATCATTGCCATTTGCGCAGTTGTCTGCGGGGCCGATGGTTGGACCGATGTTGAACTCTTCGGCAACGAAAGATACGACTGGCTCAAACAATTCCTCGAGTTGGAGAACGGTATTCCATCCCATGACACTTTTGGCCGGGTCTTTTCCCGGATAGATGCCCAACAATTTCATGCTTGCTTTGTCTCATGGATTCAGGCAGTGTTCCAGAGTACGGAAGGTGAGGTAGTCGCTATCGACGGCAAGACAGTCCGCCGTTCCCACGACCGGACCATAGGCAAGAATGCCATCCATGTGGTCAGTGCCTGGGCTACGGTCAATCACTTGGTGTTGGGCCAACAAAAAGTTGATGAGAAATCCAACGAAATCACAGCCATTCCTAAACTGCTCCAGTTGCTGGACATTGACGGTTGCATCGTGACCATTGACGCCATGGGTTGTCAGACCGAGATAGCTGCACAGATTGTTGACCAGGAGACTGAATACGTGCTGACGGTGAAAAAGAACCAAGCCAACTTGTATGAAGACATTCGCTTCTTCTTTGAACTGGCCCATCAAAACGACTTCCAGCAAGTCGACCACACCCATCAGCGCACGGTCAACAAAGGGCACGGTCGCATCGAGACCCGTCAATGCTGGGCCATCTCCGGTGAGGACAGCCTGCAGTTCCTGCGCGAGCATGACCAGTGGAAAGGACTCCAAACCATTGCTATGGTCATCAGCCAGCGTCAAGTTGACGACCAGACAACTACCGAGACCCGCTACTACATCTCCAGTTTACACAATGATGCCAGCCAGATCCTCCACGCCGCCCGTAGCCACTGGGGCATCGAGAACTCGTTGCACTGGGTCCTGGACGTGGCCATGGGTGAAGACGACAGCCGGATACGAAAGGATAACGCACCTGAAAACACCGCCTTGCTTTGACCCTGCTCAAACAAGAAAAAACTCTTAAGCGTGGCATTCAGGGTAAGCGTCTTAAGGCTGCTCTCAGTCCAGATTATCTTCTTAAGGTTCTGTCGACTTAATATGCGATTGCCCTGGGTCAGTACAGGGCAATCGCATGTAAAAATGAGCG